>ERZ808258.103-NODE-103-length-44115-cov-5.446596_pt1 | contig 44115 bp, 21 predicted proteins | sample MGYA00521280_ERZ808258 | MGnify/ENA primary metagenome ERZ808258 (study PRJEB31516, sample SAMN03275585) | gut metagenome | biome: mammalia-associated habitat; material: feces | host: Papio cynocephalus | place: Kenya | collected 2012-07-19 ...
CCGCACGGCACGGAGCCGACGACCGCGGCCTGGCCGTGGTACAGGTCGACGACATCGCCGTCTTCCGCAAGCACGACGTTCTGCGGGTCCACGCCGGTCTTGACCGCGATCATGCCGTTGGCGACCAGGTGGCGGTTCTCGCCGTGGATCGGCATGGCGCACTTCGGCTTGACGATGTTGTACATGTACAGCAGCTCGCCTTCGTTGCAGTGGCCGGAGACGTGCACCGCGGCGTTGTCGCGGTTGACCACGCGGGCGCCGAGCTGCACGAGCTTGTTGATGACCTTGTAGACGCCGTGCTCGTTGCCCGGAATCAGGGAGCTGGCCAGGATGACCGTGTCGAACTCGTTGATGGTGATGTCGCGGTGGTTGCCGTCGGCGATGCGGCCGAGGGCCGCCATCGGCTCGCCCTGGGAACCGGTGCACATGTAGACGAGCTTGTCGTCCTGCACGTCATGGGCCTGCTTGAGGTCGATGACGGTGTTCTCCGGCAGACGCAGGTAGCCGAGGTCGGCCGCGATGGACATGTTGCGCACCATGGAGCGTCCGACGAACACGACTTTGCGGCCGTATTTGTGGGCGGTGTCCACGACCTGCTGCACGCGGTGCACGTGGCTGGAGAAGCTGGCGACGATGATCTTGCGGGTGGCCTGCGCGAACGCCTGGTCGAGCGCCGGGCCGATGGAGGTCTCCGGCTTGACGAATCCCGGCACCTCGGCGTTGGTGGAATCCATCATCAGCAGGTCCACGCCCTTTTCACCGAGCTTGCCGAATTCCACCAGATCGGTGATGCGGTGGTCGAGCGGCAGCTGGTCGAGCTTGATGTCGCCGGTGTCGATCAGGGAACCGGCCGGGGTCTGCACGAATACCGCAAGCGCGTCCGGGATGGAGTGGGTCACGTTCACGAATTCGAGGTTGAACGGGCCGACCTTGAGCTTTTCGCGTCCCTTGACCTCGACCATCGTCGGGTTGATGCGGTGTTCCTTGCACTTCGCCTCGACGAAGGCGAGCGTCAGCTTGGAGCCGATCAGCGGGATGTCCGGACGGAGCTTGAGCAGATACGGCACGGCGCCGATGTGGTCCTCGTGGCCGTGGGTGAGCACCAGCGCCTCGACCTTGTCGAGACGGTCCTTGATGTAGTGGAAGTCGGGCAGGATCAGGTCGACGCCCGGCTGTTCCTCTTCCGGGAACAGCACGCCGCAGTCGATGAGCAGGATGTGGCCGTTGTATTCGATCACATTCATGTTGCGGCCGATTTCGCCCAGGCCGCCCAGCGGCACGATGCGCATGGAGCCCTTGCGGTACTTCGGCGGTGCGATCAGCACGTCGTCCTGCTGGGGAGCGGTGGTCTGCGGAGCCAGATGCTGGCGGCGGCCGGTGCCACGGCTGGAATTGCCGTTGCGGGAGACGCGGGAGCGACCCGTTCCCTTCCTTCTGGAAGTGGTCTTCTCGGCGTTTTCGGACCTCGTCGATTTGCCGGACCTGGTGGATTTAGCGGATTCGGAACGCTTTGCAGCCTTGCTGCCGCGCCTATGTGTTGTTTTCTTGGTTTCTTCTGTAGCCATTCTTAGTTGGATTTCCATTTGCTAATTGCCCCCGCCTTTGCGGGAACGAGGAATTCGAGGGGCCTGCGCGACGGCGTTTCCGTAGCGTTCCGCCGTATCGTCACGATCATTTCCGATGACCGCGCAGACCATGGTCGCGATGGTTTCGTCTTCTGTTATGTATTCCGTTATAGCAGAAGCGCTACCGCGACAAAGCGCCGCGCGGATGGCCATGCCATCCGCGCGGCGGCAAGCATCATAGAAGGCCTGCGGCCTTCATGCCCTGTTCGGCGCGTTCGTATTCGGCTTCGCCCGGACCGACGTTCGGCAAGCGCATGGTGGTGTCGTCGAGCACGCCACGGACCTTCAGCGCGGCCTTCGCCATGACCGCTTGGAAGCCGGTGCCGTTCAACGCCTCGACCAGCGGGGCGAGCTGGACGGCGATGCGCTGGGCCTCGTGGATGTCGCCACGGTCGAAGGCATCGGCCAGAGTCTTCATCGGGCCGGCCGCCGCGTGCGCGATCACGGAGATGATGCCGACCGCGCCGACGGAAAGGAAGGGCAGGAACAGGCCATCATCGCCCGAGTACCAGGTCAGACCGGTCTCCATGCGCTTGCGGACGGCGCCGGCGATGTCGCCGGTGGCGTCCTTCACGGCCTTGACGTGGTCGAGTTCCGCGAGGCGACGGTAGGTTTCCAGCTGGATGTGCAGACCGGTGCGTCCCGGCACGTCGTACACGATGATCGGTTTGTCGGCGGAGTCGTTGACCGCCTTGTAGTGGCGGAAAACGCCTTCCTGCGATGGACGGGAATAGTACGGGGCGACCACGAGCACCGCGTCGGCGCCCGCCTCCTGGGTCTGCTCCACCATGCGCACGGTGTGGGCGGTGTCGTTGGAGCCGGCGCCGGAGATGACCGGGACGCCCACCACTTCCTTGACCGCCTGGACCAGCTCGACCTTCTCCTCCATGTGGGTGGTCGGGGATTCTCCGGTGGTGCCGTTGACCACCAAGCCATCGGCGCCATCGGCCACAAGCTGCTTCGCAAGCTTTTGCGCGGCTTCGAAATCAACGGAGCCGTCGGCCTTCATAGGCGTGACCATGGCCGGAAGAATACGTCCGAAAGGAGCAGGATCAAGAAGATGCATTGTACCGTCTGTCATACGGTCAACGGTACTTCCCTCTACGGACGCATGCGACCGCCCATGGACACGGAACATCACATTCCATCCGGCCTGCCGGCAAGAACCGCAACCACGCATTGCAGGAATGCCGTGGCGGTGAATACGACAAGAGACATCCGGTAACCGCCAGTGAGCTGCGCCAGCATCCCGAACATCAGGGGACCGAGCGAGGCAATCAGATAACCAAGCGATTGCACAATCCCCGAAAGCGCCACAGTTTCGGCGCCGTCATGGCCGCGCAGGGCGATCAGCGCAAGCGCCACCACCAGAGAAGCCCCTTGCGCGCAGCCGCCGATCAACGCCCACACGGGCATGACACGAGGTAGCAGAAGCATGCCTAGACCTGAGATGAGCATGGGGACGCTGGATGCGACCGCGGCATAGACCTGACTGCCTCGCACGTCCATCAGCCTCGGAACAAGCAGACCGGAAAGGATGCCGACACCTTGGAAGATGAACAGATGCGCGCCTGCGGTGGATGCGTCGAATCCGATGGACGAGGAGACGCTTGGCATCCAATTCGACATCGTGTAAAAAGCGGATGACTGCAATCCCATGAACAAGGTGACATACCAAGTCATCGGCCGACGCAGAACATGCGCGAACACGGCGCGCGTCGAATCCGTGGATGCCGCGGCAGGCAATGGGACGCGACCATAATTTTCGCGGCCGGCATCATCGACTGCGGACTTTCGGCAGTGCAATATGCGCAATGACCATAATAAGGCGACGAGCAATGGCGGTACGCTCCACACAGCCAATGACGGTCGCCAATCATTCCAGATGCCGGCAATCGGCTCCGACAACAGACCCGCGGTGGCGCTTCCCGCGGTAATGCAACCGGAATAGATACCCGTCGCCATAGGCACATGGTCCGCATAATCACGTTTGGCGACCACCGGTACGAGAACGTTGCCGACAGCAATGGCGGATGCGAAAATCACCGTGCCAAGCCAAATGCCCGCGCTACCGCCGAATGAGCGGATGAAATCGCCAATGGCGATGCACAGTAAGGCGACAAGCACCGATGCATCGACTCCGATGCGACGCGCAAGGAACATGACCAAAGGACTCACCACGGCAAAAGCAAGCAACGGAATCGCCGTCAGCACGCCTTGCAGACCTTCGGCCCAGTGAAGATCCGCCCCTATACGAGCAAGCACTGGACCGACCGCAGCGATGGCGGGGCGCAAATTCAGCGAGACCAAAAAAATCAGGGAGGCCCATGGACCCGCGGCAAAGAGTTTACGTGCCCGGGAACCAGATATTCCCATAAATCCGATATGCGGCATTAGCAATCCTCAAGTTCGCCCAACCGTCCGAATACGTCATTGATACGCCGTATTCGTGTCGACGCATTCCGCGCCTGGTCGCTCACCACATCAACCAGCAACGCGGCCAAGGCGAATGCCGAAGTGAAACTCGACAATACATGTGAGCTCAACGCAACTTCGAATAGCGTTATGTCACGTCCGACGAGCGCGGCTCTGGCGGATAAATCGCCAATCACCGCCACGCGCACATGCTGCGCCAGCAACGCATCGATCACTGCCGCGAAGAAAGCCGGCCTTCTGCGGACGCCAACGACGATGGCCACGTCGCCCTCACCGAGTCCCGCGATTTCCTCTGCCACACTCTGGCCAGAATGCGGCAGAACATCAACATCCGCACGCAGCTGCAACAATTGCTCACGCAAGTGCAAGGCGACCGCATAGCAATTACGCCACCCGATCACGGCCACACGCCGCGCCTTCATCAACGCCTTACCCGTTTCTACGAGCGCCTGCTGGTCGACCCCCTCGAAGGTTCGTTCAAGGCTGTCCTCGTCACGCCGAAGATGATCCGTCACGATGTCGTCGCACCGCGATGACGCCGCTATCTCGGGGGCGCCAAGCCGATGCACACGGCGTACATCCCGGCGGAATTCAGCCGCATTCGCATAGCCAAGTTTGCGGTATAGACGGCTCAGCGTGGGTTGCGACACGCCACTCAGCCGAGACAATTCCACGGAATTGCACACCAACACATCCGTCATATGCCCAAGAATGAATTGCGCGGCTTCACGCTCCGTCGACGTCAAAGAAGCGAATGACCTGTGGATACGTTCCACCAGCCCGTCGTCTTTTCGGCTTCCACGCATGGCTTCAGACTTTTTCGCGACAGATTCCCTTGAAATCGAAATTTCAGATGATTCACCGCCCATTATCCCTCATTCGAAATCTTAATTGCGTAAAACAATGACCTTTTCAATATATACCCCGTCTTTCAAGGCATCTTCACTTGTAAACAACCGTTAACATGAATGAAAAATTTCAGTCATTCGCCAATGCTGAAATATTTCTATCAAATCAATCATGGCACATAACCGGAGACCAACGGCTTATGCGCCGCAAAAGACGGGAGCGACATCATGGAACAGAACACTTCTTTCAAACCTGTAAACCCACCCCACCGGCTGCTTATGGCCCCCGGGCCCACCAACGTGGATCCCCGAGTGCTTGCGGCAATGAGCAAGCCGACAGTCGGGCAATTCGATCCATACATGTTCAAGATCATGGGCGAAGTGCAAAGCATGCTGCGCATCATCTTCAAAACCAGCAACACCCAGACCATGGTGGTCGACGGAACCTCACGATCCGCCATTGAAGCCGCGTTCGTATCAGCGATAGCGCCCGGCGACCCGGTGCTCGTGTGCTGCGCGGGACGTTTCGGCATGCTGCTGAAGGAAATCGCTCAACGCTGCGACGCCGACGTGCATGTCATCGACAAACCGTGGGGCGAGGTCTTCGGCCTTCAAGAGATCGAAGACGCCATCGCCACAGTCAGGCCAAAACTCGTAGCGACCGTACAAGGCGACACCTCCACCACCATGTGCCAGCCCCTTGAAGGACTGGGCGATATCTGCCATAAGTACGGCGCGTTGCTTTACACCGACGCCACCGCCTCCATGGTCGGCAACGATCTCAACGTCGACGAATGGGGAATCGACATCGCGACCACCGGTATGCAAAAATGTTTCGGCGGCCCCTCCGGCATGGCCCCCATCACCGTCTCCGACAGGGCAGCGGCCATTATGGAAGAACGGAAAAGCATTGAGGCGGGAGTGGCCGAAGCCGGAGAAATAGCAAAAAACCGCATCCGCAGCAACTACTTCGACATGCCTCAGATTTTCGATTACTGGGGTCCGCGTCACCTCAACCATCATACGGAGGCAACGCATATGCTCTATGCCATGCACGAGGCGGCCCGCATCATCGTCGAAGAGGGCATCGACAACGTCATCGAACGGCATCGCGTGAACGGTGCCGCCATGAGCGCAGCCATCGAAGGTATGGGACTCAAGCTCTACGGAGACCAAAACCACCGCATGAACGACGTGATCGGCGTGATGATTCCGCAAGAAGTGGATGACGCAAAGATCCGCGCACAGCTGCTCGACGATTTTTCCGTGGAAATCGCCTCGTCGTTCGGCCCGTTGAAAGGAACCATCTGGCGCATCGGCGTAATGGGATGCAATGCCCGCAAGGACGCAGTGCTCACCTGCGCCTCCGCACTTGGCAACGTGCTGGAACGCAACGGCGTGAAAGTCGATACCGACAAGGGCGTCGAGGCGGCACTGGCCGTATACGCAGACGCAAACCGGGACGCCTGATCACGCCCAGCCGATGGCGACGCGCGAATAGCGGCACAACAACGAAATACGGAGGGACACGATGAAAGCACAGGAATGGGCCACGCAGGAGGCCGATGAGATCCTCGACCGATGCGATCAACTGGCCAAATTGACCAGTATGGAAAACGGCATCGAACGCGATTATCTATCGCCGCAAATGGCCGAAGCCTACAAACTGACGGCAGGATGGCTTGAAGACGCCGGCATCGCCACGCATATCGATCAGGCCGGCAATCTGGTAGGACGACTCGAAGGACGCGAACCCGGACTGCCGGCACTGGTATTGGGATCGCACCTCGACTCAGTACCAGACGCAGGCAAGTACGATGGCATCCTCGGCGTGGTTGCCTCGGTATCAGTGGCGGCGCATCTGGCACGCAGCGGCAAAAACAAGGAATTGCCGTTTGCCATCGAAGTGCTGGGATTCGGAGATGAGGAAGGCGCGCGATTCGGTGCGACGCTACTCGGCTCGTATGCATTCAGCGGAGGCTGGCGCAATGAATGGCTTGACCGCATTGACCGCAATGGCATAAGCATGCGTCAAGCATTCATTGATTTCGGGCTCGATCCAGAGAAGATCGACGAAGCCGCTCGAAAACGCGAAGATTACATCGGTTATCTGGAATTTCATATCGAGCAGGGGCCGATCCTCGAACAGCGTGACAGAGCGCTTTCTTCCGTCACCTCCATTGCCGCGGCCAGCAGGTACATGGTCACGGTAAACGGGATGTCATGTCACATCGCGACACCGTACGACTTGCGCCATGACGCGCTGACCGCAGCCGCGGAAATCATCAGCGCCATCGATGGCATCAGCCAAAAGGCTGGCACCAGAGCCAATGTCGGCGAAATCTCCGCCGAGCCCGGCGGCGTAAATGTCATTGCGGGAAAGGTGACGTTCAGCCTCGACGTACGCGCTGGAGACGATGCCCTGCGAGATGCCGTGTTCGATCAAATCTGGAAACGCGCAGATGCCATTGCCGCGTCACGCCACGTCACAGTCGCCCATACGCAAATCCATAGCGCCAACGCAGTGCACTGCGACCCATTCCTACGCTCCTGCATCGAAAAAGGCATCGAGCAGGCAGAAGGCAAGGAGGCGTTCGGACTGGTCAGCTATCCAGGGCACGACGGCATGGCCATCGCCAGACTGCTACCAATCGCCATGCTGTATGTGCGCTGCAAGGGTGGCATCAGCCATAGCCCATACGAATCGGTGCGGGCCGATGACGTGGCATACGGCGTACAGGCCTTTGAACAGGCGGTGCTGAACGTCGCGGATCAAAACCCCGACAAATCGTGCACGGAATCGGAAAAGGAAGACTGAGATGAATGCGGAACAACAGGCGGATATCGCCATCCGAGGCAATATTCTTGTCGACGGCGTGCAAATCCATGGAACCGTCGTAGTGGACAATGGACAGATCACCACGGTCGCCAACACCCCGGAATACGAGGTCGAGGCCAAAGAGAACATACATCTGCAAAACGACGAAGTGCTTATCCCCGGCATTGTGGATACACATGTGCACATCAATGAACCGGGACGAACCGAATGGGAAGGTTTCGAATGCGCCACCCAGGCTGCGGCAGCAGGAGGAGTGACCACCGTACTCGACATGCCACTCAACTCGAATCCGCCGACGTTGACTTGCGAAGCCCTGGATCTCAAAAAACAATGCGCCTTGCACAAGGCGCATGTGCAACTTGGCTTCTGGGGCGGTGTAGATGAAACGAATATCGGGCACCTCAAAAAACTATGGGATGCGGGAGTGTTCGGCTTCAAATGCTTCCTCTCCCCCAGCGGCGTAGACGAATACGGCTCATTGTCGTACGACAAACTCGAACAGGCAATGCGAGAGGTGGCGGAGTTCGGAGGATTGCTCATTTGCCATGCAGAAGATCCGCATGAACTTGCGTCGCGCACCTCGAAAATCGGGTCTACATACCGCAGTTTCGAGGAGTCAAGACCCGCAGAATGCGAAGCCAGAGCAGTGCGCAACGTCATCCGACTGGCAGAACGCACCGGCTGCCGCACACATATTCTTCACGTATCCAGCGGATCGACCGTCGATGTGATTCGTGAGGCGAAAGCCAAGAGGCTGCCAATCACCGCAGAGACCTGCCCACATTACCTAACGTTGGATTGCGATCACATTCCCGATGGGAACACCGCTTTCAAATGCTGCCCGCCGATTCGCGACATACGGGAGCAAGACGCATTGTGGCGCGGTCTGGTAGATGGCACTCTCGATTTCATCGCAACCGATCACTCCCCCGCCGATGCAAAGATGAAGGCAGGCACGCTCGCCACGGCCTGGGGAGGCGTTTCCAGCCTACAGGTCGGATTCCGGGCGGTACTGACCGCAGCCATGCGCCGCGGTCTTGGACTCGCCGACACGGTGCGATGGATGTCCCGCAACTCCGCGCTATTCGCCGGTTTCCACGACCGTGGCGCGATTCGCCCCGGAAACCGAGCCGATCTGGTAATCATCCGTCCAAACGAACGATTCACGGTCCACGCAGAACAATTGAAAAGCCGCAATCCAATCAGCGCATTTGACGGGGCCACGCTCAACGGCGTAGTTGTTCGGACGTTCATAGGTGGACACGAACCCCGTATCGATGAAAGGAATCTCATCAGACGTCCATGAACGCCGAACCAAAGATCCCATCGCCATGAAAGGAACAACCATGAGTCCCAACAACAACCAACCAACATTCGACAATGCACCCGACGTGTTGCCACGGGATCTGCTCGCGTCCATGAACCGGTACGAACAGGCGCTTATGGCCAATGACAAGACGGTACTTTCGGCGTTATTCGCCAACGACCCGGACGACATTCCATCCGTCCGGTCAGACGATAACGGCATACTCGCCGGGCATGCGACCATTTCCGCCTTCCGCAGGCAGCGCGCGTCCGCTCCGATTCGAAAATTGCGTCAGCGCATCGCCCGAATGCTCAGTAAGGATAGCGCCTGCATCATATCGCAATTCGATAAGGCGAGCGGCGGACAGATTTTCCAAACACAGATTTGGCAACGCATCGGCGATGAGTGGAAAATCGTCATGGCACATCTCACCTATCCCAAGACGGCAATCGATAAACGAATCTGGCGCGTAGTGGGAGCCCCACTCGTCGAACCCACAAAACCCGGACCGCTCTCAGGCATGCGCGTAGCCGTTAAGGATTTGTACGCAGTGCAGGGGCAGCGTATCGGAGCCGGCAACCCCGCTTTTCAACGCGCATCGTCCATCTGCGGGCAATCCGCGCCCGCAGTGCGCATGCTTCTCAATGCAGGCGCGGCAGTAACGGGCATAGCGCAGACCGATGAATTCGCATACTCTTTGGCTGGCACAAACGCGCATTATGGAACTCCCCCAAACCCGAAGGCTCCAGGACATGTCAGTGGCGGGTCGTCATCCGGCCCCGCCTCAGCCGTAGCGTGCGGTCAGGCCGATATCGGGCTTGGAACAGATACCGCCGGTTCCATTCGCATCCCCGCCTCATATCAGGGACTATGGGGCATCAGAACCTCGCATAATCGCATCAGCACAGATATGATACTTCCCCTTTCGCAATCATTCGATACCGTAGGGTGGATGACCCGAGACGCGCAGACCCTCGCCTTCGCAGGCAATGCATTGATTCCGGATCGAGACCGCATAAGCTTGTCGCGCACCCTTCTTATGTGCGACAAGCTTAATGAATGCGTAACTCCCGACGTCCATGAGGCTTTCGACCATTTTTGCAATGGCGTCCGCTCGGCAGTGTCCAATGAACGCATCAATACGCTGCGCTCCATCGACCAGGCACCGTTCGATCCAATGATGCTCGACAATTTCCTTTCGATTTTTCAAGTGGTACGCGGTTTTGAAGCATGGCGCAATAACGGTGAGTGGATCAGCGAGCACCACAATGACATCGCCCCCGAAATCGCTGCGAGATTCGACCATGATTCGCATATTTCCCATTCGCAATACATGCGCGGCCTGGAACATCTGCAACAGGCCCGATCTGCAATACGCGAGATCGTCGGAAACAATACGCTGCTTATTCCCACGGCATCATCAACCGCCCCGATGATCATGCCAAACGGCGACATCTCCAATATCGAAGACGCGCGGGCACGCACGTTGCGCCTGACCTCAATCGCCGGCGTCGGAGGACTTCCCGCCATAAACATCCCATTGCAAAACGCCAATGGACTACCATGCGGCGCATGTCTGCTCGGACCAGCCGGCTCCGATAGACAACTCATGGAATTGGCCAAAGAGCTATATCATAAATCGATATCTCAGTGAGCATAGACTTCGCTCCCGCAATCACGGCAGGGGGCTTCGGAATCATGATTCCGAAGCCCCCTGCCGTATATATGCAGCGCAAAGACACACAGCGACCACCCACACATCGCGTAATGAAATTATTTTTTCACACCGCAGCCACCATGCCCATATTTCCCAAATATTAACCCATCTCCCCACATCGGCCACTTTTAAGCAAACTCCGCGCACGAATGTGACAAAACCATTTCAAAATCCCTCAATACGCAATCAATTCGAAATACAGATCTCAAGGAAATCGAAATAAAAATTTCCGTTAATAAAGGCACCGGCAACTACAGATTCTTTCAACAACGCAGCACAACAGGAGGCTTACGATGACCACAGCAACCATCGGCAACAGCTTCACGCCAGCGAGCTCAGACACGCAGCAAATCCCATCGAATCATTCCGACAAACATACGCAGGGCAGTTCCGCAACCATCATCAAGGACAGCTACAGCCCCCGTCTGGCAAACAAGGACCTCGCTCCGCTCGCAAAGCAGACCTGGTCCTGGTACAACATTTTCGCATTCTGGATGTCGGACGTGCATTCCGTCGGAGGCTACGTGACCGCAGGAAGCCTATTCGCACTCGGCATCGCCAGCTGGCAGGTGTTCATCGCGCTCATCATCGGCATCGGCATCGTGCAATTGCTAGTCAATCTCGTAGCCAAACCCAGTCAACGCGCCGGTGTGCCATTCCCCGTCACCATGCGTTTCGTGTTCGGCGTCAAAGGCGCTAACATTCCCGCCATCATCCGCGGCATCATCGCGGTAGCGTGGTATGGAGTGCAGACTTTTCTCGCCTCCGAATCCCTCAATATCATCTTTCTCAAGTTTTTCCCCGAAGCGCAGACGCTCGCAGAGAATTATTCATTCCTCGGACTTTCAGCACTGGGATGGATTTCCTATGGCATATTGTGGATAGCCCAAGCATGCGTGTTCTGGAAAGGCATGGACACCATACGCAAGTTCACCGATTTCGCAGGGCCGCTGGTATACGCGGTAATGTTCGTCCTCGCCATCTATCTGGTGGTGCGGGCAGGCGGACTTGGAGCCATCGACCTCAACCTGTCAAGCGGCAAGCCGATGGGCCTAGTCGAATCCGTTCCCGTGATGATCACCGCCATCGCGCTCGTCGTTTCGTACTTCTCCGGCCCCATGCTCAACTTCGGCGATTTCTCTCGTTACTGCAATTCCTATGAGAACGTCAAAAAAGGTAATTTCTGGGGATTGCCGGTGAATTTTGTGGTGTTCTCCCTGCTCACCGTGATCTGCGCCTCCGCGACTGTACCCGTTTTCGGTGAATTAATCACCGACCCGATCAAGACCGTGGAACGCATCGACACCCCATTTGCGATTCTTCTGGGCGGTGTCACCTTCGTCACCGCAACGGTCGGCATCAATATCGTGGCGAACTTCGTCTCCCCCGCCTTCGATTTCTCGCACGTCAACCCGCAGAAAATCAATTGGCGGACCGGTGGTATGATCGCCGCGGTGGGATCGGTGATCATCACCCCATGGAATTGGTATTCGAACGATCAAGCCATCCATTACACGCTTGATTTGCTGGGAGCGCTCATCGGACCGCTGTTCGGTATTCTTGTGGCGGGATACTTCATCGTGGCGCACCAGCGCATCGTCGTGGATGACTTATTCACCATGAGCCCAAAGGGACGTTATTGGTACCGTAACGGATTTAATCCGAATGCCGTGCTGTCCTTGGTGTTTTCCGGCATTCCGTCAATTTGCTGCGCAGTGATGCCCAGTTCCCTCAAGCAGATGGGCATCATCGACTTGACCGCGCTCTCGAACTTCAGTTGGTTCATCGGCGCCGGACTCGGTTTGATGATTTTCACGGTGCTGGAGCACTATCGCCCGCAAATCATCCCCCTTGCAGCCAATGACGCAACGGTGAATGACGGCAGCGCCACAAAGTAGCGCCATCACTTCGCATTGAAATGCGAGACGCACAACCAACAGCATGTTGTGGTTTCCAACGTACCTGGGAGCCACAACATGCCATATCACCCACATTCCACCTATTTCAATCACCATTGACTCGTCAATTCCTCGAGGTCAACATGAAAATCAAAATCATCAATCCAAACACTACGTGGTCCATGACCCATACCATAGAGGAGGCGGCGCGCGCAGCCGCCGGCAAAGACGTATGCATCGAAGCTGTAAGCCCAACCATGGGACCGGTTTCCATCGAATCGCATAGCGATGAAGCACTGGCCGCGGTTGGCGTGATGGACGAGATTCGCAAAGGCGAGAGAGAAGGGTGCGACGCCTATGTATTGGCCTGTTTCGGCGATCCCGGTCTCCATGCCGCGCGAGAACTGGCGTATGGACCGGTAATCGGCATCGCCCAAGCCGCGTTCCATGTAGCTTCACTAGTCGGACGTTCATTTGCTATCGTCACGACGCTCGGGCGCACCCTCGGAAGGGCGCAAGACCTAGTGGATGAATACGGATTCACGAGACAGTGTGTGGCCTATCGCGCCTGCGAAGTACCAGTGCTGGATCTCGACGAGCACCCCGATGCCGCATACCAAGCATTGTTGACGGAATGTCAAACAACTTTGGACCAGTGCGACGCCGATTCCATCGTACTGGGATGCGCAGGAATGGCTGGCATGTGCAAACAACTGGAAGAATCACTGCACGTACCGGTGATCGATGGGGTCAGCGCCGGCGTCGCATTGGCGGAGTCATTGGTACGCATTGGCGCACACACCTCATCCCGGCGAGAATATTCGGTTCCCGGCACCAAAAAGGTAACGGGCATACTTTCTGAATTCACCCGATGACCGGTCATCTTGTGTCATCGCGAATCGGTTTCCCAAAAGACCGATTCGCGATGACACATGACGTTCAGTCGAGGTAGGCTTCCGGGTTCTGGCTGAAGCGGTCGGCGCAGCCCGGATTGCAGAAATAGTAGGTCTTGCCGTTGTATTCACGGGTGGCGGGCGCGTTCGCCGGATCCACGCTCATGCCGCAGACCGGATCGGTCGCGGACGCGGCGGCGTTCCGCCCGGGCATGGAGCCATGGCCGCACCCTTGATGGCCGCCGCAGCAGCCTCCTTTCGCGGACGCGTGCGCATCCATCGACATGGATTCCTTCTTGGCTTTGTGATTGCTGAACAATCCCATGATGATTCCTTTCTGGTTGGTGTTGCCCGCTTGCGGATTCGGTTTGCGGACACGGTATGGCTTGCCGCCGCGGCCATGGCCGACGCCATGCGCCGTGCCGCGCCCGCCATCGGCGACAAGCGCGTTCGGATCGAACAGACGGAGCCGGCTGGCGTTCGTCACCACGCATAACGATGAGAACGCCATGGCCGCGCCCGCGATCATCGGACTGAGCATCTGGCCGGTGAACGGATACAATACACCCGCCGCGATCGAGATGCCCACACTGTTGTACCCCAAGGCGAAACCGAGGTTCTGCGCGATGTTGCGCATCGTCGCATGGGACAAATCGAGCGCGTGCACGAGGCCCATCAGCGAGCCGTTCATCAGGGTCACGTCCGCGGATTCGATGGCCACGTCGGTTCCGGAGCCGATGGCGAATCCCACATCAGCGCGGGTAAGCGCGGGCGCGTCGTTGATGCCGTCACCAACCATCGCCACCGTATATCCGCGGGATTGCAGCCTCACGATTTCGTCGGCTTTGTTCTCCGGCCGCACGCCGGCCACCACATGGTCGATGCCGACCTGCCGCGCGACCGCCTGCGCCGTCGTCGCGTTGTCGCCGGTAAGCATGACGACTTCCGCGCCGCGCAACCGCAATTGCCGTACCGCGCCGCGGGAATCCGGCTTCACCGTATCGGCGACCGCCACGATTCCGGCGAGCTCGCCGTCCACCGCCACCAGCATGGGGGTCTTCCCCTGCGCGGACAAGCGTTCCAGATCATCGATGACCACGTCCAGATCCTCATCGCCCACGGAAGGCATGCCGATGTCCAGATCATCGATCAAATCGGTGTTGCCCACCGCCACCGGATGGCGCACGCCCCGGAACGTCACATCCGCCGTGATGCCCCGCCCCGCGACCGCGCGAAAATCCGATGCCGTTCCCGTCTGGAGCCGCTTCGCGCGCGCCGCGGCGACGATCGCGGCTGCGAGCGGATGCTCGGAATCCTGTTCGGCGCAGGCCGTGACCGCCAACAGATCGTCAGGGCTCCGCCGCCATGCGCCCAACGGCAGCACATCGGTGAGCGATGGCTTGCCAACGGTGATCGTACCGGTTTTGTCGAGTACGACGGCATTGACCTTCGCCGTCGTTTCCAGCGCCTCGGCGGAACGCATCAGCACGCCCATCCGCGCGGCCCTGCCGGTGGCGACCGTCACGGACAATGGCGTGGCGAGCCCCAACGCGCAGGGGCATGCGATCAGCAGCACCGACACCGCGGCCACCAGCGCATGGGTGATCCGCGGCTCGGGGCCGAATGCGAACCACAGCGCGCATGACCAGACGGCGATCAGCACGACGATGGGCACGAAGAATCCGGAGATTCTGTCGGCAAGGCGCTGCACCGGCGCCTTCGAGCTTTGCGCGGACCTGACCAGTCCGATGATCTGCGCCAGCACCGTGTCCGCGCCGACTTTCGTGGCACGGTACCGCAATGAACCGGTTCCGTTGACGGTGGCGCCGGTCACCGCACTGCCGGGTTGCTTGATTACCGGCATGGACTCGCCGGTAATCATCGACTCGTCCACCGATGACGAGCCGTCGACCACGACGCCGTCGACGGGCAGCTTCTCCCCCGGACGGACGATGACGACGTCGCCGACGCGCACATCCTCGACGCCGATCTCCCGCTCCTCGCCGTCGCGCAGCACATGCGCGCCCCGCGGCCTCAGCCCCGCCAAGGCGCGCATGGCCTCACCGGTGCCGATGCGTGCGCGCGCTTCGAGCAACTGCCCGACGAGCATCAGCGTGATGACCACGCCCACGGATTCGAAATACGGTTCGCGCGCGTTTTCGGGCAATATGCCGGGTGCGAAAACGACCACGCATGAGTATGCGAACGCGAATACCGTGCCGAGACTCACCAACGCATTCATTTCCGGCGAGCGATGCGCGATCGCGGCGAATCCGCTGCGGAAAATCGGCAAGGCGGCATATCCCATGATGGGAAGTGTCAGCACCAGCTGCATCCATGCCGGCATCGGATACAGCATCAACATGGCGGCGCCGAATACCGGGACCGCGCAAACCGCCGACACCACGAGACGCGCGACCAGGGTTCTGATCTCCTTGGATTGTGAGGTGTCGCCGGATCGTGAGGTACGATGCCGGTTAATTACATGTTCCGGCTTGCCGGTTTGCGTGACATCATCGGATGGCACGGCATCATCGAATTGTGCGGCATCACCGGATTTTCCGCTATGGAGGGATGCCTCGCCATCATGTCGGAACGCTCCGGAATTCTGGATTTCACGGGATTCCCCGATTTGGTCGGATGCGCCTTCGTTCCTCTGCTTCGTCGCCCGACCATGTGTGGACGGGACAATTCGCAGCATGCCATGCAGCATGTTCATGCCGCATGCGAAGGGATAATCGCCCGGCCGGTCGGGATGTAGCGTCAACGTCGTCGAGCGGAACGCGGGCAAAGCGAGATCGACGCCGAAATCGGGAAAGACGACATGAGACGAGCACTCGCCGTCCTCTTTGCGGTCGAATACGAGTGTGAGCGGCAATCCGGCCTCCGCCTCGACTATGGCGGGACTGTACCCTCCCTTGACCTCGATGACCGCCTCCTGCGCGCCGTTCCCGATACGCGCGCGATATGCCTTGCGCGGTGCGAAGAAGAACCACAGCACGCCCACGGTTACGGCCAACGCCGCTATGATCGCCATCAATGCCTGCATGTCCTCACCTTTCCGCATGGTCCGTCAAAGCTGCGCTTGGCGGACGGCCCGTCCGATACCAGCGATACCACCATACATATACCCCCAGAGGGTATATTTTCACGGTAGGTAGACTGTATTCAGCGATAAGGTCAAGTTTTCAGCGCTGCGAGGAGCCGAGCCAATGAACGTCACACACCATGGATATGCGGAAGATCAGAAGAAAATCATCGCGCGGCTCAACCGCATTGAGGGGCAGGTCCGAGGCATCAAACAGATGACGGAGGACGGGGAATACTGCATCGACATCCTCACCCAGATATCGGCGGTGAACAGCGCGCTCAAATCCGTGGCGCTGCTGCTCATCGACGACCATCTCAACCATTGCGTCAGGCAGGCGGTGGAGCAAGGCGGCGCCGTCTCGGACGAGAAGCTCGCCGAAGCCAGCGCCGCCATCGCGCGCCTCGTGAAATAATCATCATTCCCAAACCACCGACGGGCAGAGGAATCTCAGCGTCGGTGGTTTGGGAACGGAAGGTAGGGGGACGCGGCGAGAATCACAGATCGAGGAAGTGGTCGAGGCCGACGGTCAGGCCCGGGAATCCGCCGGTTGCGATCTTGCGCACGGCCAGCAGCACGCCCGGCATGAAGGAGATACGGTCGAAGCTGTCGGCGCGGATGGTCAGCTGTTCGCCGGCGTTGCCGAAAAGCACCTCCTCATGGGCGTTGAGGCCACGGAGACGCACGGCATGCACATGGATGCCGTCGACCACCTGTCCGCGCGAGCCGCCATCGGTTTCGGTGGCATCCGGAACCGGGCCAAGACCGGCGGCCTTGCGCGCCTCCGCGATGCCCTGAGCGGTATGGAACGCGGTGCCGGACGGCGCGTCCACCTTGTTCGGATGATGCAGTTCGATGACTTCGGCGGATTCGAAGTACGGTGCGGCGACCTTCGCGAAGTAGTCTCCCAGAACCGCGGAGATGGCGAAGTTCGGAGCGATGAACACGCTCTGGCCTTCGCGCGGGGCCTCGGCGAGCGCGGAACGCACCTGGTCGAGTTTCTCATCGGTCCAGCCAGTGGTGCCGACCACCACGTCGACGCCCTGCCGCACCAATGCGAGCACATTGCCCAGCGAGACGCTCGGCACGGTGAATTCCACCACCACATCGGTGTTGTCGGGGGTGATGCGCGTGAGGTCGTCGCCCGCGTCGAGCGCGAGCGCGAGTTCGGTGTCGGACGCGTTGGTGACGGCCTCGACCACGTGGGATCCCATACGGCCCTTGGCACCGACGACGGAAACCTTGATCATTGCAGCTCCTTGGAAAAGTCTGATGTTCCGCACGTATTCGCTACGTGCCCATCTACGAATGTAAAGAGACGCTTTGACGCGCGGCATATCAGACCATGTTCCCGCCATCAAGCAGACATGCCATCAGCACCGCGCCCCGAGCATCATGCGCGGCGCGTCATCGTCATACGTCATGCCGTGACCGCACGTCACAGTCATCGGCACGCACCCTGTCAACAACCTTGGTCCACGACGGAACGCCAGGCATCCGTTCCGTCAACGGCGTGCCAGTCATTCCGCTCCGTCAACGGCGCGCCGCGCGTCCGGTCACCATCCAGCCAAGCAATGCGAACGGAACCGAGCAGAGCACGCAGATCCAAGGCAGCATCAGGCCGACTCCGGTGCCGGCGTGGTCGAGCACGATGCCGGCGAGCATGGAACCGAAGGATGCGCCCACGGTTCCCGCGGTGCTCACCCAGGACAATCCTTCGGTCAACGATTCCTCAGGCACGGTCTCCTTGACCGCGAGATTGCCCGACGCGAACACCGGCGAGATGGTCAGGCCGGTCAGGATTTCGAATACGCCCATCACGATGAGGCTGCCTTGGCACAGGTGGACGATGAAGAATCCGATGGTCATCAGCACGAGGAACACGACCATATGGAGCCAACGCGATCCCTTGAGTTCGTGCGAGCCGAAAATCAGCGCGCCGATGCACGAGCCGAGCGCGATCATCGCCAGCTGCACGCCCAGCACCGATTCGAGGTGCAACGCCTTCATGACGGCGGTCATGGAGGTATCGAACGCGGTGAAGCTCATGTTGAACACGATGAACACGATGATCAGCGGAATCACGCCGGCGTAGGTCAGCACGCTCCGCCTGCTCCGGACGCCGTCCGTTTTCAGTCGACGCAGGCTGAATCTCGTATGCGCGGCGGCACGCTCCGCGTCTTCATCCAAGGCCACGCCATGCGCCAGCCGCGGTCCGTCATCTCCATGCGCGGCATCGACTTCGACCGCATGCAATGCGGGCGGCTGCGTGTCGCGCAACGCGAAGAACACGGCACCGCCAAGACCGCAGGCGATGGTCGGCACGAACAATTGGGAGACGGGATGGACGGAGGCCGCCAGGAACGCCGCGAGAATCGGCCCGAAGATGAACACGATCTCGTCGATGGCGGATTCCAGCGCGTACGCGGTGTCGAGCAACGCTCCCCTGCCCGCGCGGTCAAGCACGTACGCCCAGCGGGTGCGCACGAGCGCGCCGAACGAGAACTGCGTGAACCCCATGGCCACGGCCAGCACGAACAACAGCGGGATGGGGACGCGCAGCAGGGCCGCGAAGGCGAATCCCAACATGGCGACGACCTGCACCGCCAGCACCTTCGCACCGACGCCGCGCTGCCCGAAGCGGTCGAACAGCCGTGCATAGAACGGCGTGACCACCGCGGCGGAGAACACGTACGCCGCGCTCATCACGCCGGCGATCGTCCAGTTGTCGTACAGGTAATTCAGCGCCAGGGTGATGCCGAGTCCCATCATCGACATCGGCAGTCTGGCGAACGCGCCGGAGAAACAGAACGCCTTGGCACCCGGAATGCGGAACAGCGCCGCATACGGCGAGCGGCCTGCGTCGGAAACTGTGGTTGCGTCGTTCGCAGCCATGATGTATCGCTCCTTAACTTTCGTTGCGTCCGGCATGTGCGCCCGCCCACACATGCTGCACGAGGGTAGCGGCGTTCCTCCGCAACGCCGTCCGCGGCGCGTTTTCCCCGCGGACGGACCGGCGAGCGCCGCATTCGGCCATCGGCCGCGGCTTCACATCATTGGCACACCGGCATTAATCGTTGTCGGATTGCTGCGGAATTCCGTAGCTCAACTCGGCAAGGATCTCTTCTTTGGTCTTATCGAGGGCGTCGAGCTCCCGATCGGTCTCTTTCGACTCACTCAGATAGTAGAGGCAGGCGTCGATAGCGTCCAACGGCACGCCTTCCATGGTCGACAGCAGCAGCCGGTACAGGTCGAGCTGCGCGAGCTTCTCCTTGATTTCCTCGGGTTTGCGCGGTTTTCCGCCTGTTTTCCAATCGACCACGGTGTAGCGTTTCGTCGGATCGGCCGCGTCGATGCCGCCGACGAACACCGCATCGAGTTTGCCGTTGACGATGGTGCCGAGTTCCGGCATGTCGACGACGAGCTGCCGCTCCGCCCAGGCCGGCCGACGCGATGCCCATTTCGAGGAGACGAGCCGTCGCTGCCATGCGGCGATTTTCCTCTCGTCCGGCGACCCGGCCTGCGTCGATGCGAGCTGTTCGACCAGTTCGGCACGGGAATCGTACGCGCCGGACTCAATGCCGTCCGCGTCCGCCATGACGAATCGTTCCGCCCATGCGTGGAATCGCGTGCCGAGCTGCGCCGACGGCGAGGCCACGCGCGGGATGGGCCGCACCAGTCCCCTCCAGTATTCGCGCGCGCTTCGCTCGCTCATCGCGCCGGCGCGCGCTTGCAACGAGGTGACGTTCTGCCGGCCCATGGCGAGGATTCGTTCGCCTTTGGCCCGCACCGCGTCGTCGAAGGCGTCGCGCGAACCGGCATCCGCCGCGCTTGGCATCAGGTTCTCGTCATCGGCCAGCAATCGGGCGCGCAGAAGCAGCGACTTGTCTTCCGGCAGTTCGCTATCGGAGTGCTTCGCGTCATCACAAGGCTCACCATCAAAAGGTTTGCCGGCATCGTCGCCCCGCATGTTCCGCAGGGCGTCGCGTACCTGCCGTGCGGCGGAACGCAGCAGATCCGACGTCGTTTCGGTCAATCCGCATGGCCAGGGCAGGAACCGCTGCTCCGACAACGGTTCGAGCGGCGCGTTCCACGCGTCGCCGACCACGGCGTCCTCGAAATCCTGGGCGTGTTCGCCCACGAAATAGCCTTCCGGAAGCGGAGCGCCGATCGAATGCAGGGTGTCCGGATGCGCGTCGCCGCCGGATGCCGGATCCTGGCGAAGGTTGCCTGGTTCCCGCGCCGCGGTGACGATGCCGTTCATCGAATCGAACACCTCCTGCCAGAAGTTCGACGGTTTGCTTTTCCGCACGGTCCTGCGCGATTCCAACGCACGCGGGTCGCGGCTTTCCTCATTGGTCTCGCTGTAGACGAGCAGCGCCTCGCTGCGGGCGCGCGTCAATGCCACGTAGGCCAATCGCCGTTCGTCCGCGTGCAGCCGGCGCCCGTATTCCTCGCTTTGCGTCAGATACAGGCTTGCCGGATCGACGCCGTCCATGTCGTCGACGGGCAGCGAGCGCAACGTGCCGAACACCTCGTCGTCGATGATTTCGGCGTCGTCCAATCCGTCAAGCGCCTCCAACGGGTCCCCGCCGATCGGCGCGTCATGCGGGAACCGCGGCAGAATGTCGGCGTCGACGCGCACCGGCACCGGCACCGCGGCGGGGTCCGACAACCAGGTCTTCGCCGTTTCGAAGTATTCGGGCGGCACCCATTCGCCGTCACGCATGCCGTTCAGATGCCCCTCGTCCACCTTGATGCTCAGATGGTCGCCTTGGTTCGACGGAAATGTGCCGTCCTCCATGCCGACCACGGCGACGGCGTCCCATTCAAGGCCCTTCGACTGGTGGACGGTCATCAGCACCACGTCGACGGGCGTGTCCGGAACCGCGGCGTTGTCGTCGGAGGCGTCGCGAAGCGAATCCACCCAGGAGACGAACGCACGCAGGCTTGGCATGCCTTGCGTGGCGATCTCCTGCATGTAGGTGTCGACGAGTTTCATCACCGCATCCAACGGCGATTTGGCCAGCGTCGCGTGTTCGACGGGCAGCGGCGCGGCATCGTCCGCTTCCTCGCGGCGTGCAGCGTGCGCGCCGTCGGCCGCGCCGCCGTCCTGCATGCGACGCATACGGTCGGCAAGCACCATGTCGATGTCGAGGTTCAACGCGCCGATGGCGGCATGGACCGCTTCCGGCAACGGATGACCGACCACCTGCCGCACCTGGCGCAGCATCGCGGCCGCGCGCAGCACCGCCCGCGCCCCGTTCCCGCTGAGTCGGTTTTCGATGAGTTTCGGCAGATCGTCGCGCAGCATCACGTCGATGAGGAACACCGCGTTGGGAACCTGGTCGCGGTATTCGCGCACCATGGCGCGGATGCGCGATTCGTCCAACCGCCCGGATTCCGCTTCCGCATCATGCCTTTCCCCGGAGTCGGCCGTCTCGCCTTCCGCGGAGCCTTCCGGCGCGATGATGCCGGCGGACACCAGCGCGCGGTACCGGTATGCCGTGTTCACCGACTCCGCGACGCCGGCGAGCGCCTGCAGGTCGTCGGAATCCACCGCGAATCGCGGTGTGGCGAGCAGACGCATCAGCGCGGCGCTGTCGGTGTGGTCGCAGATCACGTGCAGCAGCGCGAAGATGTCCCGCACCTCCGGACGTTCCAGCAACGCCGCCTGCCCGACGACCAGCGTGGTCAGTCCGGCCCGTTGAAGCGCGTCCTCGTATCGCGGCATCTTCGATTTGGAACGAAACAGCACCGCCACGTGCGGACGATGGTCCTTCGCGCCATGCTCGATGTCGTCCGTGGAAGGCGTGTGCAGCGCGATCGCGTGTTTGGCGAATCGCACGACGGCGTCGATCTCCTGCCCGAACGTCGGATAGGCGAGCACGCCGACCGTGCCTTCAGGGGCGTTGGCGACGTTGGCGAGCGCCGGCACGTCGACTTCCCGCATCAGCGAGCTGCTTCGGCGGCGCGCGGGCAATCGCAATGGTTTCGTGAGGTTGTTGGCCGCTTCGAGCACCATGCGCGAGTTGCGTCGCGTCACGGTCAACGCGTAGGGCTTGTCGGTCGCGCCCATGCCGAAATCATGCTGCAGCATGCGGAACGCGCCCGGGCTGGCGCCGCGCCATGCGTAGATGGATTGGAAGGGATCGCCGACCGCGTTCACCGCGCTGCGTCGCGTGGCGTCCACGTGGAACAGCGCGGTCAGCAGCGCCGCCTGCGTGGTGGAGGTGTCTTGGTATTCGTCGAGCAGCACATGCGAGTAGCGTCTGCGGTAGGTGGCGCCGATTGAGGGGAACCGGGTGACCAGCTGGAACGCGGCGATGGTGAAATCGCTGAATTCCGCCATGTTGCACGCGCGTTTTTCCGCATGGTAGTCGGCGACGAGGTCGAGCAGGATGTCGCGTTCTCGTGCCACCGCGGACAGTTGGCCGGCTTTGTACACGCAGAGTCGGTGGCATTCGGCGCGATACCGGTTCCGTTCCGCCTCGCGGTCGTCGTCCGACATCTTCTTCGTGTTCTTCGGTTTCTTGGGCTTCGGTTCGTCTTCGGGGACGTCCTCGCCGTCCAACGCCTTGGCGACCTGCGCGATGAACGCCTCGTCCCAGTCGCGCACGCGTCGCACGGCCTCGTCGAAATCGGTGCAGTCCCCGCCGATCATCGCGCCGGAGATCGCATTGGACAAGGCGAACACCCGGCTGGCGATGGTGCTGAATTTCGCGTCGCCCTCGATGCGCATGACGTCGTCCATATGCCTGTCGAGCACGGTGTGGATGAGCTGCATGGCCCCGGCCTCGCTCAACGGCTGCGTGTTCTGGTCGAATCCGACAAGCAGACCGTATTGGCGCACGATGCCTTGGAAGAACGCATCATATGTGGCGATTTCCGGTTTATGGAACATGCCCGACGGCGTTTTTCCGGCGTTTTCGCCACGGTTGGCGGCGACGGCCGCCGAGACTCGCGACAGCAGTTCGGACGCGGCCTTGCGCGTGAAGGTGAGGCCGAGGATCTTCTGCGCGGGAACGCCCTGCCCGATCAGGGTGATGATGCGTCTGGTCATCGTGTAGGTTTTGCCGGATCCGGCACCGGCCACGACCACCACGTCCTCATAGGAGGGGGCTTGGATGACGGCCGCCTGTTCGGGACTGTCGGTGAATTTCGGCTTGTCGCTCATGCCGTTCTCCTTTCGAACACGGTGTTCAGTTCGCCGGCGCAGGCCGGGCATACGTCTTTGCACCGGCAGTAGCCGACATGCTCCGCCGTGGGCCGCGCCGTGATCCGCACGGCGCGGCTGGCCGCCGCCGCGTAGAAGACGCGGGAGATCATCGTCAGCGACCATACCGCCATCGTGGATCGCAGTCCAAGGAACTGCAGCCAGTGTTCCCCGCCGACCTCCTGCGGTTTTTCGGCGTCGTCGAGGCCGTCCTGGAACACCGAGCCGAGCGAGGTGACATAGGCGCGTCGCACGAAACCGCCGGTGTTGAGGCTTCCATTGGAGAACAGCGCCTGCTGGTGGTATGCCTCGTCGCCCTGGGTGCCGCGCGGTGCCGGCGCGGAATGGTGCATGACATGGAACAACGCGCTTTGCGTGATGTCGGGCATCCGCGTGTTCCGAGCCGAGCCGTCGGGACCGCCATGAGGCCGTCCGGTTTCGGGGAAGGCCAGTCCGAGCTGATAGCACACCAGCTGCAGGTCGCTGAATTGCAACGATTTGTCGGGCACTTGTCCGGTTTTGTAATCGATCAATCGCACTTGGCTCTTGCCATCGGCGGTCAGACGGTGCTCCAGACGGTCGATTCGTCCTGTCAGCCGGATGGTGAGGTCGTCGCCCATGCCGGTTTCCGGCCATCCGCCGACCAGCGCGCCCATGATGGCCATCAGCTCCCGCCGGTCGATCGGATCGATGCCGTCGATGGCGTTGTATGCGGCGAGGATGTCGTCGAATCCGAACCGTGCGTTGAACTGCACTTCGGCCTCGGCGCTTTGCAGGGTGCCGACACTGAATTTGTCGTTGTTCTTCTTCGGATAATCGGCATGGTTCGATTCCACGAAATAGGTGGCGATGTCGCGCAATGCGACAGCCGCCTTCTTATCGCGCCGCAACGCGCCGAATCGTTCCGCAGGGTCGCCGATGGCGTTCAGATCGCCGCGCATCCGCCGGTATTCGGCGGTCATCCATTGCGTGATCGCCTCGATGTTCTCCTCGTCGCTCGGCGCGGTATGGTTCCGCGGCAGATCGAGTTTCGCCTCGGTGGCCTTCTGCGCCACGGCGTGGATGATCGATCCGAAGTTCGTGGCCGCGCTGCCAACGCGGGGTCCGGCAAACCGGTTTTCGAGCATCCAGCACACCGGGCACGCCCACAGGTTGTCCACCGCCGACGGGGATAGGGTGACCACGTCGGAGCTTCTCGCGTCCGAGGTCCTCTCGGATGACGCGGGGCGTGCGGATGGTGCCGGACGTTCCGCGACCGCGGGTCGGGAGACGGCGGCCGCGGCATCTCCGGAATCCGCGGCATCGGACGAAGCCTCGGATTCGGCGCGATCGGAATCCGCCTCGGACTCGATGCCGCTGGAAGCCGCGTCGGTGAACGGCCAGTTATCGGGGTCCGCGGCCGCGACGCCGCGATTGGCCAGCAAGGCCAGCGCCGCCGCGGCGTCCCGTGCCTGAGGCGAGCCTTCGGGCGCCGTGGCGAGCACGCTGCGCGCGGCGGCCACCAATCCCCGCGGGTCGGCGTCAAGGCCGGCGAAGACGTCCGACCGCCCGACTTCGGCGTATGCGCGCGTGCGCGCATCGGCGTCGCGTTCCCTGTCGAATCGTTCCGGAACGTAGCCGTACAGGAAATCCGATGGCACGTTGTCGTCGTTGAACACCGAGCTCAGCACGAGACGCTCGTCGGCACGGGTCAGGGCCACCAGGAAGCTTTTCTGCTCGGAGGCGAGCACCGTGGCCATCTGCGCGTCCTGCCGGCCCGAGGAGGTGACGATGTCGTCGCGGAGCTCGCCGTGCAGCATCACGTCGGCCAACTCCTCGCCGCCGAACAGGGTGTTGCGCGGCGTGAGGTTCGGCCATTGCCCTTGTTGCAAGGACGGTAGGAACACGATCCGCCAATGTCTCCCGGCCGCGCCCGCCGGCGTGGCAAGCGTCACCGCCTGGTCGATCGGAGCGGTGCGGGCCAGCGAATCGGCCTCGATGGCGAGCGAGCGCACCTGTTCGATGAACGTGCCGATGGTGCGCGCGGCCATCACGCCTTCCGTCTCGCCGCCCGACGCGTAGCTGAACAGCCGCATCGCGGCATCGAGACGGTCGTTGGCCGCGCGTCCCGCCGCGGAATGTTCCAGAGCGACGCGCTGCCAGACCTCGGCCTTGCCGCAGGCGCGCCACGCGCAGTCGAGCACGTATTGCGGTTCGCGGGAGGCCAGACCGCGTTCGTTGTCGATGGTCGCGTCGACCATCTTCCACAAATTCCCGAACGCCTTGGCCTGGGGGTCTGGGCCCAGCACCGCGGCGATGGCGTCGAGCACTCCGGACGTGTCGCCTTCCAACAGCAGGATGTACATCGCGCCGATGCCGAACGCGGGATCGTCGTCGTCGGGTGATTGCCCGACGAGCGTGTCGTCCACCGCGATCGCCGCATCCGACGTCGTTTCGAGACTTGCGTCTCGTGAATCGCGCGCCTTTCGGAACGCGGTCTTGTAGTCGTGCCATGCGTCGATCAGCTTCGGCAGCAACGCGTATTCGGCATGGTCCCGCCTCCTCGTCTCGGCGGCATCATCCGTTTTGCCGGCCTCGTCATCGGATTCCAGCACGGAGGCCAATGCACCGAGCGCGTCCATCGCCGATTCGACGGCGGTGATGCGCGCGGGACGCCCCTCATGCCATCGATCGCCGCCGATGGTGACCAGCGGCGAATTCATGATCGACGCGACACGCGAACGAATGTATTCGCCGGCCGCGCGCAGGCCCATCGAGGAAGCCGTGATCGTCCGTTCCTTCAATGCGGCCAATTCGATCAGCGCGAACAATCCCTGCACGAACGGTTCGTCCTTCAGCGGCCGGGTCACGCTGGAATAGCGTACCGGCACGCCGTCGGAGCGCAATCGTTCGCCGAAGGCGCGCACGGTGGCGTTGTCATGCGCGATCAGCGCGATGTCGTTCCACTCGCGGCGATTGCGCAGATGCTCGGTTTTGATCTTCCACACCACGTCGTCGAGTTCTTCGGCCGCCGAACGGTACAGCGCGGTCTCCACGCTGCCGTCGTCGGGCAGCCCGTCCGATTCCGGCAATCGTCCGAGCGGCCATGCGCCCGCGATCTTCGGCATTTTCCCCGGCCGGTCCGGCAGCGCCTCGTCGGATTGTTCGACGCTGGCGATGGAAAGGCTGACGCGCGCGGCGAGCAGCGTGCGGTAGTCGACCGGCCGCACGGTGTCCGGTTCGAGGCGTTCCAGCCGCGCCCCCATGCGTGTTTTCGCCGCTTCGAACAGGTATTCCGGATATGATCCGCGGAACGTCTGCACGGATTCGTCGGGGTTGCCCACCAGCAGCAGGCGCACGCCGCGGCGGTGCAATGCGTCGAGGAAATCGAATCCGGCGAGCGTGGCGTCCTGGAAATCGTCGACGATCAGCAGTTCGGGCAGATCGTCTTCCATGGCCTGAGCGACCGCCGATGTGGCGTCGACCATCAGCTGCGAGGCGTCCAGACGGTATTGGCCTGGGTATGCCTGTTCTATGGCATGCCGGTATTCTCCGCGGAGCGCGAACGCCAGACGCCATTGGACGCGCAGCCGTTCACGGCGCTCGTCGATCTCGCCTTGGCTTGCCATGCGTATGATCAGCGCGTCCTCCGATTCCGGCTTCGCGCCGATTTCGTTCATGCGCGCGAGCATGTCGCGCAGCTGGTTGGCGAAGGCGTCGTTGGCGTCATCCACCGCCATTCCCGACCAGTCGGCCACGGCGAAATACGCGCGCAGCAGCTTGCAGGTGGCGCATTCGTCGCCGCGTTCGCCATGTTCCGCATGAGCCGTGAGCATCCGCCTGATGACCATGTCCTGTTCGGCGCCATTGAGCAGTTTCGGCAACGCCAGGCCGGCGCGCGAGCGCACGGCGGTCATGATGCGGAACGCGACCGCGGGAAGCGTGGTGACCGGGCGGGCCTGCGACACCGCCGACAATTCGTGGATCACCCGGTCTCCCAGTGCATCGGCGACCTGTCTGCCGGAAACCGTCATCACCGCCGAGGCGTCTCCGTGCCGCTTCATCGCGGCGATCAGCATACGCAGCGCGAATTCGGTCTTGCCGCTGCGGGGGGCGCCCGCCACCAGCGTGGCCTGCGCGAAATCATCCACATCCATCATGGTTTCCCAGCTTACCCGACCGGCGCTCATCGCATCCGCGCCATGCCGAGCCCACCTGTGAACTGCACATTTCGCACCACCGTTCATGCCCCTTTCCGCAATGTTCGCTTTAGGGTGGCTTATGGTCTAGGATGAGGGGAAGTGTCGCGAAGAAGAGAGACGGTTCAATGACGATTCCCCAGGAGCCAAGACCCCCTGAAATCCCCGGATATGTGTTCGTCCGCAAGTTGGGGGACGGGTCGGAGGCGCACGTGTATCTGTACATGCAGCCGGCCATGTCGAGGATGGCGGCCGTCAAAGTGAGCCGAACTCCGGTCGATCCGACGGGACGCGACGGCCGGCGCCACCGTGAGGCGTTGTTCATGAGACGGCTTTCCGGACATCCGAACATCGTTCCCGTGTATGATGCCGGCGTCACCGATTCGGGGCATGGATACACGGTGTTCGCGTATGTGGAGGGTGGCAGTTGCGGCCGGATGCTGCGGACGGGCACCTTCGATCCGGACCGGACGCTGTCCATCGGCATCGCATTGGCGAGCGCGTTGGCGAGCGCGCACCGGAAGGGCATCATCCACCGCGACGTCAAACCGGCGAACATCCTGTTCAGTACCGAGGGCACGCCGATGCTTTCCGATTTCGGCATCGCGAAGAACCTCTACGCAGGCAGACGATCGGAATATTCGGTGCCGTGGGCCGCACCCGAGGTACTGTCGCATCGCAGCGACGGCGACGATTCCACCGATGTCTATTCGCTGGGGGCGACGCTGTTCGCCATGCTGTCCGGCGCATCCCCGTACGAACACGGATACGGGCGGGAGCTGGCCGGTCTGGATGCCGGAGCCCGGCGGAACGCGTTGGGGCGCCTCATCGTCAAGCGACCATTGCCGGAACTCGGCAGGCCCGACGTTCCCGAGACGATATGCGCGATTCTGCGCAAGGCGTTGAGCAAGGACGCCGAGCATCGGTACTATTCCGCATTGGAATTCGCCAGGGCCATGCAGCGCGCGCAATACGAACTGTATGGGAGGGCCGATCCGACCGTCGTCGCCGGCGAGCCGCCGTATCCGCGGACGATCATGCGACCGCGGCGGCTGGGCGCGTCTTCTTCGGCGTCGCAGCCGGCCAGACGGAAATACCGGATCGTTCCTGTGGCTGTCGCGGCCACGATGCTGGCCGGTACGGCGCTGGCGTTCACTTGCGTGGTCGTACCGAAATCGGATTCGGTCTCCATGGATGGCGGCGTGAGGACGGGCTTTGGCACCGCCCGCGATTCGGATATGCCGCATGTTCCGGAAGACGACCCGATCGCATCCGGCCGGGTGCCGGAAGTGGAGGATCTGTCGGGCCGGTATTCGCCGGACGGCGACAGCGTGACGTTCACATGGACGAATCCCGATCCCGAAGACGGTGATTCCTACGTTTGGTCGCCGGTCGGCGACGACGGCGTGGATCGGGAGGCGCGGGGAGCCATCGTCCGTTCCGAGAGCATCCGGGTCGACGCGGCCGACGGGCCACGGACCTGCATCCAGGTGAGTCTGGTCCGGGAGAACCGGCGGATGTCGGACACGCCTTCCATCGCCTGCGTGGCGAAACCGTAGGCGGCGACCACCACACGACAGAGATCGGCAGGACCTATGAACATCGCACCTTTCCCCCATGAACGTTCCGAACGCCCGTCAAGGCACAGGCGGAGGAAGGCGCTGCGCCGACGTCCGCCGCCCCCGCGCGGCGCGTGGACGACGCCGATCGTCGCGCTGGCGCTGCTGCTCGGCATCGTTGCCGGCGCGATCATCGTCGGCTCGGTGACGCAGAGGCACGTCCAGCTCGACGACGGCACGGTGTGGGTCACTTCGCTGAGCCATCGCAAGGCCGCGCGGTTCAACGTACGCAACAACGACGCCGATGCCGGCGTGGCCTCCTCGTCGGCGCGGTTCGACATCGTCCAGCACGAAGGCGACACCGTGCTCGCGGAGGCCACGAAGGCGAGCGGCATCGCGGCATCCACCGTCAGCACGACCTGCGAAACCGCCATCACGTCCGGCATGCGGACGCTGATCGGCGGCGATACGGTCGCGTTCATCAACACGGCCAATGGCGACGTGTGGGCGGGCTCCGCGAAAGACGTGGGCGCCGTCGCCCCAACGTCCGATGCTCCGAAGATGAGGCTCGGCACCGGAGGCCGGATCGTGGTGACCGACGACGGAACCGTTTACGGATACCGTCCGTCGGACGGCGCCGTGCTCGAACTCGACATGTCGAAAAGGCGCGTCGCGCAGACAGCCGCGTTCGATATGGAGGAAAACGTCGAATCATTCACCGTCATCGGCGGTGTCCCCGTCATCGCGGCGAACGGCACGGTGCGATGGCCGGACGGCGGCGCGCATATCGGAGTCCGCGGCATAATCACCTTGCAGGACGCGCCCGTCGACGGACTGCAGCGAGGATGGGTCGCGGCCGCCACGCCGCACGGCCTGTCGACGGTGGACCTCGCCACCGGAAGCGTCGCGGACCTGCCCCATGCAGGCAGCGGAGAAACCGTCCGTCCCGTCTCGGTCCAAGGCAGGGTGCATGCCGCATGGGCGCAGAACGCCGAGAACTACCTGTGCATCGACTCGCCCGACATGGCGGATGCCGGCTATGTCTCTGTGAAAAACGTGGACGCCACCTGCGAACTCGTGTTCCGGGTGAACCACCGTCTCGCGCTGCTCAACGACGTGGGCTCCGGCGACGTGTGGAATCCACGGAAATCCGTCCACGCCGTCAAAATTCAATGGAACACAGTGGATACCGGGCAGACGCGGCAACAGGAGCGAAACGACGAAAGCGCCGACAATCAACGGGCCTTCAGCAAGATCTGTTCCCCGCAATCGGAGCGGATCAAGGCGGAGGACGACGTGTTCGGCGGGCGCGTCGGCTCGCGTCAGATACTCGACGTGCTGCGCAACGACGAGCAGACCGACTGCGCGGTGCTGCGCATCACCTCGACCAGTGCCCCCAGCGGAGCGGACGTCGCAGTATCGCCCATATACGACGGACGGTATCTGCAGCTCGACGCCTCGGCCGCCGGCGCCGGAACCGTCACGTTCGGCTATGGAATCTCCGACGGACGCGGACAGACCTCAGAGGCGAAGGTGACGCTTACCTTGTCCGAGGACGGGAACGGTGCGCCGACGCAAACCGACATCCCTCCGGAAATCGACGTGGAGCAGGGCGCGACCCACACGACCAACGCGTTGGGGAGTTTCACCGACCCGGACGGCGACCCGCTGACGTTGGTGTCAGCCACGGCGCGGAACACCGACCAAGTGAGCGTTTCGACACGCGCCGACGGGCAGTTGACGTTCGACGCCGGTTCGATGACATCGGGAAGGGCCGCCATCGAAGTCACCGTCTCCGACGGCGAGCAGACCGGCACCGGCATGCTGTACTTCTCCGTCAAGCCGGCGAACACCTTGGGCGCGGCCATCGATCCGGTGTCGAGGCAGACCACGCCCGGCATCCGCACCGTCATCGACCTTGCCCCCTACGTGCACGGCACCTCCGCCGAACCGGCGCGGCTCACCGCCGTCGAACCGCCTTCCGGAGTGTCGACGACCATGAACGCGGCGGATATGACGATCGCGTTCACCGCATCCGATCCGGGCACCTACTACGTGCCATACACCATCACCCAGGGTTCGGTTCCGGCCACCGGGCTTGCACGTGTCGAAGTGCGTCCCGTCACCGGCGACGCGGCCAAGCCGATCGTGGCCGACGACGTGGCGTTGCTGGGATCCGACGGCACCGCCATCGTGGAACCGTTGGGCAACGACATCGATCCGATGGGCGGCGTGCTGGCGGTCACCGATGTGTCGACCGAAGCGTCGACCGGCATCACAACAGGCGTGGTCGACGGCAAACGCGTCTACGTCACCGCACGGCAGACGCCGGTGAGACCGGTCCGGGTCACCTATGCCGTGGCGAACGCCGCGGGTTCGTCCACAGGCGTGATCGTGTTGCAGCCACCGACGTCGTCCGCCGTGGGCTCCCCGCCCAAAGCCGGCGACGTCACCGCGCAGGTACGCGCCGGCGGCGTCGTCTCCGTCGACGTGCTCGACCACGTCGTCCATGCCGATGGCACCACGGTGAGCCTGCGCAACGACCTGCGATACGACGAGAAGACGTTCGCGGGACTGGCGTTCGTCTCCGGAGACACCGTGCGATACCAAGCGTCCCGGCAGACCGGTTCGTTTCCGGTGGACTACACCGTCACGGACGGCTTCGGCAACACGGCCTCCGCGACCATCACCTTCAGCGTGCATCGGAAGGATGCGTCCGGCAAGACGCCGCCGGCTCCGGCCGACGTGGAGGCGCAGGTGGCGTCCGGACGCAGGATCCGTATTCCGATCACGCTCGCCGGCATCGACGCCGACGGCGATGACGTGCAGCTGCTCGGCTTGGGCAACAAGGCGCCGTCATTGGGACGCATCGACGAGATCGGCGCGGATTACCTCGTGTATGCGGCCTACGCCGATTCCACAGGCACCGACACGTTCGCCTATGCCGTCGAGGATTGGACCGGGCAACGCGCCCAGGCGCAGATCCGCGTAGGCGTGTTTCCATCCGCATCGGATTCGGGAGTGTACGCGCGCGACGACGAGGTGACGCTGCGTCCGGGAACCGCGGCCACCGTGCCCGTGCTCCAGAACGACATCTCGGGAGACGGCACCGCGCTCAGCATCGAACGGGTCGAGTCCGAGGGGCTGGACAACGTCAGGGTTGCGGACGGCATGCTGTCGTTCACCGCACCGCAGAACGACGGCGCCTACCATGCGGTCTACACCGCCAGGAACGAAGCCGGACTGAACGCCACCGCGATCCTGACGGTGCATGTGGACGGCGACGCCCCGATCGAGCCGCCAACGGCCCGCGACTACCGTGTGCCGTCATACGCGACGATCGACAGGAAATCGGTCGACGTCGACGTTTCGCAATGGATCGCCAATCCTTCCGGCACCTTCGAGGAACTGCGGGTCGGCGTGCATGAATCGGCTGCCGACCATGCGCGCGTCAAAGGCGGGGAAGAATCAACCGTCATCACGGTGGAACTGACCGATGAGGCCCACGCCGTGCCGTACACCGTCACGAACACGACGCACGGCGTCGCGGCGAGCGCGTTCATCCAGGTGCCCGCCTACGGCGTGTTCCCGCCCACGCTGCGGCCAAGGGCACCGGTGTTGAAGGTGAACGCGAGCGAGACGATCACCATCAACATCGCCGACCATGTGCGCGTCGGCGCGGGCAAGACCGCATACGTGTCCGACGCCGATTCGGTGAGCGCGACCAAGGCCGGCGACGGCGACCTGTATGTGGACGACCAGACGCTGCGGTTCACCGCGCCGGATGATTATACGGGGCCTGCGTCCATCACCTTCACCGCGGTGGACGGCAAGGCGTCCAAGGACGGCACGGCGAGAATCGTCAACACGGCGGTGCTGACGCTGCCGATCACCGTGGTCGGACGAGACACGCCCGCGCCGACGTTCTCCTCGTCCGTCATCGATGTGGCGGCGGGCGAGGGCGCCACCGTCATCGACCTGACCGCGTTGACGCGCTCCGCGGAGGAACCACATGGCGAAAGGAATCGGCATGCGTATTCCGGCGGAACGTCTTCGAACCAGGTGCGCGCCGTGGTGAGCGCCGTCGGCAGGCTGACCGTTTCCGCGGAGAAGACGGCGGTCCCCGGAACCACGGTGAACGTGCCGATAACCATCACCTACGCGAATGGCACGGTGGACGCCGGCGTGACGGTGCGCGTGACGGCGTCCAACCGGCCGTTGGCGCGCGTCGGCGCAAGAACCGTGCGGCTCAAGGCCGGGTCGGGCGAGACGGTGCGTCTGCTGGCCGACGCATACAATCCGTTCCCCGAAACGCCGTTGACGGTGGTCGGCTGCGTCGCGGACGACACGTCACGAATCAAGGTGGATTGCTCGTCCGACGGCACGGCGTCGATCACGGCCGCGTCCGGCATCGGCGCGGGCGTCGGCAGAGTGGTCGCCACCGTCCGGGATGCGACGAGGAGCAAGGAACGCGAGGTGACCGCGACCATCGACGTTTCGGTGGTGGACAGGCCCGACGCGCCGTTGCTCTCCCCCATCATCGGCGACGCGCAGGACGGCGCGGTGAATCTGCGCTGGAGCGCCGGCGCACCGAACGGCAGTCCGGTCATCGAATACCAGGCGAGCTGGAGCGGCGGCGGTTCCGGGAACCAATCATGCGGCTCCGCCACATCATGCCGAATCACGGGATTGAGCAACGGCAGAACATATTCGTTCACGGTGCGGGCGCGCAATGAGGCCGGCTGGTCGGAGGAATCCAACGCCGTCGAGGGCAGGCCCGACAAGGTTCCCGATACGCCGGGTAACGTCCGTGCCGAAGCCGGACGCAACAAAGTCGCCGTCGAATGGAGGGAACCGGACGGCGACCGCTCCGCGATCGACGCGTACGAGGTGACGCTTTCCGGCAATGGATTCATGATGCGGGAGACTTCGCGGTCGACCAGGATGGTCTTCGACATCGACGACGGCCACATCAAGGACGGCGCCGAATTCACCGCGACCGTGCGTGCGCACAACGACGCGGGCTGGGGCCCGACGTCCGACGCATCCGATGCCGTCAGGCCGTGGGGTACGCCGAACGGACCGACAATTGAGCTGCGCAACAATGACGTCAAAGGAACGGTGACGGTCGCGTCAATCGGAGACACGCGCAACGCGGGATGTGCGGCCATCGCCTTGTCCGGCGACGTGACCGGCACCATGCCGTGTTCCGGATCCCATGCATTCGACATCCCGCAAAGCGACCTCAATCGCAAAACCTATCGGGTCGACGCCAAGGTCATCGGCGCGAAAGGCGTTGACGGTGAAACGCGCGCCGCATCGTTCGTTCCGAAATACCAAATCAGGAAGCCGTCGAACGTCACCGTTTCCGGACGTGGCTCCACATGCGTCGTCCATTGGAAGGGCGAAGGCCGCGCGGACGGCTTCCGCGTCACCGCCGACGGCCTGGACGACCGCAGCGTGGGCGGCACCGCGGATTCGGCAGTCTTCGATATGGCTCCATGGCGGACCTGCTCATCGGCGAGCGTCGTGCAGACCCTCAATGGCGGGCAGAGCGAGGCCGCCCGCGGAACCTTGTCGCCGGCCTACGTGTATGAGCGTCGCGCCGAAATCATTTCCGCGCCCACGCTGTCATGGGACACGAACGACAGGAACATCCTGCTGTATACCGGATTCGCCGTCGATGCGTACGGTCTGCCGTACCGTGCCATGCTGGTCATCATGCCCGAGCATGGCGGCATGGAACGGCGGTATGAGATGTTCGGAGGCATGAACCGCATCGATGTCGGCGACGATCTGGATGCGGCGGATTCCCACTCATGGTACGTATCGGTCGAAAGCACCGATGGACGCGCCGCGCTGAACGCGCGGTCCCGGAAATCCCATGGCATCGAGGGAATCCGCCCGATCGGCGACGCGAACGGCATGGCCGGACGGCGATCATTGGCGATATGGCCGAACACCACAAGGAGATTACTATGAACGACGACACCCAGCTCGGCTCCATCAGCCACCCACCGGATGACGCCATGCCGCCGCCCGTCCCCATGCCGTCGCCGCTCGACGGGCGTGCCAACGATGCGCCGCGTCCCGTAGATGACGAGGGCACCGTGCTCGGCGAGCGCGCGAAAGCCATATGGACGGAATCGCCCGCACAACCCGGCTGGCCGCGTAATCCGGCCGTCCGCACGCATAAGGCGGAGCAAACGGACCGGACCCCGCCGATCTCGATGCCGAAGCCCGATGACGACATCGCATGGTTCCATGATGCGTTCGCGAAACTGGTCGGCAACGTCTCCCGTGTCGTCGTCGGCAAGGAACGGGAGATCAGGCAATGCGTCGCCGCGCTGGTGGCGGGCGGCCACGTGCTGCTCGAAGACGATCCCGGCACCGGCAAAACCCAGCTGGCGCGCGGTCTGGCGAATTCCATCGCCACATCATTCAAACGCATCCAGTTCACGCCGGACCTGTTGCCGTCCGATGTGGTGGGCGTCACCTACTACGACCGGAGGAACGATGGATTCACCTATCGAGAAGGACCGATTTTCGCGTCCATCGTGCTTGCCGACGAAATCAACCGCGCGTCGCCGAAAACGCAGTCCGCGCTGCTTGAGGTCATGGAGGAGCGGAAGGTCACGGTCGACGGGGAGACGCATCCCGTGCCACGGCCGTTCATGGTCATCGCCACGCAGAATCCGATCGACCAGCTTGGCACGTATCGTCTGCCCGAGGCGCAGATGGACCGGTTCCTGATCAAAACCGCCATCGGGCATCCCGGCCATGCCGCGAGCCTGGACATCCTCAGGCAGGCCGGCATCACCGATCGCGCGGCGACCGTGGCCCCCGTGCTCGACGCATCCGACGTGTTGCGCATGCAAGGCGTCGGCGGAACCGTGCACATGGATGACGCGGTTCTCGAATACATCGTGCGTCTGGTGGAGGGCACCCGGCATGACGAACGCATCCGCATCGGCGCGTCCACACGCGGAGCGCTGGCGCTGGCCCGATGCGCCCGCGTGTGGGCGGCATCCGACAACCGCGGTTATGTGGTGCCCGATGACGTCAAGGAGCTGGCGGAGCCCGTGCTGGCGCATCGCATCACGCTCACGCCGGAGGCGACGTTCTCCGGCGAAACGCAGCGGCAGGCCATCAGACGGCTTCTGGACCAGGTGCCCGCGCCGACGATCGGCGCCGGACTCCAAGGGGGCTAAGGCGCGGACTCCCCACCGGTTTCCGGAATCGCAACACGCTTCGATGATTTTTGAAAGATTCGAACAATGTTCCGTCTCCCCGAAAGAACCCGCAATCGGAAAGGTCAGGTATGCGAGATTCACGAACCGCGCGCCACACGGACGCCACACGTCATGCAGACGTCACATACCGCACGGGCACCACGCTCCGCGCGAATGTCATGCGCCGCATGAACGCCGCGCGCCGTCTGCCGCACCGCATCGGACGCCGTTGCAGGCGCCCCGTCTTCTCCAACGTGTCGCCGGTGGGCTGGATGGCCGTGCTGCTGGCCACCATGTCGGCGGCCGCGTTCGTGCCGCTCGGATGGCACGAACTGCTCGCCATCGCCATCGCCGCGACGTCCATGCTGGTCGCCGCGGTGGCCTTGTCGCTGGGCAATACGGCGTTTTCCGCCACCGTGGAGGTATCGGAACGGCATGTCGCCATCGCCGACACCGTGCACATACAGGTGACGGTCCGCAATGACGGCCATGCGTCCACGGTGCCGGCCAGCGGCGTCCTGCCGATCGGAACCGGCCATGAGCGGTTCGCCATTCCCGCGCTTGCCACGGGGCAGACGAAACGAATCGATCTGGCGTTCACCGCCGTGGCGCGCGCGGCGCTGCCGATCGGCCCGTTGTCTCTCCGCAAAGGCGACCCGTTCGGACTTGTTCGCAGGGAAAGGCGTCTTACGGAACGGACCAATGCGTTCATCCATCCGCGGACCATCGCGCTGGCGCCATTGGACGCCGGCATCCCCCGCGACCTCGAAGGGCGCCCGAGCGGAACGATCGTCGACGACGACCTCGATTTCCACGGGTTGCGCGAATACGAGCCCGGAGACGACATGCGCAACGCGCATTGGCTGAGTTCCGCGAAAACCGGCGCATTGATGATTCGCCAATACGAAGCCACCAGGCGCACCGACACCACGCTCGCCATCAGCGTGAATCCGCATGATTACGCGAACGCCGAAGAATTCGAGCTTGCCGTGTCGGCGCACGCCTCCATCGGCGTGCGATGCCTGTCGCAGAATCATCCGGTGACGGTTCATGCCGGGAGACGGCACGCATCGCCGAACGGACCCATGGAATTCCTCGACATGTGCAGCGCGATCGAACCGGACTCCGACGATGAACCGAACCTTGTACGGGGCATCCTTGCGGATGCGGCCGGTTCGTCCCGCTGGTTCATCACCGTCGGACGGAACCGAAGCGTCGAGGATGCCAGACGCATGGCGCTCGCGTTGCCGCGCGGCACGACATGCGTGGTGTTGCGGGCCGACGTCCGCGGGGAACGTTCCATCACGCGGCATGCCGGTTTCGTTGTGGCCACGATCGGCGATTTGGACGATCTGCCGACGATCATGGGGATGCTGGCATGAGCGCCGGCGCCGACGGTCCGGTCACGACATCAGGCTCATGGGCCGACGTCGCACGTCCCACGATTCGTATGGTTCGTTTCGGGAGAAGACGCCATGCGGGCCATATGTCAACGCCTCGGCTTCCAAGGCAGCTGGGTCTGCTGGCCACGGCCATGCTGACGCTTGTCGGAGCCGCCAATCTCATCGACGTATACGGGTCGGTTCCGGTCTGGGCCGGCGCCGCCGTGCCGGCGACCGTCCTCGGCTCGGTAGCGGCGCTCGCATGGCGGGTTCCGAAGTTCCGCCTGTGGTGGCAGCTGGTGTTCACGGCGTTCGCCCAGCTGGTCGCGGGACCGGTGCTGTTGTTGAACGAAACCACCATCGCGCATATCGTTCCGACCGCACGCACGCTCGCCGATGGATGGATGAGCACGCTGGGATCGTTCAAACTGCTGATTGCCGTGAATCCGCCGGTCGGCGGCATGCGGGGAGGCCCGCTCGCCGTCTGGACGGCCTGCCTGTGGTGCTCGTTTTTCGCAGGCCTGTTCGCGATGATGGACGATGACCGGTTCGCATTGGCCGCGGCGGTGCCCGTTCTCGTGAACCTCTCGGTCTGCGCCCTGCTGGGATCGTCGGCCGGCCATTGCCGTCCGGCCGCCGGCGTCATCGTCGTCTGCACGCTTACGGCATGGGCCAGCATGCGGTTCGGATTGTTCGAATGGCGGCGTTGGATTGCCGCCGCGCTGATTATGCTGATCGCCGCCGCGTTGGCCTTCGGCGGATGCGCCATGACGGCGCGGCACCGCACAATCCTGCGCGACCATTACGAGCCGCCGCTGAGTCCGTACGCTTACGCCAGTCCGCTGAGCGGCATGCGCTCGTATGTCAAGAACCATAGGGACGACGTGCTGCTCACCGTGCAGGATCTGCCGTCCGGCTCCGCCGTGCGTCTTGCGGTGATGGATCGTTTCGACGGCAATGTGTGGAATCTGTCCGATTCCACGATGGCCGCGGATTCGGCCAATTACCGTCGTGTGGGCTCTTCCATCGAGAACCATGCGACGGGTCGGCGGTTCGCCGCGCGGTTCACGGTGCATGCCGGGCTGCGCGACTATTGGCTGCCATTGGCCGGTTCCGCCTCGCAAGTGGAATTCAGCGAATCCGAGGATGCGGAGTCGTTTTATTACAATGCCGACACGCGATCGGCGATCTACGCCGCGCGCACGTCGGATGGACTGTCGTATCGCGAAACCGGCATCGTTTCCGACGCGCCGACCGACAGACAACTCGTCAGGGCCAAGGCCGCCGCCGTCAGCCAGCCGGAGGCCGAAGACGTTCCGGGTTGCGTCGACAGCCTCGCGACGACGCTTGCCGGAGGACGGGCCGCGGGCGGAGCGGCGGCCAAGGCCATTGCCGATGGGCTGAGGGAATCCGGCTGGTTCTCGCATGGTCTGAGCGGGGATTACCCTTCCAACGCCGGTCATGGCAACTATCGCATCAGCCAATTGCTGGACGGCGCCGCAATGGTGGGAGACAGCGAGCAATACGCTTCGGCCATGGCTCTGATGGCGCGTGCCCTCGGCATGTCCAGTCGCGTCGTGCTTGGTTTTCTGCCGAAGGACGACGATGGCGAAATCAGTGCCGACCGTACGGAAAAACGTGGCGCGCACACCATAACGGAATTCACCGGCAACGACGTGGCCGCATGGGTGGAGATCGCCTTGGATGGCTACGGCTGGGTGGCGTTCCATCCGACGCCGAAGGAGACGAAGACCCCCGATGAAAACCGGAACCTCATGCCGCCGAATCCGCGGAAACTGGTGCGGCAGCCTCCGGTTCCGCTCACCGACCCGTTGCGTGACGACGATCGGATGTCGGGCGGAACCTCGATTGGCGGCAGCAGGGCCGACGCACCGTCCGCGGACCCGTTTCGGCAGCGGATCGCACGCATCGCGATGAAGGTCGCGGTATATGGCAGTCCCTTGTGGACGGCGCTTATCGTCGCCATGGCGCTGCTTGCCGTCAAGACGGTCATGTTGCATCGCGCGAGGCATCGGGGAGACGCACGGCTGCGGATTGCCGAGGGATGGCGGTCCGTCACCACGCTGGCGCTGCAAAGCGGATCGGCGGCGCCGGGGACCAGACGCGAGCAGGCACGGTCGATCGCGCGACGATTCGATCTGGACGCCATGGAATTGCTGCGTTTGGGCATGGAGGCCGATTACGCGGCGTTCTCCGGCGACGTCATCGAAGAGCGGCAGGCGCGTGACTATTGGCGGCGCATCGATGGCGTGCGTGATGCCATGCTCCGGTCATTGCCGTTGGCATGCCGATGGATGGCGCGTCTTTCCCTTGCCGGCGTATTCCAACCTTCGCATGCCGGCGGCCGATGGACGGGCAGGTGTCGTGGATGGCACGGCAGAAGAGGAATGCGCGGAAGGAATCGCAACGATGCAGCCGGCCGCGATGCTTCGGATGGTCTGCCGTCATCTGCTACGCGACGCTCATCGAGCCGCGCATCGAAACCACACCAAGCCAAATCCCACAAACCACAACATAAGGAGAGATGATGGTCGATCACCAAACCGCCGTCGCAGCCGTCCGGGATCCGCACGCCGATCCGGTGCTTCTCGCGAAAATCGCCTATGAGAATCCGGAATTCGGCGCGAGCGTCGTGGCGAATCCCCGCGCATACCCCGGGCTGAAACGTTGGGTGGCCGAGTTCGGCGATGAACGCGCCCGCCGATATCTGGCCTCGACGGGTTGGCCCGTTTCCGAAACCGATGGACCAGATATTCCAACGGTTGGCGAAACGTCCGCCGATGTCTCCGACCGATTGCCCTGCGGGGATTCCGGCATGCCCGACGTGGACATATTCGACGGCACCAACATTTGGGTGCCGCCGTCCGGCCCGTGTGCCGATCCCGCCGATTTGGCGGATGCGGCCGATATAGCACCGACGGCCTTGCACGTCGATTCCATTGATCCGGCGAACACGACCGGCATGGCGTCCGATACGACGGCTCCGCATAAGAACCCCATCGATCCGGCCTGCGTGACGGATGAGCCGGATCTGTGCTTTGCGCAGGACGGCACGGCATATGATGCCGTGGACGTCTCCGCACGCGCAACCATGGACGGACCGTCGCATAACGCCTCATGCGACATGGATGAGGCGCATAACGCGCAACGTCATTCGTCCGCTGACGAATACACCGCGGAGCTTGCCATGAACACGGAGAATACGGAACTGATGGCGCGAATCGCGGCGTGGAAGCCGGAATTGCGTCCGTTCCTCGCGCGCAATATGAGCATCTACCCCGAACTGCTCGAATGGCTGCAATCGCTGGATGACAACGCCATCAACGCCGCCCTGCGGCTGCGCGACTAGCATCCGTCGGCATAGACCGGCGCAAGCTGGCCCATGCCGATGCGTCATCACCGATATGGCACCGCCGTCATGCTCACCGCCAATGCGACCACAACCAGCCCGAGAACGCAACAAGTCCAAGCACAACTGCTGAGCCTTGCCAAACCGCACCGGTCAGCCGACGCGGCGGCGAGCCATGCATCACCTCAGTTGGCCCGCCGCTCCAATGCATAGAACTGGTCTCCGATGCGGACGACGGACGGCACCTGCAAGGCAACGGGATCATCGCCGACCTTGGTCTCCACATCGTCGTGGATGATGTACGTGCCGTTGAGCGAACCGCAATCCTGAATCCGCAACGTGCCATCCCGCTGGAGCCCGATCACCGCGTGGTTGCGGGAGATGGTGCGCGTCGGGTCCTTCAATCCGACGGCTTTCGCACCTTCCGACGCCGCCGAAGGTTCGCGCCCGAGCAGCACGTTGCCGTCGACAAGCACTTCCTGTCCGGTTTGCTCGTTGCGCAGCAGATACACGGGCGTCGTTCTCATGGCAAATGAGGAGGCCAGCACCGTGCCGTCCCGGTCGATGTCGTCGCCGTCGATGGCATCGACCGGATTCTCGACGTCGGAGGAACGCCGAAAACCATCGACGTTCCGCGCATCGCTGACGGTTGTGCGGACGATTCGATCCGAGACCATGGCATCATCGTCATACCAGCCCGGTTCGGGCGGAGGAGGATATGGCAGAAAACTCATATCCATATTCTAATCGCAACGTCAATCATATTCGTCGCCGATGCGGGTGCTCGGCGAACCGCAAACCCATATGGAAACACGGCGAGTGGGAATGCTGCGGTCCGCCGTCGCCAAACGGAAACGGTGGACCGCACGCAAAAGGCCGGTTCCGGCGCGTATCGTTCGCATACGCGCCGGAACCGGCCTTGGTGCATCAACGATGTTCCGGAACAATCACCGGAACGTCAGCCAAGCGTCACTGGTTGTCGTCACCCAGGTCCATCTGGCCGCCGTTGTCGTCGAGGAAGTCATCCGGGTTGAAGTCGTCGCCGAGCTTCAGGTCGCCGAAGTCCATGTTGGAGAAGTCCACATCGGACAGGTCGGCGTCGCCGAAGGCGGCATCGGACTCGTCCCCACCCAGACCGAAGTTCGGGTAGATGGTGTCGCGGATGGCCTTGTCGGGCTCGACCACAGCGTTGCGGTAACGGGCGAGACCGGTACCGGCCGGAATGAGCTTACCGATGATGACGTTCTCCTTGAGGCCCTTCAGGTCATCGACCTTCTGGTTCAGGGCGGCCTCGGTGAGCACGCGGGTGGTCTCCTGGAAGGAGGCGGCCGACAGCCAGGAATCGGTGGCCAGCGAGGCCTTGGTGATGCCCAGCAGCTCCGGACGGCCGGCTGCGGGCTTGCCACCCTGCTTCACGGCTTCCATGTTGGCGGCCTTGAAGCGGGCCTGATCCACAAGTTCGCCCGGCAGCAGATCGGTGTCGCCGGAGTCGATCACGGTGATGCGACGCAGCATCTGGTGCACGATGACCTCGATGTGCTTGTCGTGGATGTCCACGCCCTGGGAGCGGTACACGGTGTGCACGCCCTCCACGATGTTCACCTGCGCGGCACGCGGGCCGAGGATGCGGAGGATCTTCTTCGGATCGACGGAACCCTCGATGAGCTGGGTGCCGGCCTCGACGTGATCGCCGTCCTTGACCAGCATCGGCGCGCGACGGGTCACCGGGTAGGTGATCGGCTCGACGGAGTCGTCGTCGGGCTTCAGGATGACCTGACGGCCACGATCGGTGTCCTCCACCTTGACCACGCCCGGGAACTCGGCGATAGGCGCCTCGCCCTTCGGGGTACGGGCTTCGAAAAGCTCGGTGACACGCGGAAGACCCTGCGTGATATCGGATGCCGATGCGACACCGCCGGAGTGGAAGGAACGCAGCGTCAGCTGGGTGCCAGGCTCACCGATGGACTGTGCCGCCACGATGCCGACGGCCTCGCCGACGTCCACCAGCTTGTTGGTGGCCAGCGACCAGCCGTAGCACTTGGCGCACACGCCGCGCTTGGATTCGCAGGTCAGCACGGAACGTGCCTTGACCTCTTCGACGCCGTGGGCGACCATGTCCTTGAGCACGTCCATGGACATCGCGTCGCCGGCCTTGTACAGCACGGTCTTGCCGTCGGCCGGGTCGATCACGTCGGCGGCCAGCAGACGGGAGTACGGACCACCGTCGGCGGCCTTGACGAGATGCAGGGTGCCGTCGGCGTCACGTTCGCCGACCTTCATGACCAGGCCGCGCTTGGTGCCGCAGTCCTCCTCACGGACGATGACGTCCTGGGAGACGTCCACCAGACGACGGGTCAGGTAGCCAGACTCCGCGGTACGCAGTGCGGTATCCGCCAGACCCTTACGAGCGCCGTGCTGGGAGATGAAGTATTCCAGCACGGACAGACCCTTACGGTAGTTGGACTTCACAGGACGAGGAATGATCTCGCCCTTCGGGTTTGCCACCAGGCCTCGCATACCTGCGATCT
>ERZ808258.105-NODE-105-length-43452-cov-4.869231_pt1 | contig 43452 bp, 74 predicted proteins | sample MGYA00521280_ERZ808258 | MGnify/ENA primary metagenome ERZ808258 (study PRJEB31516, sample SAMN03275585) | gut metagenome | biome: mammalia-associated habitat; material: feces | host: Papio cynocephalus | place: Kenya | collected 2012-07-19 ...
TGTTCTTCTGCTTGTATTGCTGGCTATGCCTCGCAAGCGATAAAGAATGATGACTTAGACGAAGCCGAAAACTTTCTTGTTAAAATGCAAGATATCTTTTCTGATGACTTCTATATTGAAATTCAGCCATATAAAATTTCAGAAGAGGAATTGCAAGAAAGAGTAAATGAAGAACTTATAAAGCTTGCAAGAAAGCTTGATATCAAGTGTATTTTAACTTCTGATTCTCATTATGGAAGAAAAGAAGACTTTGAAACAGTAAAGAAGATGCATCAAATTGCAAAGCATGATAAGATCGACATTGTAGCAACATATAAAGAAAGATATATGCCTACAGAGCACGAACTTATCAAGCGCTTTGTAAAAATGCATAGCAACTTTTTTAGAACAGAGATTGGTGCAAAGAAATTTGCAAAGAGAATGATTCACAACTTAGAGGAAATTGAAAGCAAAGTTGAAGAAGATATCATTTCTCAAATTGTATATACTAAGCTACAATTTGGTGTTGATGACCCTGAAGCGCTTTTGAAAAAGAAAATTATTGCAGGAATGAAAAAGCGTGGAATTACGTCAAAGGAATATAAAGAGCGTGTAGCAAAAGAGTTTGATGTAATAAAGGAAAACGATTTTGCAGATTATTTCTTAGTTGTTCAGGATTATATTAAATGGGCAAAAGAGAATGGTATTAAGGTAGGCCCTGGAAGAGGCTCAGCTTGTAATAGCGTAATTGCTTATGCTTTAGGAATTACAGATGTTGATAGCTTGAAAAACGGTTTAGTATTCGAAAGGTTTTTGAGAAAAGGCAAAAAGAAGTATCCTGACGTGGATGAGGATTTTGAGACAGAACGCCGTGACGAGGTTATTTCTTATGTTATCAATAAGTATAAAGGCAAAGCTGCGCAGGTTTGTTCCTATGGTCTTTATAAAGTAGATAACGCGCTGAATGATCTTTTCAAAGTTTGTGGAGTAGAAGAAAAAGAATCTCAGAAAGAAATAAAAGACTATGTTAAAAAGAACATTGACGAAGCTGAAAGATTTTGTTATGATAAGATAAAAGACACAAATAAGTGTAAGTTGTACAATGCTCAGTACGACAATATCATTGAGCATTTTAGTAAGTTATATAGAAAGGTTCGCTTTATTGGTACTCATGCAGCAGGTGTAGCTATTGCAGGAAATAATATTGTTAATTTCTGTGCTATAGAAAAGCGTGGTGGACTTTATTCTTGTGCTTATGATCTCGAAGACCTTGAAGCACTTGGTATTCTCAAGTTTGATTTTCTTGGATTAAAGACAATGAGTGAGATTAAAGAGCTTGAAAGCTATTCAGGAAAGATTCTTACACCCAATGATATCTACGAAGATAGCGAAATCTTTGAAGCATTCCGTCAAGGAAATACAGATGGTATCTTTCAGTTTGAATCCCCTACAGTACGAAAGATATTTGATGCTATTGAATGTGATTGTTTTCAAGATGTGTGTGCAGCAAATGCTATGAATCGCCCCGGGCCTCTTTCTTTAGGTACTCCGCAGCAATATGCAGAAAATAAGCAAAATCTTGATGATGTTAAAAAGTCTGTCTTTTACAAGTACACAAAGGAAACATACGGTACTATTGTTTATCAAGAGCAGATTATGAGCATTTGTACCGGTGTTGCTGGGATGTCTGAAGATCAGGCAGACAAGATGATGAAGCTTGTCAAAGATCAAGATAGCCGTAATCGGCTTATAAGCGGGCAAGGTGAAGTCGAAAAAGACTTACATGATAGTTTTCTTACCGGCTGTGTCAAAGCTCATATAGGGCGCTCAGAGGCCGAGGAAATGTTCCTTGATATGGCGACTTATTCCTTTAACGCCGGGCACAGCACAGGCTATGCAATCATTGCTTGCTATCTTATGTGGTATAAGCTAAACTACCCCGAATATTTCTGGTTGGTAAAGCTAAAATATGCCAATAAGGAGAACTTACCAAAGTACAAGCGTTTTGCTGCTAAGCAAGGAAGTGTCATTCTTACGCCTCATGTTAATGGAACTGCTGAATTCTCTGTTAATAATAGATTCGGTGATACTTGTTTGCAGGAAGGGCTTTATAATATTGACGGTATTGGAAATAAGGTAGCTTACGCTATTGAAGAAGAAAAGAAAGAAAACGGAGATTTTAAGAACTATAAAGATTTTCAAGAAAGAATGCCTAAAAGAGTTGCAAATATAAAGGTATTCAATGCTTTGGAAAAAGCCGGTGCTTTAGAGTTCAACGAAAAGAAATATCTGCAAAGAGTAAAAGAATATAATATAAGACTATATGCAAAAGGGTAAGCTATGAACAAAGATGTAATGTTTAGCAGTAAATCGGATTTGTGGGAAACGCCGCATTATTTGTTTGACAAACTTGATAGAAAATTCCATTTTGATGTTGATGTATGTGCTATAGAAGAAAATGCAAAGTGTAAAAAGTTCTATACAAAAAAAAAGATGATGGACTTTCTCAAGAATGGAAAGGTGTTTGTTGGTGCAATCCACCATACGGAAGAGAAATATATAAGTGGGTGCGTAAAGCGAGTATCAGTGCTAAAAATGGCGCTACTGTTGTAATGCTCATTCCTGCAAGAACTGATACAAAATGGTTCTACGAATACATTTATAGAAAAGAAAATGTAAAGGTAAAGTTTATCAAAGGTAGATTAAAGTTTGGAACGGCGCAAAATGCAGCACCATTTCCGTCTATGTTAGCATTGTTCAAGCCGTGTAAGTAAAAGAAAGGATAGTCCAATATGGATCTTAAACAAATTTCAGATATATGCAAGGATATAGAGAAAAAGAGCGGTAAAGGATCAATCTTTACTATTGGCAAAGAGGCAAATCTACAAATCCCTCGTTGGAGTACAAATATAGATAATCTTGATACTATATTAGGCGGTGGAATGCCAAAGGGAAGAATCATTGAATTCTTTGGTGCTGAATCTTCTGGTAAGACTTCTCTCATGTTTTGGTTTATGTCTCTTCATAAGTTGGGCGTATATATCCCAATTGAAGGGTCGTATGATGAAGCCCGTGCAAAGGCCATAGGCGTTCAAGATAAGCAGATGATAGTATACCGCGCTCAGTATGGGGAAGACGCTCTAAACGCCGTTATACGCTTTGCAAAGGCCGGTGTGCCTATCATAGCCCTTGATAGCGTCCCTGCCTGTCAGCCTCGCGAAGACGTAGACAAGATCGAAAAGAGTGCAGATAATGAACTGCGCATGGGAGGCACTGCACGCCTATTTGCTAAGACCTTGCCTATTATTGAGCGTATCTGTGAAGAGACAGGAACTACTGTATTTCTTGTTAATCAAGTAAGAGATAATACAAAAGCAATGTCAATGTTTGCAGAACAGGAAATCACTCCCGGAGGAAGGGCAATAAAGTTCTATTCTTCTATCCGTGTAAAGGTAGCTAGAAGGTCATGGATCGAAATTCCAAATAAGAATCCCCTTGTTAGTTCTGCAAATGAAAAGGTAGGTATTTTAATTAAGTGTAAAGTAGTAAAAAATAAAGTAGGAAATCCCTATGGAGAAGCAGAACTTCCCTTTTTCTTTGATCGTGGCTTTGTCTCATACGATGATATCAAGCCAATTCGTAATGAACTTATGAAAGCGAGGAAAGAAACGTATGGGACTTAAAAAGGACTTGTTTAAGGCTCAGCAAGGCACTGAGAGCGACGTTTGGGCTATGATGGTACATAACCGCCTTGATAAGCTATTCGTTGAAGATAGGCAACATGAAGACCGCTACGGCCTACACGCAAGCGCTATCATTGCCTCGGAAGAAGAATTTTGCTATAGGGAACAAGTACTATCTCTGTTTTTTAAGATGAATCAAGGTGAACAGCTTCCAACTTCTTTACTACGTGTATTTGCTCAAGGAAATGCAATGCATGAAAAGTGGTACAATCTGTTTAGAAGACAGGGAATTGACGTAGCTATTGAAAGAACTCTATTTTTAGAAAAGTATGATCTTTCTTTTACTATTGATGCTTTATTAAATATTTTTGACGAAGAAGTAATTTGCGATGTAAAAAGTGTAAATACTTTCTTGTTTAACAAGTCAGATCGTCATCCATCCGGTGAAAAGCAAATCAATTTCTACTGCTGGGCACTTTCTGTTTATACAGGGATCCCCCACAGAAAAGGCTTTGTACTAATGGACAGCAAGAATGATCAAAACTTTAAGATCGTTCCGGTAAAGTACAGTAAAGAAAAAGTACGTCCCTATGTTGACCGTCTAAAAGAAATTCAGATAATGAAAAAAGAATATTTAGAAGAAGGAATACTTCCGAACTATAAATGCCAAAATAAAGACTGTAAGCGTGCTATGAAATGTAATATGCGCGATGCTTGCTTTCTTATTGGTAAAGGAAGAATTCCACTTGAAAAGAAAGAAGGTATATAAATGGCAAGTGGTAAAAAAGGCACAGCTAAAGTAAATAGGAACTCATTCAAAGAAGTCCCATGTATCATTGCTATTGACCAGTCCTACACCCGGACTGGTCTTTCTATTTGCGTCTCAGGGCGTGTCAGAAGCGTCGGAAGCGTCCCTATGGCAAAGTACAAGACTAAGTCACAGAAGCGCTTAGAGCTAAGCAGAACGCTAAATAGAGCCATTGACAGTTGCCTCAAGCACTTCATCACAGATCAGGTGGTTGTTATTGTTGAACGTGTCAGAACTTTCACAGGAAAGCGTGCAGCCCCTTTTCACACTCCCGATGTTGAGACAGCTTTAGAGGGATTCAGACCAAACGTAATAAAAGCGCACGCTGCTTTAATTGCTTCTATTGTTGACACTTGCTATCTTAGAAATATACGTGTGTATAGTGTAGAAACAAGAACTTGGAAATATGCTGTCCTTGGCACTTCTAAACCTATTTTTGATGCAATAGAAGGTGTAAATAATCCTCAAAAATTTGGCTCAGTAAGAAAAGCTATAGATTTGGGCTTTGGAGAAAAAATGAAAGTGGTAAAAAGAGGCCGTGGGGGTACTGGATTTACTTATAATGATGATATGGCAGATGCTATTTGCATGTCTTTGTACCCTTTTACTGGATATCCGTATCACTTACAGCTTGAGGACTAAAAGCTAAAAGTTTGTGAAAAGCGCACATAAACTGTTGCATTTGCAACATGCCTAAAATGATTAAATTCTACAAAAGATACAAAAATATTTTTTTGATTTTTCTTTTCTTGACAAGACAAAATCTTGCTATATAATATCACATGCAGACAGACAGCAAGACGAGAGAAAGAGAAAAGAGAAAACTTCTTTCTTTCTTTTCTTTCTTTCTTGAAAGAGATAAGTAATAGAGAGCAAAAGGACAACAAGAGAAAGAGAACAGTAAAGGAATAAGGAACTCCATTTCTTGTTGTTCTGTAAGCTTTACAACAAAAGAATAAATGTTTCTTGTTAACAGAAAGGAAAGGTAAAAGAGAATGAAAGAAAAAGAAAGCACAAAATATGTTGTTGAAGAACTTAGCGAAGACTTGTATGAACTGAGAGACGAACTTGCTAAAAATGGAATTGAATTTCACAAAGAAACTTTTACTTGTGGCAAGGCTTATATCTCTGTTAGACTTGTTTTGCTTGGAAAGAAAGTTTATCTTATTAAAAGATTAAACAGAAGATGCACAAAAATTATTTGTGTTAATGATCTTGTTAAGCAAGCGCACAAAAACGAAGAATGAAATTTCTTGTTAATCACTTTAGTTTGTAAGTCTGTAAGAGCTGCATGAAAAAAAATTGCCGTGATACTGCAAGAAAAGTTTGATAAATTTAAAGAAAATGCTTGACAAGAGCAAAGAAAAGTGCTATATTAGTATCAGAAGTTAAGAAAAGCTTCAAATACTGAAAGTCGAAAGGAAAGTCAAAATGAAAGTTGATTATGAAGCCTTTAGACATTCCTATTACAGTCAGCTAATTACTTGCAGAAGTGATCTTGAATGTGAAACTTATGTTGGCATTTCAAAATCAATCGTTGAAAACAAAAACTATTCAGATTCACAGAAAGTTCGCGCTATGAAAGAGCTTATTGCAGCGCTTAATATTGCTAACGCTTAAAAGAAAGGTAAAGCACTATGAAAAGATACGTTTCAGAAATGTACAGTGATTTATTTTCTGTTTATCAGAAAGATAAAGACTTTAGCATTTGCGAAGGCCTACGCAGAGTAAAAGAAATGTGGAACCGTTGTTTTATCACTGACTATGAAGCAGTAAAGCTTTTTATCCAAGTTTGTGAACGTGAAGTATGAAGAGATCAGGAAAGTTTTACTATCGCAACGAAAGAAAAACTTTAGAAGCTCTTGGATTCAAGCAAGTGCCGGGTTCTGGAAACGGCTGGGTTGCAAAAGAAGATGGCGAGAGTGATAATACACTTGTGCAGCTTAAAAGCACAGATAATTCATCCTACGCTGTTTCTCTGCTGGATTTGAAAAAGCTCGAAGTTCATGCCGAAGTTGAACATAAATTTCCTTTGTTTCTCATACAGTTCTTAAAGCAAGATAAAATCTATGCACTTGTTAACATAGAAAATCTTGATGATCTAAACGATATGATAAAAACAGGGAAAGTAAAAGAAAGAACGGTAAGCATTCAAGAAAGCAATACAGTAAAGCGAAAGAAAATAAGTTCTTCAAGTAGTGCTATTAAATCTTATAGAAAGGAACAAGAAAGCAAATGGCAGAAGAAAAAGAAATGATTGTTGCAACAGGCTATTTTGATGGTCATAACATTAAGGGAAATATGGATATCACTTTTAAAATGTCTTTTCCAGAGGGTGATCTTCCGAATGCATTACAGTTTGTTGCAGCGATTGCAAAGCAAGTAAAGCTTATTGCTTATATCAATGGCGACAGTAACTTAAAAGTTCCTCTTGGAATTTTTGGTGTTGACAGTATCAAAATTGATAGAAATGCAAATTGTAAGATTCAGTTTAAGAGCACAATTGAAAATTGCTTTGTTAATAACTTTGCTAAGCTTCTGGAAGAAGAAGCAAGCATTATGTTAAAAGGCAAGATTTTATAAGTAGAGTACAGCGAAAGCTGACTTAAATAATTTTATTAAAAAGTGAGGAAAAAGTAAAATGGCTAAGAAGCGTGTACACACTGCTAAGAATTGGACTGCTGCGGAAGCGGTCAAGGTTATTGTTGAGGGCAAGGATTTTGTTGCTATTGCTGACATTATGAAGCGTTTCCCTCTGTTTGCCTACTATGCAATGAAGGTTAATGAGGCTGGCGTTTCCCTTCTGTCTGCAATGCCTGAGTATTTTACTGCCCGTAAGGTCAATAGCTATCTCTCCGGCAATGCTGATGCCCTTGACGGTGATTCTGAGATTGCAACAGATGACGATCTTGATGATGACGATGAGGATATTGATGAGCAGGCTGAGATTGAAGAGAAGCCCGCTAAGAAGCGTGGCCGTCCTGCAAAGAAGTCTGAGCCTGTTGACGACGATGATGACGAGGACGAAGATGATGAAGAGGAAGAGCCTAAGCCGAAGCGCGGCAGAAAGCCCGCTAAGAAGCCTGCAAAGGGTAAGAAAAAGAGTAAGCCCGTTGACGATGACGAAGACGATTTTGATTTTGACTGAATAAAGTAAATATTGCTATTTTGGTTAAATGGTATGCCAAAATAGCAATTTATGGGTGCTTGGGCTGCATTCATGGTAAATTTCTCCGAAAGCAGCAGCAATGATATGAAGCCGGGCGGCATATAAAAAAATATATGCGTAAGCCCGGCTCGCTGCTGTACTATTTGTTTGTTAGGTGCTTGTTATGACAATTTATGAAGTGAAGAACTTAGATTTCAACAAGAAAGAGCATAGAAAAAAGCTTGTAAAGTATGTAATGGAAATTCTAAAGTTTGAAGAAAAACCAACAGAAGAAGAACTAAAGAAATATTGTGCAAATCTAAAGAAAAGATACAATGTAAAAACAAAAAGGTATGATAATCTTTCTGTAATTTCTGAATATTGCTATATCATGGAAACAGGAGACGGATATATTTTAACTTGTTTCTATAGCAGTGAATATGAAGGATACTTAAAATATATTTCTCTTGTTTACGCGCTTGTTAAATCAGGAAAGTTGAAGAAGGTGACGTAATTGCTTTTTAAGATATACACTGATGGATCATGCAGCAAAAATCCCGGCCCCGGTGGATATGCTTTTGTAATGTTGAGTAAGCGAGACAATCCAATTTTACAAGTGTCTGGATGTGAAGTAAATACAACAAATAATAGAATGGAACTGAAAGCAATTCTTTCAGCGCTAAAGCATATCTGGAACAATCCTGAATATAATAATAAAAATAGTGTGATTCAAATTTATAGTGATTCAGCATATTGCTTGAACGCACTTTCTCAAAATTGGCTTGAAAATTGGAAGAAAAATGATTGGGTAAACAAAAAGGGTGAAGAGATCAAAAACGTTGAGCTTTGGAAAGACGTATATTTTTATCGCAAAAAGATTCGTTCAAGAATCGAGTACATAAAGGTAAAAGGGCATTCCGGCAACTACTACAACGAACTTGTTGATAAGCTTGCCAAGGAAGCTACAAATAGAGCGCTTGAACGTTCGAAACGTCAAGAAAGCGAGGTTTGAACAATGTATCTTTGCAATAAAATTTGCAGCTTCATTGTTGAGGCCGAAAGTAAAAAGGAAGCATATTTGAGAGGCTGCAAAAGAGCAGCAAAATATATTGCTTCAAATGAGTATAAAAACATTAGCTGTAAAATAGATAGGATTTCAGGTTGCACTTTTAAGTTTTCACTTTTTACAAGTATAGATATCAGTGAGGAAATGAAACATTACTGCGATATGTGTAAATCATATCATTGTTCTTTCTTTGTTAATGAAGACTATAACTGTTCAAGATGCAATCTGAAATCATTTTTCGATAGAACAAAGAAAAAGGCTGATATCTCCAAAAAGTTTTATGAGGAAAAGATCAAAAATAAGGAGATATAAGTAATGCGTGTAAATCCCGTTGATTATAATGCATGGACTGAAGAAGAGCTGCTGACAATGAAAAAGCGTGAAGCGTGTGCAGGGCTTTCCGAACAGCAAAAGAATTTTTGTGAGTACTATATAGAAGGGCATAATAAAAGAATGGCTTTAATAAAAGCCGGGTATAATCAACGGTCAGAAAGCTATGTACTGAGGCTTTTACATAATGAAAATGTACAAAGGTATATTTGCTGGCTAAAAGCAAGAGTACTAAAGCAGCACTTTATCAATGCGTCAGATATTTTAGATGCATGGATTAGGATCGCATTTTCTGATATGTCAGACTTTGTTGATATTTATCCTTATAGTATTAGATTAAAGTCCGCAGATCAAATTGACGGTCAGCTTATTAAATCTATCAAATCAAGTAAAGACGGTGTTTCTATTGAACTGTATGACAAGATGAAAGCATTGGATAATCTTGCTAAGTATGTTGAGGATATGCCGTCCGACTTTAAACAGAAGCTTGAGGAAAGAAAAGTGCAGCTTCTTGAGGAAGAGCTTGAACTTAAAAAGAAAGCGCAACAAGCCGAAATTCCCGAAGTTGAAGACGATGGATTTATGCAAGCTATTAAGGAAAGTGTCACTGCTATTTGGGATATGAGCGATACAGAAAGCGAAGAGAATAAAGAAAATAATGCTTGACAAAAATGTACTTTTATGTTATACTTTAGGTAAATTCTGAAAGGAACAAAGTAAAATGAACGATAAAAAGAAAGTTGCAAGTGAAACACTTTTAAGGTATGGTAAAATTCTAAAGGTGAATAATTTTAGTACGGATCGCGGGTACTATACAATTCGCCTTATTCAATACAATGATAATATTTTCTTTCATAAAATGAAAGATGGAAATTTGGTAGAAATCAAAAACTTATCTAAAGGAGAAAGCAAAGATAATGGAAAATAACGTTTTAGATGCACTTGAAATCGCTTGTGAGCGTTGCGGTAAGAAGTTTGTAATGCCGCCCGCCGAACAGAAATTCTACATTGACAGAGGCTTTACAATGCCCAAGAAGTGCCCCGAATGCAGACAGCTGCGCAGGCAGGTCGAAAAGCATATTTGTGTTGACTGCAATGCAGAGTTTGAAATTACTGAGCTTGAAAAGGAATACTACAAGCAGAGAGGATTCCAACTTCCTAAGCGTTGTAAGAAGTGCAGAGACTTTAAGAAGCAGCGCAACAATATTCCTTCTGTTGACGATGAAGAGTTTGACTAAATAAAAATATATCGGTCTGTCAAAAGTGGTTGGACAGATAGTCAAATGCAAGATGAAAAATGCAATACTTTTTCTTACCGATCAAAAGTAAAGCATTTACCACGCTTGCTGCCGTATCTCTCCCGCATTCTAAGCGATTCTAAGCACGGTGTAAAAGCCGTGCAGTTATCATATATAGGCCACAATGAAAGACCGCAGAACGCAAGCAAACAGCGTCTACGATGGGAAACGAAAAGAGGTAAGATAAATGAAAAAGTTTGATGTGCTTGTAAAGGATTGTGTAAGTGACAAATACTACAGTACAAGAATTCAAGCAGAAAGCAACAGTGATGCAGCAAAATTTGCTTTAGACCATCTTGTAATTCTGGATAAGCTGGAATATGAGAACTTAAATATCATTGATGTTAAAAGAGTGAGGCAAAGAGAAAATGAACTATGATGTATATATTTCTGATTTTAAAACCGGAAGATTTTATATTGTAAGAAATCTGTTTGCTGTATCTAAGTTTGAAGCTGAACAGTTTGCAATTGATCACGTAATGAAGCAAATTAAAATGCCAAATACATATAGACATTTTCTTCATGTTGGTCAAGTGTTTTGTGTGATTGATTGCTATAGTGTAAGATAGAAAGGAAAGTAAAATGGTAAATCAAAATATTAAAGATCACAATGAAAGATTAGAGCTATATAAGCAAGGCTTTTCTGATTCAGAAATTGGTAAAAGACTTCACTATGAAAGAAACAGTATTGGATCATGGCGAAGAAAAAATGGTTTACCATTGAATAGAGCGCCAGAAAGTGAAGTTGTTGAAATTTTAAGAAACAAGCCAGAGCTTACAATAAAAGAAATTTGTAAAATGACAAATAGAAGTATTTCATACGTTTATAATTTGTCTAAGAAATATGGATTGATGACAAATGGTCAGAAAGTGCGTTATGAAATAAATAAGAGAAAGGAAGAAAGGAAAAGTGAATGTAAAGAGGTATGAAATTCTTTTGTTTGATAGTGCAAATAATGAAAGATATTTAGTATCTATGTTTTCTAACTGTATGTCAAGCGCTGCAATGAAAGCAAAAGAATCTCTTGTAAAGAGTGGAATTGTAAATAGTGAAAACGTGTGTATTCGAAAGATTTACACAGTTGCCTAAAAAGCTATGAACAAATACTATGTTATGGTAAAAGATGAAAGGCACAGCAAACACTACAATTTGTTAGTAGATGCTATGTCAAGTACAGATGCAGCAGATAAGGCATTAAAGAAGGTTGCAAAAGAGCATACACACGGAAAGTTAAATGGTTTAAAAGTATTTAATACTATGTTATACAAGTAAAATAGTTAGCTAATAGCGGCAGCAATGAAAATCGGACGTTTGAAATATTTTATAAAAGGATGTGAAAAGCGTCTCCGTTCGTTGGTGAGCATAATATCTTTGTGGTGAGGATTCGCTATTAGCTAACTATAAATAAAGTAAAAGAAAGGTAAAAAGAAAATGGAAAGTAAGAAAGTAAGAGAAACTATTGAAAATGAACTTTTGTATCTTGGTGTTAATCCTGCAATTAAAGGATTCCAGTGCATTACAGAATGCGTTCTTTACTACATTATGAATGGCAAAGATTTTTATCATGTTTCTATTACAAAAGAGCTGTATCCGGCAGTTGCTGAAATTCTTGGAACAGATAAAAGAAGGATTGAACGCAATGTAAGAAAAGCAATTGAAAAGTGCGCAAATAATAGTGTAACGTTTCCGAGGGAGTTTTGTGAAGCAAATACCGGAAAGGTAACAAGCAGTACATTTATTGCATACGTGCTTTTAGTTGTAAAGCGTAAAATCTAAAATAGTATGCTTCCTGATACTTGAATATAAAAAATACAAAAAGGAGAAAAGTTCGTTTCTTTCATTTTGTTAAGTAAGTAAAGTATCAGGAAGTATCTTTTATATAGGTGAAAAAGTAAAATGAAAGTAGATTGGAAAAAGCGTAAACTATATTTGAAAATGTACTATGAAGATGGGCTTACAATGTATCAGATAGCAGAAAAGCTCGGAGTACATTTTACTACTGTTTCAAGAACTATTAGAAGAGCAGAAAGTATTAAATGCCCTTTTAGCCCTGAATGCTCAGAATGTTCATTAGATGAATGCGCAATAAAAGAAGAATATGCAGTGCTTGTTAATAGAAAACCAGCTGATAAAAGAAAGTGTGAGTAAAAGGTTTTTGTTATGAAGAAACATATTTTAGTAGCTTGTGAAGAAAGTCAGCGTTTAACAACTGAATTAAGAAAGATAGGAATAAATGCTTATAGCTGTGATTTGTTAGAAACAAGTGGAGATTATCCAGAATGGCATATTGTAGGGGATGTTCTTCCTTTGTTAAATGGCTTTTGTAAATTTACTACGCAGGACGGAACAAAAAGGAAAATCAATAAAAGATGGGATGCAATTATAGCATTCCCACCTTGCACATATACTACAAACGCAGGTGCTAGACATTTATTTAGAAATCATATTTTTAATGTTGAGCGTTATTATAAAGGTTTGTGTGGTAAAGCTTTAATTCTTGCTATTCTTCATGCAGAGTGTAATTATATAGTTGTGGAAAATCCTGTTCCATCAAAAGTATTTGAATTTCCAGAATATAGCCAAATAATTCAACCTTACTATTTTGGTGATGAATTTAGTAAGAATACTCTTTTATGGATTAAAGGCCTTCCGTTGTTGCAAACCACTAATCTTGTTAAACCTAAAGAAAATTGTCATAATAGCAATACATGGTTTTCTAAAGGTGGAAAAGATAGACAAATAAATAGAAGTAAACTTTCTTATGGTATAGCTAAAGAAATGGCTAACCAATGGGGAAATTATATATTAAATTTGGATTGATATTATTATGAAGTGGAATAGATTATCAAAAAAGCAAATGCAGCTATTAACGTGGTGGATGCCCCAAAGCCCATTTTCTAAGTGTCAAGGAGTAATTGCAGAAGGGGCGGTTCGTTCTGGAAAGACAATTTGTGGAAGTCTTTCTTTTTTAATTTGGAGCATGGAAAGCTTTAAAAGACAGCAGTTTGCTATTTGTGGAAAGACGATTGGAAGCTTGAGAAGAAATGTAATAAATCCGCTGAAAGAGATACTGTTAAATAGAGGATATGCAGTACTTGATAGAAAAGGCGATAACTACATGATAGTCACAAAGAAAGGCATTAGCAATACTTACTATTTTTTTGGTGGACGTGATGAAAGATCGCAAGACTTAATTCAAGGTATTACACTTGCCGGTATTTTTCTTGATGAAGTAGCGCTAATGCCTCAAAGCTTTGTAGAACAAGCGATGGCACGATGCAGTGTATCAGGTGCAAAACTATGGTTTAACTGCAATCCAGAAGGGCCACAACACTGGTTCTATGTTAATCATGTAAGAGAATGGAAGAAGTACAACTATCTTAGAATTCACTTTGATTTAGAAGATAATCTTTCTCTTAGTCAAGAAACAATCAACAGATATAAGACTATGTTTCAAGGCTTATTCTATAAGCGCTTTATTCTTGGTGAATGGTCAGCCGCTGATGGTGTAATTTATGATTGCTTTGATGAAGAGAAAAACACATATACAATGCAAAGTAGAGATACAGTAGTTCCTATCGGTATCAGAGAAAATGATTCTGTAAACGGTGGCATTCCTTTTTATGCTGCTGACTACGGTGTATTTAATCCTTGTGTGTTTCTGGAATGTTACAAATATAGAAAGCGTGGGGAAGCAATTCCTTATTTCTATGTTGATAATGAATACTATTACGATGGACGTAAAAGTATGAAGCAACTTTCAGATGAAGAGTATGTAAGAGGCTTTGCGTCTTTTGTTGATAATAAAGAGCAAATCAAAAGTGTAATTGTTGACCCTTCTGCAAGTAGTTTGATTGTTTCTCTTAGACGTTCTGGATATCCAGTAATGAAAGCAAATAATGATGTGTATGAAGGTATACGCCGCGTTTATGCTCTTATGAGTAGTGGGCATTTGTTGATAAATAAAGATCAATGTCCGCATTTGATTCAAGAGCTTGGGCTTTATATATGGAATGAAAAGAGAAGCGAGAGTGGGAAGGAAGAACCTGCAAAAGCAAATGATCATTGCTGTGATGCTTTGCGTTATTTTATTTCTACTACTACAAGCAAATATGAGATTTATGGAATGAATAATGCTGTATGAGACGCGAGAACATAAAAAAAGTAATTGACTGTTATCCAGACATTTATGGTGGACGATATTTTGACTATAAAGCGAAGAAAGTAAAAAGTGGCTACTATAAAATATATCGTAGATGCTATGATACCGATCCATGGCGCTTATATTGTAGATGCATTGTTGTTGATGGTATCTTGTTTACTAATTGGAGCGGATTAACAAATACAATGCAGCAGGAATTTGATAGGAACGGATATTTTACAGAACATCAAAAAGCAAAAGAAAGATTTATTACAGATACTTCTTTTAAAAGTAATTGATGGAGGAATAAACAATGGGAAGAAAAAAGCGTAAAGTGCTTGATATGCCCACAGGGATTGTAAATAGTAAGAGTGAAATTCTTTCTGTTAAAAAGGCGCTTGACGCTTATTCTAATCCCGTTGCTAATCTTGGAGCAGGGGCGAATAATTTAGTTCAAACTGCTGGATATGTAATGCAGCGCTTCACGTGGGACTACTACACACTTAATATTCTGTTTCGCGATAATTGGATTGCAAAAGCAATTGTTGAGAAGCCTGCAAATGAAATGCTTAAGAATGGCTTTGAGTTGCAGACACAGCTTGATCCAGATAAAGTGACAAAGATCATGCAAGCGTGGACAAGAACGCACACACGTGAACGTTTTCTTGAGTGTCTTAATTGGTCACGTCTGTATGGTGGCTGCTTGCTAATCCCTATGATTGCAGATCAGCCGGATATGTCTAAGCCGCTTGACTATGATGAAATCATGCCTGATAGCTATAAAGGCTGTTTTACTGTTGATCGTTGGTGTGGTGTTTCTCCCTCTCTTGAGCTTGTAACTGATATTGATGACCCTGAATTTGGTCAGCCTGAGTACTATATTGTTACTTCTGCACCAATGAACAAAGCAATTAAGATTCATCATTCTCGTGTTATTAAGATGATTGGTAGAAAGCTTCCTTATTGGGAAGAAATTGCTGAAAACTATTGGGGAGCTTCTGAGCTTGAGCACGTATATACTGAACTGAAAAAGAGAGACGATACAAGCGCTAATATTTCATTCTTAATCTTTCTTGCTAATATTCGTGTGTTTAGCATGGAGGGATTAGGACAGGCAATTACACTTGGAGATCAGCAAGCATTAGACAATGTTTATAAGACAATGCAAAATATGAACCGTCTAATGTGCAATACTGGTACTTTTGCAATTGATAAGGACGATAGCTTTACTACTCAGCAGTATTCTTTTACCGGTATCAATGATGTGTATGAATCTTTTATGTTAGATATTTCCGGTGCTGCTGAAATTCCTATTGATAAGCTTTTCGGACGTTCTCCCACTGGCTTTAATAGCGGTGAAGAAACACTTCAAAACTACTATGATACAATTCAGGAAAAGCAAGAAACGTATGTAAGACCGCCACTTGAAAAGTTAATTAAAATTATTACAATGTCTGCATTAGGTGAAATTCCTGATGATATGGAACTTGTATTTAATCCTGTTAGAAGACCGTCCAATATGGAAAAGGCTGACCTTGGGCAGAAGCAGACGCAACCTATTCTTGATGCTTTTTCTTCTGGTGTTATTGGTAAGGGCACAGTGCTTAGAGAACTGAAACAACAAACACCTGTTACTAATATGTGGAGTAACATTACAGATGAAATGATTCAGCAAGCTGATGAAGAAGATGAACAGAAAGAAAAGGAAGAGAAAGAAAATAAAAAAGAACTTGAAAATGGACTTGATGATATTTTGAAAAACAAGAAAGGTGACAAAGAAAATGAGCCTGAAAAAGAAGACGTTGAATAAAGCAATTAAAGAAGCAAGTAAAACGATTTTCTATGTTGAATATGAAGCACTGAATTCTATCAAGGTCTTACAAGTTGCAGCAAAGAATGCAAAGGAAGCAAGAAAGAAAGCCGAGAAGATGCTTTCCGAATGTTGTGCAGCCTGTGAAATTAAAAATATTTCCGCTGTATAGTATTTTGTTGTTGACAAATGAAATAAATAGCAGTAAAATACAAGTACACTAAATCAGAAAGGAAAGTCGTTATGAAAACGTTACTTATTATTGTTCTTGTTTTTATCGCTGTTTGTTGCCTGTCTAAGTATTTATTTGTATTAGATGGGAGTGATAAATTTTGATGGATTTTGAATGCTATTTGAAAATGCGTAATACAGAAACGGAAATTAAAAACGCTTTGTATTCTTCAAAGTCAAAAACAAGAGAACAAAAGAGGCAAAGAAGAAATGCAATTATTGATTCTATTCTAATTGTTCTTTTTCTTGTTGATTGTCTTTTGTTTGGCTTTTGGATTGGAGAAAGAATCAAGGAAAAGCAAGAAAGCAATCAAGCTATTGTTGAAGATCAAGAAGCAATACACATTGAAAGTACTGCTTTTGAAGTTCCGTGTTCAGAAGTAACGCCTATAGGTTTTTACGATTCCTATTTATCTGTTACAAGTCATAGTGCAATGTTCACAGTAACTCATTATTGCGGATGCAGTATTTGCTGTGGCTCGTATTCAAGCGGTAGTGAGAGTGAGGCATACGGTGCTTCTGGAAAGCATTTAGAGCCTCTTGTGAGCGTTGCTGTTGATCCGCGAGTAATTCCACTGGGTACTGTACTGCATGACGCTGACGGGCGTTTATATCGTGCAGAGGACACAGGCGGCGCTATCAAGGGAAATCGAATTGATTTGTTTGTTGGAGATCACGAAGAAGCTAAAAAGTTAGGCGTAAAAGAAATGAGGCTGTATTGGTAGTGAAAGATAAGTTTTGTATTGAGCTTGATATGCTTAAAAGAGAAGCAAAAGTGAACAGAGCAAATATTATGCTATGTGATGAAGCTTTGTTCTGGTTGAGCATTGCGCAAATTTACTTGGATAGTAAAACTTTGTTTGGTATTATTGAAAGTGACAAAATTTGTAGGTGTGTAGAAAAGATGCGATTAGAATAAGTATTTACAAAGTAAAAGTTGTGTGCTATAATATAATTAAATCAAAAGTTATAAAGAAAGGAAAAAAGTAAAATGGAACTTATGTATTTAAGTGAAGAAATAAAGCAAGCGTTACATGAATTTGAAAATATTTGTGGTGATATTATTTATGACACTTTTAGAATTAAAAGTTGACAAATACTATTTATTTTGCTATACTAAGCATATAAAATATTTGGAGGATATATAAAATGTATGATCCTATTTTGTGCATGAATGTTCCTGATACTGTTAAAAGTAAGGATACAAGAGCTATTGACACTTCTTTTAATGTTGTCTATAAGTCTAACTCCGGTACTATGCAGGCGTTAGTTATGGCAGCGAATGAGAAAGAAGCAGAACAGAAAGTAAGAAGACGTGAAGGTAGTAAGTTTGTTTCGCTTATTGGCGTTAAGAAGATGAGTGATTCTAAAACTATTGATAAAGCTATTAGAAATTGTGATACACCCAATATTAAAGAGAGCTTGAAGCAAGATATTAAGTCTGGTAAAATTACTATTAGGCAAGCAGCGATAGAGATGTATGAAACAGGAATGTTTAATTGGATTCCTGATGAAAATGAAGTGAAGAGAAGGCTTGGACTTTAATGGGTGCGATATATGAAAGCAATTGATAAAGCTATTGAAATGGTATCATATAATGAAAAGTATGATAAGAAAAAACTTGCAATAGCTATTCGTCAGAAGATCAACGAAGAGAATGAAGCAATCAATAGCTATTTATCTTTAGTGCCTCATATTGTAGAGCCTGAAATCAAAAGAGTAATTGAAGATATCGCCAATGAAGAAAAAGTGCATGTAGGTGAGCTACAGAAGATTCTTTATTCTGTTGATCCTGATGAATTACAGAAAGAAAAAGAAGGTCGTGAAGAGAATGAATAAAGTGTTAGACAGAGCTATCAAACTATGTGATAGCTTATCTGATTTAAGAGGATCTGAGCCTGTAGGAAATGGATATGTAAAAAATACTGGTTCTGAATTTGTTGTGTTAGACGCTTACGGAAATGTAAAAGGAAAGTATGCAACTTTTAGCGAAGCTGCAAATGCTGCAAGAAAGTTGTAATAGATGAAATATAGTATTTGGAGACAGTCGAGACGTATTGAAAATGAGTATTTGAAAACTCTTTATACTTTGTGTGATATGTTTAAAAAAATTGCACAGAGTGTCGGAGAAGATCAAGCGCTATATGTGCAGCGTATGAATCAATTTCAAAATTCATATCAGTACGAAAAGTATATAATGTCTGCTGTAAAGCGTATGGTAACGCCTTTATCAGATGTAAATGCAAAGACATGGAGAGAAGCAGCAAGAAAGAGCACAAGAGGACATTTTCTATATACTTTGTTGGTGGAAGAACTAAAGCAAGGCAAAGATGTTCTAATTAACGATCAAGTGTTAGAGAATGCTGCTTTAATTAAAACGCTCCCAAATGATGTTGCCGAAAAGGTAGTAAAAGAAATTGCAAATGAAGCTCTAAAAGGAAAACGCGCGAGAAGCATTGAAAAAGTAATCAGGCAAGAGACTGATAAACACTCAAGAGCTTCCGCGCGTCTTATTGCACGTACAGAGGTAGCAAAAACACAGTCTGCTTTGACCAGAGTACGCGCACAGTCGCTTGATATGCAATGGTATGTGTGGAGAACTGCCCTTGACGGAAAGCGCGTTAGGCCGTCTCATAGGCTCATGGAGGGCGTTCTTGTAAACTGGAATGATCCACCATCCCCGGAAGCACTTGCAGGTGAAAAAAGTGTTGGCAACTACCATGCAGGAAACATTTGGAACTGTAGATGTTTCTCTGAAATTCTTGTTGATATCGATGATGTAAAGTGGCCTCATAAAGTATATAGAAACGGACAAATACAGATGATGACAAAAGGCGAATTTGAAAAGCTTTTATAAAGGTGGGTGAAAAGAAATGGCAAATGATGTTTTTATCAAGCCCGGTATTCCTTCTCCCGCTTGGGATTCGGAAGAAAGCGAAATTGCGAAGCTTGCAGAAGGCAAAGCAGTTTTCAAGGGTGAATATGAATATCAAGATACAGAAGCTGGTATTGTACTAAATAATCTGCATTGCAAAGGCTATTATGTGCAGCATATTAGAAGTGGTACTAAGTCAGCAGATACGTCAATCAGAGCATTTTACAAGAATACAGAGATTCTTTCTAATATTGTTGGACTTGATGACACAGATGCGTATACTACTGCTGAAATGTTTATTCGTTCAGGTATGTGGGTGGCGCACTCAACTTCTCCGGCTGCTTCTGCTTCTGTTGATAGCTTTTTGCAAAGTGGATTTAGTAGAGCACTAACAAAAGATGAGCCTTATATTGATGCTTTAATTTTAGGAACTTCCGGCGCTACTTCCGGGACATATAAAGTATGGCTATATGAGTAAAAAGGAGGATAAAATAAAATGCCTTATATTAAGAATGCTGACTGCGGCTTTAATCCTGATGACTTTGGACATTTTAAGTTTGTTGATGCTACTGCATTAAAGAATGCAAAGGGATTTGATTTAGCCGCATATAGAAATATGCGTGTTGATCTTAGTAAGGAAACGGCAGATTTACAGATTGCAGATTTCAACCACATGGTGAACGGTGCGCATTATACGCTTGTTGCTGTTAATGGTGCTGCAACTAAGAATCAGGTAAAGTTCCCGTCTAAGACTACTCTCTATAGCGAGGATATCACGGCTGCGGATGGTATGACCGTTGTGTATAATTTCTTTACTGATGGCTATTCCATCTACTGTGAGCGAGCTGTTTACGCATAAAAAGTTAGAAAAAAAGTGCTTGACAAGTCGTAATGTTTATGATATAATACAGTATCGAAAAATTAGGTGGTGAGAAAGTTTGCCTATTTCGTATTACGGTTCTAAAATCTCTAATAATATTACAGAATTAAGTGACGGTTGCCTTGCTTGTTTTAATGTTCCGATTGCAAGAACCGGCACTTATAAGTATTTAAGAGAGGAATTAGGGCTTGATGGCAGCGGAATTGTTGATGTATACAGAACAGAAAATGAAGTGTTTAATGAAACGGCAATTGCTTCTTTTGAAGGAAAAGCATTTACAGATACGCACCCTTCTGTTGATGTAGACGTAAACAATTGGTCGATTTACGCTAAAGGTGATATTCGCAATGTTAGACGTGGAAAGGGCGATCTTTATAATTGTTTAGTTGCAGATATTATTGTGCGTGATCCGATTGTTATTGATGAAATTAAAAGCGGTGCAAAGCGTGAAATTTCCTCTGGCTATGAATGTGAATATGTTGAAAAAGATGGTAAAATCTATCAGCAAAATATAAGAGGAAATCATGTTGCATTAGTTCAAGCTGGAAGAGCTGGAAATCAAGTAAAAATTTACGATGAAAAGAAAGTAATTAGTGAAAAATATCGTTCGATTAAATTGTTAGAAAAAGCAATTAAAAATATAAATAATATTTAAGGAGGAAATTAAAATTGGCAAACGCAAGTAAAGTTATGTCTTCTATCAAGGATTTTCTTATTAAAATGAAAGCACTTGATGAAGCAATTCCGGAAGAGCTTGCGCAGGATGCGCTTGAAATGACGGAAGAGGTCAAGGATGCTCTTTGTGAGGATGAAGACCCTAATCCGCTGGAAATCACAAAGGACGAGGCCGAGATTAAGGAAGAGGAAAAGGAAGTTAAAGACGAAGAGACTATTGAAACAAAGGTTGAAGACGCTATGGTTAAGGTTATGCGCAAGTATGGCCTTATTAAAGATGAATCTATGAAGTCTCTCGAAGAAGTTGAAGATGAAGAAAGCGAAGAAGAAGTTACCGTTGATCCCGAAAAGATGAACGATAGCGCCCGCCGTGAGCTTTTACGCAAGGTTAAGCCCATGGTTGCATCTATTAAGGATAGCAAGCAGCGCAAGATGTTTGCAGACGCTTTTGCAGAGGCTTTCAAGCTTTCTTCTGGCGATCAGTATGGTACGGTTATGCAGATGGCTAAGAGTTCTGCAAAGGATTCTATGAATAAGCTTTCTTTTGCTAAAAAGGCTTCTGACGCTGATATTGATTTTGGTATGGAGATTGCGAAGAAGTTCAATCCCCATTATAAGAAGGAGGAAAATTAAATATGCCCGGAAAAGTTATTGGAATTGCAATGAATGTTGGCTATCCCGGTACGCAGTCCCGACAGGCTGATGCAATTATTCAGAATCGCATTGCGAATGGTGTAATTGCTTTTGGTGCTCCTGTCAAGCTGCTTGATACTAATAAGTGGGAGGCTATCGGTGCGGGTGATACTGCTGCTGATGTTGCCGGCATTGCTGTTCGTGAGGTTGTTCAGGCGAACACCTATGATCCGCAGTCTAATCCTGACTATGTTGCAAATATGCCTTGTGATGTTATGGTGCGCGGTAATTGTACTATTAAGTGTCAGCGCGGTACGCCTAAGGCTGGCGGTACTGTTTATGTTCGTGTTACTGCTAATAGTGCTTATGCTGACGCTGTTGTTGGCGGTATTGAGGCTTCTGCTGATGATGCTAAGACTATTGCTGTTACCAATATGGAATTTACTACCGGTGTGATGGATTCCAATGGTAATGTTGAAATCACTATTAAGACGCGCGCTAAGGGTTAAATAAGGAGGGAATAAATAAATGCCTAATGTTATTCAGAATTCCGGCATTTCGTTCGGAAACATTGATAATGTTAAAATGATGCAGGATGCTTCTCTTGGTGTTGGTCGTGCTCTTGATGCTGCTGGCATTGCGACTGGTATGGCATTCCTTGAGGGCGAGCTTGAGAAGCGTGACCCTAAGATTCGTGAGCCGCTTACTTCTGTTACTTGGCCTCGTGATATTGTTGCTGAGACCGGCGGCGGTTGGGTTGACTTCACCTCCACGATGAACGTTGACTATGCGACTTCCGGCGCTAATGATGGTTCTCTTGTCGGTGGCGCTACTGACGTTATCACTACCGTTCAGGCGAACGTTAATAAGGATATCTTCCGTGTGTTCACGTGGGCACAGGCTATGAAGATTCCATTTGTTGATTCTCAGAAGTTCCAGACGATCGGTCGCAGTATTGATTCTATCCTTGATAAGGGCATTCGTCTTAATTACAATAAGTCCATCGATCAGCTTGTTTATCGTGGTTTCACTAATGTTGGTATCACTGGCATTGTTAATGATGACAACATTGTTAGTTCTCTTGCGCCTGAGGGAACTTCCGGCGATACTCTTTGGAGTTCCAAGACTGTTGATGAAATTCTTTGGGATGTCAACAAGGCGCTTGTTGAAGCTTGGGCAGTTTCCGAATATGATGAATCTGCTATTGCAAATCATATTCTTCTGCCGCCCGCAAAGTATGCCTACATTCAGTCCACCCGCATTGGAACTTCTGGTGATAAATCTATTCTGAGTTATATTCTCAAAAATAATCTTGCTGTTAATCAGGGTAAATCTCTTACTATTGTTCCGTGCCGTTGGTGTACTGGCGCTGGTACTGGCAACAAAGATCGTATGGTTGTTTATGTCAATGATAAGGACTTCCTATATTTCGATCTTCCCGTTCCCCTTACCCGTGCAATGACGCAGCCTGTTGCGTTACAGTTCGCTTACGTGACCATTTATGCCGCTCAGATGGGGCAGATTAAGTGGATGTACTATCAACCCGCTCGCTATGTTGACGGTATCTAATTTGTTAAAATAAAATACTTTAAGGAGCTTAAACAGTATGTCTAATATCAGAATTTATTCAAAGAAAGCTTTTGCTTTTGGTAACGGTGCTTCACGTGATGGCAAAGAAGTTGATCTTTTTGTTACCGCGCCGAGAGCATTTCAGGAAATGCCGGAAAAGTATATGAGCGATGCAACTTTCAAGCTTGCTGTTGTTTGTGGTGATGTTATTGTTTATAATAGTGCGCCGCAGATTGCAATTCCTGCAATTCCCGAAAGTGATTCTGTTGATGAGTTTGCAGATGCAGAGGAAAGTAAGGAAGCAGAGGAAAAGGAAAAGCTTATTAGCGAGTTCCGTGAGAATTTGAAGATTGCTAATGCGGAAAAGGTTGCAGAGCTTGCAAATGAGTATGGTGCAGAGTTTGTTAAGACTGATGCGTTAAAGATTAACAAGAAGCGCGTTATGGAGGCATACAAGCTTTCTCTTAACGGCTAAAAATAGCAAGGAGGCATTTCTAATGAGTAACATTACGATTCAAAGCATTTTAGGTGATTCCAACAATGCATATATGATGATGGAGCTTTTTAGAAATGCCTCTAACGTTATTTTAACTGATAATCCAGAATTTACACGAACTGATTTTTCTTCTATTTTCCCTGTTTTCAAGTTGCAGGACGGAAGTACAGTGCAAGAAGATGAAATTCCAGAATCTGTTTATAATTTATTTTATAATATGGCAAATAGTTCAATTAAATATGACCGCTATAAATCTGTTTGGAAGTATTGTATGTGTCTTTATATTGCACATTACATGGTGCTGTATTTGCAGACGCAGAACGGCGATCCGAGTTCTCAAGCAGCGCTTGCCGGTTCTTTACCGCGTGGTGTAGCTTCCTCTAAGTCTGTTGACGGGCTTTCCATTAGCTATGAATTTATGGGTGCTTCTGAGGATTTAGCCGGTTATGGAACATGGAAATACACAATTTATGGTCAGCAGCTTGCAACTATTACAAAGATGTATGGGCACTCTGGAATGTGGGTAAATTGGTGATGTCTAATGGTACTGGATGGGAAGTAAAAGAAATTACAGATAATGTCTCTAATCAGCTAAAGGCAATTGAATTCATTAAAGAAAATGAGGTATATGTTGGAATTCAGCAAAAGGATACTTCAAGAGAAGACGACGATGTGACTAATGCTGAACTTTTGTTTATACATACAAATGGAAGTCAAATAAGAAATATTCCAGCGAGGCCAGTTATCGAGCCTGCACTTAAGGCGCATAGTCAGCAACTTTCAACAATTATGTTGAGGGCGGCGAAATGTGCTTTGAATGGTGATTTTTCAGAAGCTATGAAGCAATTAAATATGGCTGGAATGCGTGGAAGGGATGTCTCAAAGCTTTGGTTTACAAATCCTAAAAATCATTGGCCTACAAACTCACCGGAAGTTATAGAAAGAAAGATGAAAAAAGGTGCTACAGATCCGAAGCCGCTAATTGATACCGGTGAATTGCAAAATGCAATTTCTTACTTTGTTAAAACCAAAGGGAGGCAGAAAAAATGATCAATGTTTCAGAGCTAATTAACGATCCAGATTTTTGTCAGCCTAACGGAATTAACATTGTTAGAACTACCGTTGAAACAGTTAATCATAGAGTGAAAGAAACGCCTGTGAGTATCAAGCTTGCAGGTATTATCACTATAGATAATGAAAATGAGGATTCAATGCTTTCAGAAGCTGATTTAAATAGTGAAAGAATTCATGTATTTACATATCAGAGACTAAAAACTGTTGGTATTGATAAAGTAGATGGAAAAGAATATGCAGCGGATGTTGTAAAGTTTGAAGGTGCTGACTATATTGTTAGATATTGTTTGAATGATGCGCAATATGGTTTTTGTCGCTCCACTGCTGTAAAACTTAGACCGGATGTGATGTAATGGCAACTAATATTGTTACATTGGATGATCTTGATACATTGTTTGCTGACTTTGTTCAAGAGCAGCTTGACCTTGATGATAAGCAAGTAAAAATTTCATATCAACAGAGAGGTCAAGCATTTTCTGAAATTGACAAAGATGTTGTTTATGTTAAGGTATATCAAGAACAAGACGAAAGATTAACATATAAGTATAGGAGACGCAACTATGACAGCGAAAAAGAGCGTGTAATAACTTCACAAACGTCAATGAGGACTTTGCTTTTGCACGTTGTTTTTTACGGTCCTGATTCAGACGTTTTATCAACTACGTTAAACGAAAGATTTTATTTTGATTCTACAAAGCAATTTTTACATAATAATAATTTAGCTTTAATTCCAGATTTGACAGATTTTTCGGAAAAAACGTATGAAAAGATCAATTCGCAATGGTGGGAACGTGTAGACTTAAAACTTAGGTTTTACAATTCTATTACTGTTGACGAGCATACCTTACCGATTGAAAAGGTTGATAATAAATACTATTTTGACGGAATTAAAATAATTCACGATTTGGAGGGAAAATAAATGGGCGTTTCACTCAATAGAATTGTTGATGTTAATATCAATGTTAGCAATCCTGCAACTATTCAAAGTGATTTTAGTCTTGGCTTGATTATTGGAAATGGGAACGATCAGTTTAAGGGAAAGTTTAAGATTTATGATTATTATGACTATCAGGAAACAATGATTTCTGATGGTTTTGCAATTACCGATCCGACATATAAGAAAGCTGTCGTTTATTTTTCTCAGAATCCTAAAGCAAGAACGCTTGCCGTTGCTGGCCTCAAGGATAGTGAAGAGTATGCAGCGGCTTTTACGCGAGTTCGCGCGTTAAGCGATAAGTGGTATTCTTTCTGCTTCTCTGTTGATCCTACTGAAACACAAGCGCTTGCCGTTGCTGCTCTTGTTGAATCTTCCGATACTCCGACGCAGTTTTATTTTAGAACTGATGAGGAAAATTGTATTAAGTCTGGAATGCAGCAGGTGCTTTCTAAGTTACAAGCGTTAAAGTATCAGCGTACATTTGGCTGGTATGGTACCGACGAAATGCTTGACGCTGCTGTTGTTGGTGCTGTTTCTGGCTTTAATTCTGCTAAGAACAATTCCGCATATACGTTTGCATATAAAACTCTTGTTGGTGTTACTTCTGATAATCTTGATAGTGCAGCACTTACTAATTTAACCTCTTACAATGGTAATGCGTATACTAATTTCGGAAATAAGTATGATTTTACATATCCTGCTTGTGCTTCCGGTGGTTATCACGTTGATGAAGTTTACCTGATTGATGCCGCAAAATTTTTCATCCAGCAGTATGTCGTTGCAGGAATGACGCAGCTTAGAAAAGTTCCGTATACCGAGGACGGAGTACTTACGATTGTTTCGTTCATTCAGAATGCTTGCTTAAAGCTTAATCAGATTGGCTTGATTGCTGGCGGTGTTTGGAAGGGCGAGCCTGTTCTTAATCTTAATACCGGCGACGCTGTTCCTGATGGCTTTATGATTCAGTCTGAGACGGCAGCAAGCAGAACTGCACAGGAAAAAGCAAGTCGTGTTGCGCCGCCTATTTACGTTGCGCTTATTTCGTCAGGTGCTATTGAGCACGTCGTTATTGACGTTTACGTAGAGCGCTAAAGGGAGGTAAAATAAATGTCTTATAGTCAGAAAACTTTTGTTTATAGTTTTGAGGATACAGTTGTTACAATTAGTCATCCTTCTGTTGGCGTGTTTTCGGCTTATGGTACTGGTATCGGTGATCTTTCTGTTAGTCTTAGTGAAAATGTAACTACTCACGAGGTTGCAGCAGATCAGGCAGTTATTGTTTCGAAGCACGTCAAGCGTAATGGTACGGTAAGCTTTAACATTTCTCAGGTTAGTGAGTTTAATGATTGGTTGAAAAAGTTTACTGCATATATTGAAGAGGCTGACGCTTCCGAATTTGCACTTGCTACTATTTCTATTTCTAATAAAACTACTGGTGATAACTATTTCTGTTCCGGTGTTTCTCATCAAAAGATTGCAGATAATCAGTTGCAATCACAGGCACAGAATAGAAGTTGGGTTATGATGTGCGCACATATTACAAATAAGTAAGAGAGGAATAAAATATGGAAAATATCAATTTTTCCCCCAAAAAGCGCGAAACGTTTACAACATTTGAGTATGAAGGCCGCAAGTTTAGAATCAATGCCTTTGACCCTATGACAGGCAACTATATCTTGATGCAGGTTGCAACAACAATTCTCCCGTTTGCACTTGGTGATTATATTTCCCAATCTGTTCCGAGTTCCGAAAAGGTAATTAATAATGCTAAGAACGGCGGAAAGATGATGACAAAGCAGGACTTCATTGCTCTTCAAACTGACATTCTTTCTACAGTGGAGGAAATTCTTCCTTCTGGAAATACTTCTCCTGTTGTTCGTGAAAATGGAACGTATGGTATTTCTGATGTTACATCGATGATGTGTCTAAAGCTTATTGTTGCGTCGCTTACTTTTAACTATAAAGATTTTTTCAACGAACTCCCGTCCCTAAATCCTATCACAAAGGAATAGAATTTCATCTTTGTGACTACCCGACAATAAATGCTCGTTTGTTTCTTCCTGTTATACATGGGGAATGGAAGCAACACGAGTTATGGGACGGGACATATACATTTAATGATTGGCTTGACGTTGTCGAAATTATCGAAGTAGAGATAGAAAATAAGCAACGTCAAGCTGATTATTTTGATAGTCAGATTCAGAGGTGATACAATGGCTACCGAGACAATGAAAGAATATCTTGTAAAGATTGGTTGGGACGTTGACAAAGACGGCTTTGCTAAATCAATGTCGCTTGTCAATAGTGTTGCAGGAAAGCTTTCTGGAAAGGCAGCCGGTATTGCTTCTTCTTTTATCAAGGCTGGCGGGATTGTTGCAAACATCCTTACAACTGTAAATGAATCTCTTGTCTCTGTTGTTGAAGAGACAGCAAATCTTGACTATGAAACGGAAAAGCTTGCACGTAGATATTGGACTACAGAACAAAATGCACGTTCTTTTTCAACTGCTCTTGATGTTCTTGGAGAAAGTACCTCAGACTTGATGTATATGACGCAAGAGCAGTATCAAAGGTTCATTGAGTTAAACAGATTAGGAAGAACACTTGAAGCACCGAAAGAGCTTGATACATATCTTACAAAGGTTCGAGGACTAAACTTTGAGTTAAGCCGTCTTAAAATGATTTTTCAGTATGGTACAAGATGGGTAACGTATTGGGTTAGTCAGTTCACAGCTGAGGACGTAGAAACGTTTACAAAGCGCCTAAGAGCTTTAGGAGATTATATAATTAAGAATATGCAGCCTATTACAAAGGCAATTGCAAAGTTCTTTGAAATCTTTTATAGGCTTGGGAAAGCTGGTGTAAAACTTCTTTCGACACTTGGTAAGGCGCTTGTTTGGGTGGTCGATCTTTTAGATTCTCAAATATCAAGAACTATTTTAGTTGTTGGAGTTCTTTCTAAAGCTTTGTTAGCTTCTCCGCTTACTATGTTTATCGGTGCATTGGTAATGCTTCTGCTGCTTATTGATGACTATATGACATGGCAAAGAGGCGGTGAGAGCGCTTTAGATTGGACAAAGTTTGATGAATCTCTTACAAACTTAAAAGCGTCTTTTGATGGTTTAAAAGAGAGTTTACAGCCTGTCAAAGATTTACTTGATGAAATATGGAATGATATTTTCGGAGATTTAGAGCCGATAAATCTTTTACAAAAAGCGCTTGACGGCGTTGCAAAAGTACTTGACGGTATTGCAGCTGCTTTAAATATTGTTAAGGCGTTTAATGATGATTTGAAAAATTTTTGGGATGTTATTACTGGCAAAAAGAGTTTTTCAGATTATATGAATAACGATCAAGGTAAACTTTGGTCGGCTATTGGTAACCTCTTCACGCATAATGAAAAAGACCCGATTTTTGGTAGTGAAGGATGGCTACATAGACTATTTTCTAATTCCGGTATTTTTTCCGGTGGAATTTCTACGGGTGGAAGTAGTCAAAGCAACACACACAATGAACAGAATAATACTATCAATGTTTACGGGAATGACGCTCAAAGCATTGGTGATGAAGTAGCAAATAAACTACAGAGGAATTTCCCCACAAGGTTGCCGTATTAAAGGAGTGAATGCAGCATGGCAGATGGTTATTTAGCACAGCCGTTTAAAACAGTACAGAATAATGACTATAATGCTTTGCTGTATTGCAAAACTAATATTGCCGGTTTTTTCTTTGATGGTGTGCTTAGTGTATCGCATGAAAGAAATTTGACGACAACAAGCAATCCTGTTGAAACAGGCGCTGCAATTGTTGATCATGCATATACTGAGCCTGCAAAAATTACAATGAAAGTAATTGTTTCAGACGTTCATCAAAGTTTAGTACCTGGTCAATTTGATGGTGGATATGCAAGGCATACGCAAGCATGGCAGCTTTTAAAGCAGTTGCAAGAGGATAGAATACCCATGTTTGTGTTTACTAAGCTTGACACGTATGAAAATATGTTAATCACTTCTATTTCTGCTGATGATAACTGCGATACTTTTGAGTGTTTGATTGCCAATGTTGAACTTACAGAAATTCCTGTTGCAAGGGTAAAGGAAGTAAAAATTACGTCGGCAGATCAAACCACAGTAAATACAGAAATGGGTAAAATTACGGCATACAATGCGGATAAGTCCGCTTTAGCTTCTCTTGTGGACTGGTTTAAATCTTTTGTAAGTGGAGGTTAATATATATGCTAAAAATCCCTCTTACAAATGCGCCTAATCAGCGTTTTCAATGTACTTTGCCGGTAAATGATAGAAATATTATTTTCGTGTTTGAACTTTGGTATAATGAACAGGCTGGGTATTGGTTTTTGTCGTTGACAAATAAGTCTGACAATGAGCAGGTTTTTGTTAATCTTCCTTTGTTAGCAACAAAAGATGCTGATTTTGGTAATATTATGTGTCAGCTTGGATATAAAAATGTCGGTATTTGTTATGTGTTTCCGATAAGCGAAGATGCTAAATCAATGCCAAACAATAAAGAGCTTGGCGAGCTTTATTTGATGCTTTGGGGGGATAACAATGTTACTTGAGCGTTGCTATCCTCTTACCGGCACAGTTCATGTTACATCTTCCTATGGTAATAGATCAGCTCCAAAAACATCAACAGGCTATGGAAGTTCTAACCATTTAGGAATTGATATTGTTTCACAAGGAGAAGGTGCAAGTAAAAATATTCTTGCTGCAACTCAAGGAACAGTCACTAAGATAGGAAGAAATCATAAAGAGTTTGGTAACTATATTTGGATATCGAACGACAATGGGACTGGATGTATGTATAGCCATTTGTCACAAATATACGTTAGTGTTGGTGAGAAGGTATCATGCAAGCAAGTAATCGGGTACATGGGATCAACTGGCAATTCTTCTGGTGATCATTTAGATTTTAAGACTTCTAAAAGTCCAGATTATTCAATGTCGTGGAGCAAGCCAGGTGCTTACTTCATAGACCCTGCTGTTTGGCTTGGAATGCCGGTAAACGGGAAGAATACAAAAGGCAAAAACTTTAATAGTAATTTATCTCCAAATGACGTAAGTTCATATATTCCGGGAAATGGAAAGCAATCTGTTTATGGTAGCACGACTACAACGATAACGTCAAGCAGCTCTGTTTCCACTGATATTCAAGCTTCCGGTGAATACTATAAAATTGTTGATTTGAAAGGCGTAACTAAAGATTGGCTTTACGGTAGAAAGTACCGTGTTCTTGTTGATCTTGGTGGCGGCGAAGCTTTTGACGTTTCTAATTTAAGATGTAACTTTGAAATTACAAAAAGTTTATATCTTAAAATGCAGCCGTCTAAGCTTACTATTTGGAATCTCAGTCCTGAAAATGAAAATAGACTGATTGAAAGCGGTCAACGTATCATCATTGAAGCTGGATATAATGGTGAGTTTTACGGTAAGATTTTTGAAGGTAATATTATACAGCCGTTAAGATATAAAGAAAATGGTGTTGACTATAAACTTACACTTGTTTCGATGGATTCTGATAGATTTGTTTCATCTGCTATCATTGGAATTTCAGAAGTAGCAAAGCAGTCGAGAAGAAATGTAATTGATGATATTGCAGTTAAGTCAACGATTCCGTCTGAGGTTGGTAATCTTGTTAAAAGTAATTTTACTTATCCACGTGGTAAAGTAATGTTCGGAAAAGCTTCTGACTATTTGCAGCAGATAGCAAAGAGTGAAAAAGCAAGATACTATAATGAAGACGGAAAAGTCAACGTTGTTGATGCTGGAACAATTGAGGAAGGATATATTTTCGATCTTAGCCCAAAGACTGGATTGATTGGCAGCCCTGTTCAAACTGAGTATGGCATTAGCTGCGAATGTTTACTAAATCCTATGATTAGGCTGAATTCTTTGTTTCACTTAGACAATAGCAGAATTAAAGGAAAAGAGTATAGCTACGGAACGCCCGTAAGGTCACTTGACAGTGAGGGAATATATAGGGTAATAGAAATCAACTATGTTGGTGACACGCGAGGAAACGACTGGAAATGCGAAATAAACGCTATTTCTCAGGCTGGTATGCTTCCCGATATGGCACTGAGTGAACAGGTGCTAATTTGGTAAGAAAATATTTTAAAAAAGTGTTGACAAATGCAATAGAATCTGGTATATTTTAATTACGGTAAGGAACGGAAACAATAAGTCACAAAGTAAAGGAGAAAGTAAAATGAAAAAGTACGTTGTTTGCATTGATTATAGCGCTTCTTATAAGCCCATGACTTTAGAATATCGTGTTTTAAATGCAAGTACAATGGTCGAGGCTGTTGTTGAAGCTGATGAGATTCATAATCAGGATACAATGTATCTTATCAAGATTATGGAAAAGAACGGTAAAGTTGAAAAAGTAGAGAGCGATGTTAAGTCTCAGACTTATATAGCTGTTATGGAAAAGCGTTCTACAAAATGGGTATTAGCGGAAACAAATCATAGTGTTAAACACTTTGTAATGAATAATAGTGATTGGTTTGAGACTGTTTAATTGAGTAGAAAAGATAAGGTAAAAGAAAATGAAAAAGTATAGCATTATTATTGATGGAGAAGTAATTTCCAGTACAACAAATAAAGAAATATTTGAGCTTTCTATGAGATACATTTCTAATTTCAAAGATGGAACTTATGTTCATTATTTAACTACAGATGGCGATGAAAGTTTAGAAGCGTATTTCAGAAGAGAGAGGTAAAATGAATAGCCGCCCGTAAGGGCGGCATTCGCAATATAAAGGGGTAAAGTATGAGACTGTCGGATTTATATGGGAATAGCATGACGGAACGTGAAAAAATGAAAGATGATATCTTTTTCAATATGCGTTGTTGCATTCCGTGTATTGTGCAGTCTTATAATGCAGGAAAAGGCACTATTGAATGTCAGCCCGCTATAAGAGAACGTGTCATAAATCAAAATGAAGAAATTGAATATATGAATCTTCCTTTGTTGACAAACGTTCCTGTTGCATTTCCTTCAAATAGTTCGTATGCGGTTACATTTCCTTTAAATAAAGGCGACGAATGCTTAGTCTTGTTTTCCGATTTATCAATTGATAATTTTTGGGAAAAGGGAAATGTACAAAACCCCATTGAGGAACGCAGGCATGATCTTTCAGATGGTATTGCAATTCCGTGTAATTTGAGTTTGACCAAAGAAAGAAAAACTGATAGCGGTTTGTTACTTTCGTCCAGTGGCGCAAGCATTTTGTTAAGTGGTGGAGAAATTTATTTTACTGGTGGTTTTGGTAGTGTTACATTATCACAGATTTTAAAGCATGTCCATTCTGCCCCTAACGGATTAACAACTACTCCAATTTGGTGATTGATATGAAATATAGAAAGCAAACTGAATATACAGAAGATTTTACTTTTGGGTATGGAAAAGGAAATTTTATTGCAGGAAATGCCTCTGTAGCGCAAGCAATTAAAACTAAGATTCTTTTGTTTTATGGTGAATGGTGGGAAAATTTAGGAATTGGCATTCCTATGTTTCAATCAATTATCGGTCAAACAAACAAAAATACAGTAAACATTGCAGCACAGTCTTTAATTAGAAAAAGAGTACTTGAAGTAAAAGAAGTGCTTGAGATTGTAAGTTTAAAGGCTACTGTTGAAAATAGAGTTTTTTCTTGTGAAATTATTTGTAGAACAGAAAATGAAGAACTTGTAACGGTAGGGGTGACTATTTAAATGGCTTATTTTGCTCCGTATTTGGATGAATTAGGAATGCACATTCCTACTTATAGAGATATTTTGCAGGATTTGCTTGATTCCATGAAAAATATTTTTGGTTCAGATATTTATCTTGATGAAGATAGTATGGATTATCAGCAAATTTCTATTTTTGCAAGAAAGATTTATGATGTAAATTCTTTAGCTTTGCTTGTTTATAATAACCGAACTTCTAATACTGCCGTAGGTGTTGGTCTTGATAACCTTTGTGCTTTGGTTGGCATTAAGAGGAAGCCCGCTACTTATTCGGAGTGTCAGCTTGTTGTAACAGGCGATGCAGGAACGGTTATTAAGAACGGCAAGGCTAATGACGGCACATATAATTGGCTTTTGCCTGACGAGGTCACAATTCCGTCTAACGGTACTATTACGGTGCAAGCAACCTGTGAAACGGCTGGATACATTACAGCAGCGCCGAACACAATTAATACAATTGCAACGCCCTTATATGGCTGGTATGGTGTAACAAATCAATATGCAGCAACTCCGGGAACTAACGTTGAAACAGATGCGAATTTACGTGCAAGATATTATGTTTCAACTATGCTTCCGGCTGCTTCTATTTTTGATAGTATGTTAGCCTCTCTTTATCAGATCGCAGACGTTACAAGAATTAAGGGATATGAAAATGATACTAATGTTGTTTCGTCAGAAGGATTCCCCGGCCATTCTGTTACATTTGTTGTTGAGGGTGGAGACGATGGCGAGATTGCAGAACAGATTTATTTAAAGAAAACTCCCGGTTGCTATACTAATGGAACAACTGATGTTGAGGTGCTTTCGGAAGCTGGTAACGTTACGCATATTCACTTTTATCGTCCCACTTATAAAGATATTTATGTTAAAGTAAAGCTTACAAAGCTTTCCGGATATAACTCAGGTGTAGAAAGCAAAATTAAAGAGGCGCTTGTAAATTATATTAAGAATGTGGATATTCACGATACAATTTATAGGCAGATTCTTATTTCTGTTATCATTGGTCAGCTTACTTCTACTACTTCACCGGAATTTTCTGTTACTGACGTTCAAATGTCTACAAATGGACAAACATATAGTACAGCAGATATTGCATTGCTTTTTAATGAAGCTGGAAATTCGTCTGTTGATAAGATTGATGTTGAGGTGACTTAAAATGCCGGATGATAATAAAAAGTACATTGATCTAATTACGTCCGAGCATTTTAATAAGCCTAAATTCAAGTCGTATGTAAAAACTTTTCTTGATATGCTTTCTCCTGCTGTAAATTGCTATAATGAATATGATATCTTGTTTGTACTTGATACTGCCGTCGGTGATCAACTTGATATTTTGGGCGATTTAGTAGGCATTGGAAGAGATTTACCGCTTGATAATCCAGCAATACCTTCAACACTTGATGATGAGCACTATAGAAAAGTAATTAGATCAAAGATTTATTTTAATCACTGGGACGGCACAAGAGAAGGTTTAGAAAGAGTAATTGAAGCGGTATTTCCTGATTTGTTTTTTGAACTTGTTGATGACCAAGATATGAGTTATGAAATTACAATTATTGATCCTGAATATGATCCAGTAGTTGTTGCATTACTTGAAGCAGGGTATATTCTTCCAAAGCCATCCGGTGTTCGTGTTAATTATTATGTTGAAGATTCTCCATATTTTGGATGGGACAAAGATACGAACTTTATCAAAGGATGGGAACAAGGGAAGTGGCGTAGAAAGTAAAATAAATATTTGGAGGTTTGCAGCATGAAAGTGTCTGAATGTCTTAGTAATATTCCGGAAAAGCCTTTAGGGTATATCCGAATGATTGATATTGTTCAGGGTGGTGAAGCTACCGAAAGAACACTTGATACTTACAATAATAAAGAATTGCTTGATGCGCAGCAGAAAGATGCTCATTGTTACTATAGTATTGGTGAGTATTGGCATATTGTTTACAGCAAGTAAGGGGTGAAATAAATGCCTACTAATAATTTCAAGTTGTTCGATGAGAATAAAGCTAATATGATGTCTGATACTGACTATGCCGCTAATCAGCAGCGTCTTAATGGTGTTCAGTCTGGTATCGCTTCTTCTCAATTACAAAATAAGACTTTATATCAAACTGCTTTAATGTGCTATGCTCTTGCACAGATCATGGCGGCAAATGGCTACGACGCTAATGACGCTAATGCAGTTTCCACCTTTGTTAATAATCTTTCTTCTTCTGTTTTACAGAAGGTAGTGGATAAAGCAAGTGCAATTGAAGTAAAAATGGGTTCTAAAGTAAATAAATATATTTCACCTGATAATTTTATTGATGCCTTAAAAGTGTTAGCAATGGGACTGTACGGCGAAATTGATCCAACTGTTTCGACTGTTGGCGAACTTGGTCAAATTTATTTGAATACAACTACACAAAGAGCTTTTTATTGTGGAGCTATTTCAGAAAATACATATACATGGCACAAAATTGCAAGAATCACTAAAAAGCTTACTACAGAAATTATAACTTCAAGTAAAAATTGGAAAGTACCAGAAGGTGTTACCTCTGTAATGGTTAGAGCTTTTGGCGGCGGTGGCGGTGGCGGTGAAGTTTCTGATTATTGCGCTGCTGGCGGTGGAAGTGGTAATATGAACGTTGGAACTTTTACTGTTACACCAAATTCTATAATTGCTATTGTTATTGGTAATGGTGGAGCTGTTGGCGGTGATGGAGGTGATACTAAATTTGGTTCATTGTTGACTGCTGCTGGCGGTTCTGCCGGAACTTATGTTGTTGGTGGCGCTGGTGGCGCTGGTGGTGGTGGATGCTATCGCAATACCTCTTCCGGTGCTGGTGGAAATGGTAGTTATGGCGGTGGCGGCGGTGGCGCTGCAAATCGAGGTACGTCAAGTAAGGTTGGCGGTGATGGTGGGCAATATGGCGGCGGTGGCGGACGTGGTAATCGTTCATCTAAAGGTGGATCGGGCGGAGAGTACGGCGGTGATGGTGCATCAACTACACAAAGCGTAGGGACGGGATCAAATATACCTGCTGAGGATGGCACTGACACAACTAATTTAGAATTAGAATTTACTGGAACTGGAAAAGCTGGCAGTAATAGTTCATCTGGCGGTGCTGGCGGCGGTGGCTATGGCGGAAACGGCGGAAACGGCGGTGATGACGCTGGCGGCGGCGGTGGCGGCTATGGTGGAAACGGCGGAACTCCTACTAGTGCAGATTTAGCAATAAGAGGTGGTGGCGGCGGTGGCTATGGAAATAGCAACTATGGCCGTGGTGGTGATGGCAATTCAAATGGTGCCAGCGGTGTCATTATTATCTCTTATTTAGGAGAAGTTGCAGAATGAAATTTTTTATTATTAAAGATTCTTTCGTTTATAAGCAAATATTTAATTTAGAAGAAGAGATTGGGAATGTTATTGTTGTAGCTCCTGATTATGTTTTTGAAGGCTGGGGGTACGATAATATACAAAAAGGTGAAAACAGATTTATAAAGCCAGAAATTCCCGATGGGTTTTGCTATGAAGAGAAAACAGGAACATTTTATAAGGAGCAAAATAAATATGTATGAATGAAATACTTTCTGTTATTGCTGGATATTGTTCTGCTATCACAGTGATTGCAACTGCTATTGTTCTTTTTGTTAAGCCTATCAGAGAAAAAGCTTTAGGAACAAAAGATATTAAAGAAGGTCAGAAGTGCTTGCTTAGAGACGAAATGCTAAGAGTGTATTATAAAAATAGAACAGAAGATAAAATAAGACAATATGAATATGAAAATTTTATTCTTTGTTATAAAGCATATAAGAATCTTGGAGGAAATTCTTTTATAGATCATATCAAAAGTGAGATTGATTCTTGGGAGGTGCTTTCTTGAAAAAGTGGAAAGAGCTAAGAAAGCGTGATAGATATGTATATCTTTCAATGTTTATGTTATCCGTTTATTGTATTGCAGCATTTGTTGCTTCATGTTTTAACAAAGCAATTCCAGATTCTTTGACCGTTGCATGGTTTGGTGCATGGACTGTTGAATTAGGTTTACTTTGGGGAATAAAGATTAAAGATAAAGGAGAGTAAACAATGGATATTCTTTTTAAGCGTTTAGCAAATCTTCTTTCTGTTAAATCTCTTGTAACAATTGCGCTTACTATTACATTTTGCATTTTAACTGTTCAAGATAAGATTCCAGAAAATTTTATGAATGTATACACTATGATTGTTACCTTCTATTTTGTTAAACAGTTAAACAAAGAGGGTGATATTAGTGAGGGCGAATGACTTAATTAAGGTAGCTGAAAAAGAAATCGGTTATGTAGAAGGAAAGAACAACGATACTAAATATGGTAAGGCATACGGTTTGAACAATGCTTATTGGTGTATGCAATTTGTATGGTGGTGCTTTAATCAGATCGACAAATCATATTTTTATGACGGCAAAAAATGTGCTTCCTGTTCTAAGTTGATGAACTGGGCAAAGTCAAAAGGTCAATGGGTAATGAAAGACTATCAGCCCGGAGATATTTTGATTTACGACTTTCCAAATACTTCTGTTAAAACGGATCATACTGGTATTTGTACTTCTGCTAATCAATCCTATGTTTATAGTATTGAAGGAAACACTTCAAGTGGTTCTGCTGGTAGTCAGTCAAACGGTGATGGTGTATATCGCCGTGTAAGGCCTATATCATGCGTTCTGGGCGCTTACAGACCTAAATATGAAGAATCATATAAGTCAATTTTGCAGCGCCGTGCAGGTCTTGAGAAGGCCACTATGGACTATCTTGAAAAGTACAAGTATGGTGAAGACTTAGTAAGAAAGCTTGCAATGATGAAATAGGAAATATAAAATTAGAAATAAGTAAAATATGTGTTGACATAGCAATAAAAGAGTAGTATACTATGAACATAGCTTGAAAGAAAGCCTTAAATAGATGCTACGAAAGGAGGAAATATGCTTAGTGAAGCAAGAAAGAAATATATTGATAGTATCAACAAAAATAATATCGTAGCTTTTAGAAACAGTGAACACATTTATTCCGGTAAAGTGCTTGAAGTAGTTGGTAAGTATGCTACCATTCAAACTCCTAACGGCAGTATTTTCTATGTTGATAAGTATAAAGATGTTGTTTGGGTAAAGAATGGTAGTAAATGGCCTGTAGGAATTTTCAATGCTTTGAAAAGAAGCAAGAAAGGATAGTAAAAGAAATGGAAGTCAAAGAGTTCGTAAAAATAATTAGACGAATGTGTGTTTTTTACAAGGATTGTCTTGATTGTTCATGTCGAGAAAATGCGTTTTGTAGTTCGTCAAATATGTTGTCCGACGATGAAGCACAAGAAATGGTGTCCAATGTTGAAAAGTGGGCAAATGAACACCCGGCTGAAACAAATCAATCTAAGCTGCTGGAATTGTTTCCCAATTTAAAATTAAATGCAAATGGTATAGTAGACTATTGCCCAAAAGCATTTGGTGCAAACTGTAATTGTATGGGTGAATATGTTAGTAATGATGGAGCTTTTGTACGTGATTGTTTAGGATGTAAAAATAAGTTCTGGAATAGCGAATATAAAGTAAAATAAGAAAGGTAAAGTAAAATGAACGAAAATATCAAAGTAAATGGCTATGCAATTGCAAGCATGATTATTGGTATCATTTCATGTGTAGATATTTTGTTGGGCTTTATTGCACCGACGTTTTTCTTACTTGCATTTCCGCTTTCTATTGTTGGATTGTGTCTTGCAAATAAAGCAAAGAAGTTTGGCGATGTGAGCGGGCAAAGAACGGCAGGCTTTGTAACATCTGTTGTTGCGCTTTGTTTTTCAGGTTTTATTGTTTTACTTCTCATTTTTGCATTGTTAGTTGGTATTTCAATTGCGCTGTAGGGAGGGCTGCAAAATGAAGTTTGTAAGTTGTGAGATAATTTTAAAATTGATCGAAATCGAAGCCAAACATGCAGCATACATTCTTTCGAGTTGTGCTGTAGAAATGAATGTGAAAAACGGGGATGATTTAACTTTATCTGCGGTAATCATCTTTACAAGATTGAATGAAAGTGTAAAGTTTGAAACAAAGCTTGAGTATAATAAGAAATATGATTTTGATAGCATTACAAAACAGGTTCAAGAAAGTTGCAAGAACGCAGTTAAAGAACTGATTGATAAAACATACTAAAAGAAAGGTTTGTTGTAAATGGCAAAAGTTAATATTCAGAAAGTCATTGATGATATTGTTCACGTTTCAAACCAAATTGCAGGATTGCAAATGATTTTGAATGATAGAAAGAATATCATGGCAAGGTACTTTGAAAAGACTGGAAACAGACAGCGTGAAAATGACGATTGTTTGGTGTATGTGCAGGAAAGAACAAATATTGAATACAATACCGAAATGCTTGCAGAAGTGCTTCCTATAGAAGTTTACAAAGATGTTGTTGAAACGTCTGCAAGTGTTGAGAATTGGAAAGAGTTTATTAAGTATCTTAGAAAATGTGGAATGACTAAAGACCAAATTAAGGAAATGAAGCACTTGCTAAAGATTGAAAAGAAAGTTAATCAGCAAAAGCTTTCAAAGTACTATGAAAATGGAACTGTAAATATCAATAACCTAAAAGGCTGCTACAATGCTACTGTTAAAAAGTCTGTTGCAGTAAGGATGAAAAGTAATAGTCCAGAAATTCCAATTAAGGAGTAAATTAAAATATGGCAAGTCAAGCAGAAGTAAATACTTTTATTGCCTTGCTAAAGTACTACGGAATATTTGAGCCACTTGACAAATATAAAATAGTTTGTCCATTCCATGAAGATCAAAATGCAAGTTTGCAGATAAATGTATCAGATGCTTTCTTTTTCTGCTATGCTGGTTGTGGTGCTCAAGGAAGCAGTTTAGAGCTATATAAAAACTTCTATAAGATACAGAATCCCGGAAAGCCGCCTGTAAGCGATTTGCAAGCGTCTATAGCAATCAGTAAGATAGTAGGCTATAAGTTTAGGCAGCAAAGCAAAGATGCGCTCAGAACGCCTCTGAAAGCAAAAGAAAGCTATCGTCAAGAAATCAATCAAGCAAGAGAGTACTACTATAACTTACCTCTTCCATGTTGGTATAAACCTTCAAATACTGATGCTGTTTCAGATGAAATACTACAGTGCAGGGAATATATGAATGGAAGAGGATTTAGCAATAGTATTCTTACAAAATTTCAAGCAAAGCCGTCTATGAACAAATACTATCCAATAATATTTCCTTTGTTAGAAAACGGTATCTTTCGCGGATATGTAATGAGAACGTTTGATAAAGAGATAGAAGAAAAGCGAAAGTATTTGTACAATAAAGGCTTTAGAAGGCAAAATGCTTTGCCGGGTAGTTTTAAACATACTGATACAGTAATTTGTGTTGAGGGGTATTTTGATCTAATAAAAGCAAATCAAATAGGATGTAAAAATGTAGTTTGCTTTTTAGGATGGAAAGCCTCCGAAAGACAGCTACAGAAATTAAAAAGAGCTAAGACAAAAACAATTATATGTGCTTTGGATAGTGATGAAGCAGGAAATAAAGGATATCACTATTTACAGCGTATATCTAAGCAGTACGGATTTAAAGTAAAGCGTTTAAGATATCCGAAAGGAATAAAAGATATGGGAGATATAAAGCAGGGAAGTGCTCAAGCAGAAAGGATATTGCAGCAAATACAGTTGCTATCTAAAGCTTGACTTTTTTGTTTTATATGGTAAAATACAAATATGTCGAAAGACACTAAATAGTAAAGGAGAAATAGTAAATGTCTACTAATCTTATTAAGAGCATGAAAGAGAGCATTGCACAAGCAGGAGCAAGCAAGCGTGATATCGTGTATTTCAAGGTTGATAGTGTGCAGCGTGTGCGCTTTCTTACTGAGCTTGATGAAGGTATCACAGTAACAATGCACAATCAGTTTTCACCTGATCCGAACGGTGGAATTTTTGTTCCCTGTGATGATCCCGAAGACCATGAAGCTTGTAAATATTGTAAGGATGAGATCCCCATTCAGGAATGGTATGCGTGGAGTGTTTGGGACTATGATTCCGCTTGTGTTCGTTTGATTTTCCAGAAAGCAACCGGCATTTCCCCTGTTCCCTCTCTTATTGAAATGTATGAGGAATACGGTACTATTCTTGACCGTGACTATAAGATTAAGAAGGTCGGTAAAGGTACTACTGGTTCTTTTGTTATTACTCCGCTTGAAAAGTCTGCTTTTAAGAATAAGAAAGCAAATGCATTTTCTGAGGATAAAGTAAGAGAACTTATTTCTAAGGCATATTCTGCACATTCCTCTGATGAATATAAGGAAGAAGAGGAAGATGAAAAGCCTAAGAAGGTCAAGAAAAGCAAGGGCAAAAAGAAAGAAAAGTCTTTGCGTGAAAAAATGGATGATCTTGATTTTGCTGATATCAAGAATATTGCAAAAGAGCTTGGTATGAGTAAGAAAGAAATTAAGGAATTTGAAGACGAGGATGAACTTATTTCCGAACTCTTTGAAAACTACGAAGAGGATGACCTTCAGGAGCTTTATGACGAATTAGAAAGCGGTGACGATGATGAATAAAGATCGTGACTATGGTGTAGAGACGTGTCCAGCAATGGGCACGCTTTACGCTATGCAGAGGGAATTTCAAGAGCTTCTAAAATGCAATAGTTTGTTTGACGTTGATAGCCCACAAGATATGGCAGAGAGTATTCTTGGGCTTTTGGGTGAGGCTGGCGAGGTGCTGCAAGCGGATCAGCGGTGGAAGCGCAACGGAAGAAATACTTACTATAATAGGCGTGAAAAGCTTGAGGAAATTGCAGATTGCTTTATCTTTTTATTAAACGTCTGCATTTATTCCGGTGTTAGTAGCTTTGAGTTAATGAACGCTGTAAAAGATAAAATTGAAAAGAACAAAGAAAGGTACTTGAAAAATGGGTAAAAGAGTATTATTATATCATGGTGATTGTCTTAAAGAAATGCAAAAGATTCCAGAACAATCTATTGATATGATTCTTTGTGATTTACCATACGGAATAAGTGCTTGTAAATGGGATTGTGTAATTCCATTTGATAAGTTATGGCAACAATACGAAAGAATTATTAAAGATACTGGTGCTATTGTCTTGTTTTCTGTTCAGCCTTTTACCTCTAAATTGGTTTTATCTAATGAGAAGCTATATAAATATAATTGGTATTGGATAAAAGATAATTCAGCAAACTTTTTGAATAAAAGATATCAGCCCGGTAAAATTGTAGAGGAAATTTGTGTGTTTGGAAAAGCCGCAACGTCATATAGTAGTAAAGGCCTTAATATGACTTATATTCCTCAAATGGAAAGCGGTAAACCGTATATTATAAAAAACGGTAATAGGGACGGTTTAAGTAGCAGTATAAGAAGTAAAATTAAAAATGTAGAAACAATAAATAATGGTGAAAGATATCCAAATAATATTCTTAAATTTAGTAGTGATAGAAAGAAACTTCACCCTACACAAAAGCCTGTTGCGTTGCTTGAATATCTTATTAAAACGTATACAAATGAAAATGGTATTGTTTTAGATAATTGTATGGGTAGTGGTTCCACAGGTGTTGCTTGTATTAAAACTGGTCGAAAGTTTGTTGGAATTGAGCTTGATAATGAATACTATGATTTAGCAAAAAGAAGAATCAGAAAGGCAGAGGAAAAATATGGTTGACCTTCATAGACATTCAGAATATTCCCTGTTTGATGGCTTTGGAAATGCAAAGGATTTAGCAGTACTTGCTAAAGAAAAAGGTCATACTTCTTTGGGAATGTCTGAACATGGTACGGTATCAGGATGGATAAAGCACTATCAAGCTTGTAAAGAAGTAGGAATCAAGCCTATCTTAGGAGTGGAGTGCTATTATCAGCCCGTATTTATTGAAGATAGAAATGATTATCATTTATGTTTGTTTGCAAAGAATTTAGAAGGATATCAGAATATCAATAAGATTCTTACAAAGGCAAGTAAAAAGAATTTCTACTATAGGGCGAGGGTGACAGATGATCTCCTTAGACGCTATAGCGAAGGCATTATTTGTTCTTCTGCTTGTAA
>ERZ808258.106-NODE-106-length-43405-cov-4.964890_pt1 | contig 43405 bp, 49 predicted proteins | sample MGYA00521280_ERZ808258 | MGnify/ENA primary metagenome ERZ808258 (study PRJEB31516, sample SAMN03275585) | gut metagenome | biome: mammalia-associated habitat; material: feces | host: Papio cynocephalus | place: Kenya | collected 2012-07-19 ...
GCCCCGCACTAGGGCACATTGAACGACATAGTGCTAGATCTTCGTTCATCTGAGGATAAACGCATCGATTGGACGTCGCACGACGGCTCCGATGTCGCGGAATCCCCGAAGCATCCGTGCCATCAGGTATAAACGCCCGGAGCAATCGGTCCCTCATGACTCTGTTCGACGAGTACTGCGACAGGATCGCCGCCCTCCCCGCCGAGGACAAGGCGTCCATGATTGACCAGCTCACAGCCGACATCCTTCCTGCGCTGGAGGAGGTCACCGAGGACGGCGCCGGAGCCGTCGAGGCGTACGTGAACTTCATCCTCTGCGCCGTCGCATCCGACGGGAAGCTCGCGGAAGAGGAGTACCTGCTGCTCAAGCCCCTCTTCAACGACATCGCCGGCGGAGACGCCACCTACGAGGACGCTCTCGACGTCTTCAAGGCGGCCGGACTCGAGGACCCGGAGAACTACAAGAAGGCCGTCGACCTCATGGTCGACATCATCGGAGAGGTCTCCGAGGAGCTGAAATACGACATCGTCACCCTCTGCCTCCTGGTCTGCGCCATCGACGGCGAGGTCACCGAGAAGGAGAAGGAGTGGATCGGCCAGCTCGCCGACGACAACTTCGGACTCACCCCCATGGAGCAGATCGAGGCCTACCTCGACGAGGCGAAGACGTTCGTGCTCGCCACGGAGGACGGACTCCAACCCAGGATGAGAGTCCTCGGCTTCAAGTGCAAGGTCGACGGGAAGCTGTGGTTCGCCGTCGGCACCTTCAAGGAGGTCTACGAGCAGCTCCTCGACGATCCCAAGTGCGAGATCCTCGCCGCCAACGGCGCCACCTTCCTCCGCTGGGACGGCGTCGCCGTCTTCAAGAAGGACCCGAGGTTCATGGAGGAGGCCGCGAAGGCCATGCCCCAGGTCGTGGAGATGTACAGGCAGATGGGAGCCACCCTCGCCTTCTTCACCCTGGAGAACGGCTCTGCGGAGATTGTCTCCGTCACCAACGAGAAGAAGGTACTCTTCTGATCCCAACGGAGGGGCGGAAGGCCCCTCCCTCTTCCAGGACAGCGGTTCGACGGGCACCGGACCCGCTCCGACCTTGCTTATATAACGCAGATGCCATCATTCACTCATGGACGAGGTGAAGGAGTACACGTTCGAAGAGCTCCGTCAGATCGTCGGAGCCATCGCCTCCGAGTACGGGATACTCAAGGTGTACCTCTTCGGCTCCAGGGCCCGTGGAGATAACCGCCCCGATAGCGATTATGACTTCTGCATCGTTGCACCCGAAGGCATGGGCCTGTTCAAGATGGGGGGATTCTATGGCAGACTGGAGGAAGCTCTCGGCACGGAGATCGATATCGTCAGCGAAAGGGCCATGAAGGACGACTTCAGCAGAGAGGTCCTCAGAGACAGGAGACTGCTCTATGAGGCGTGATATCAAAAGCCTGAACCTCATCATCGGATACTGCGACGATGTAGCATCCGATATCATGCGCTTCGGTGATGACATCGAGGACCTGATGAGCGACGAATCATATCAGAGATCCACAGCGAAGTCCATCGAACTCATAGGCGAGAGGGTCAAAAGACTCTCTGATGATGTCACATCCCGCTTCAAGGAGATCGACTGGCATGAGATATGCAAAATGCGTGATTTCATGGCGCACCAGTACGAAGAGGTCGATCTGGAGTTTCAATGGTCCACCATGAAAGATGATCTCCCGTTCCTGAAACAGTATTGTCAGAGGATAGTGGCTATTCTCGAATCGGAATCCGACCAGGATGGCGAATGACCGCAGAAGACGACCAGAGCATCGTCTCCAGATCCGGATGCGGGTGCCGAATAAGACGGGGGACTGACGCGCGACCCTCTTTTTCCGAACATTTTACGTCGCCCGGACGATTCATGCACGATATGCCGGATTCGATCACCCTCAAGGTCGCGAGAGCGAAATCGCAGAACGAAGCTGGATACGGGCGCGCCAGAATGGACTCCGCGTCCCGCAGGGCACTCGGTGCGGAGCTCGGCGACACCGTATCGATAACCGGGAAGCGCTCCGTCGTAGCCAAGGTCTTCAAGTGCGACCCGGAGGACGAGGGGCGCGGACTTATCTTCATCGACGGCCTCACCCGCACCGGCGCGGGCGTCAGCGTCGACGAGAACGTGGAGGTTAGCAGATGCGAGCCCCCTCCCGCCGAGAAGATCGTCCTGGCACCGAACATACCCGACGGCAAGAGGATCAGATTCGAGGACGACATCGAACGCCTGTTCCTCAAAGGACTGCTCAACCGCCCGCTGGTGGCCGGCACAGACATCATAGTACCCAATATCGCCCTTACAGGCAACCGCTCCACGTTCTACGTCTCCTCCACAGTCCCCGAAGGACCGGTCATCGTGCGTCCGGACACCGTCGTATCAGTGAAGGACGTCGCCGATGTCCAACCGTCGGAAGAGCAGGAGGCCTGCGGCGAGAAGAAGGGAGGGCGCCGCATCACATACGACGACGTCGGCGGACTGGACGAGGAGCTCGGACGCATGCGCGAGATGATCGAACTGCCTCTGAAGCACCCCGAGCTGTTCGAGAGACTGGGCATCGAGGCACCCAAGGGTGTCCTGCTCTACGGTCCCCCCGGCACCGGGAAGACGCTCCTTGCAGAGGCGATAGCCAACGAATCGGGCGCGACCCTCTTCTCCGTCCGCGGCCCCGAGATAATGGGCAAGTACTACGGACAGAGCGAGGAGCGCCTCAGGGAGATCTTCAGGAAGGCCGAGGATAAGGCCCCGAGCATCATATTCCTCGACGAGATCGATTCGATAGCCCCCGACAGGGAGGACGCTTCGGGAGAAGTGGAGAGGCGCGTGGTCGCCCAGCTCCTTGCCCTGATGGACGGCCTCGGAGGAAGAGGAGGCGTCGTGGTCATAGGAGCCACCAACCGCGAGGGGTCGATAGATCCCGCCCTCAGACGCCCCGGGAGATTCGACAGGGAGATGGAGATCGGCATCCCCGGGATCGACGGCAGGGCGCAGATCCTGTCCGTGCACATGAGGGACATGCCGCTGACTGCCGATGTCACAGCGGAGAGGCTCGCGGCCGTCACCAACGGCTTCGCGGGCGCGGACCTGGCCGCTCTATGCAGGGAGGCCGCTCTGCACTGCGTCAGCACGCGCATCGAGGAGATGGACCTGGACAAGGCCATCCCATCGGAGATGCTCGAATCCCTGCGCGTGTCCATGGACGACTTCTCCGCCGCGCTCTCGGAGGTCGAGCCCAGCGGCATGAGGGAGGTGCTGGTCGAGATCCCCAAGGTGTCATGGAGCGACATCGGCGGATTGGACGACGTCAGACGCCGCATAGACGAATGCGTGATGTCCGTCGACGGAGAAGACGCCTGCGAGAGGCTGGGCATCGAGCCGGGGAGGGGGATCCTCCTATACGGCCCCCCGGGCACCGGGAAGACGCTGATCGCCAAGGCCGTGGCCAACGAATCGGGATGCAACTTCATATCGGTCAGCGGACCGGAGATCGCCAGCAAATGGTTCGGCGAATCCGAGAAGACGGTCCGGAGGATATTCCGCAAGGCCAAGCAGATGTCCCCGTGCATCGTGTTCTTCGACGAGCTGGACTCCATCGCCCCCGCCAGAGGATCCGGCGGCTCCGAGGGGTCGGAGAGGATCGTGGCCCAGTTGCTCACGGAGATGGACGGCGTGGGCGATCCGCGCCGCGTGACCGTCATAGGCGCGACCAACCGTCCCGACGCCGTGGATCCGGCCCTTCTGAGACCCGGAAGGTTCGACGGCCTGGTCCTCGTCGGCATGCCCGACCTGGAATCCAGACGCTCGATCCTCAGGATACACACGTCGAGGATGCCGCTGAACGGCGTGGACCTGGATTCCGTTGCCGCCTCTACCGACGGGTACACCGGAGCGGACCTCGCGGCGCTCTGCAGGGAGGCGGCGCTCTGCGCCTATCGCGAGGACAGGGGCGCGAACGGGGTGCTCCAGAAGCACTTCGATTCCGCGCTGGAGGAGATAGCCCCGTCGGTCTCCAGGGAATCCGCCGAGGCCTACGAGGCCATGGGGCGCTCGCTCAGAAGAAGAAGGACCCCTTGGAACGACAACCCGTTCTACGGGCGATCGCAGATCCTTGGCCATGTACGGGAGATCCTCGGAGAATCCTAGGGAGCGGTAGTATCCGCGGACACCTACGCCGCTGGTGACCCTTATGCGCCTCCTGCCCGACTCGCGTGCTATGCGCTCGGCCTCGGAGACGAGCCTCCGACCGAATCCGCGGTGCTGTATGTCGCCGTCCTCCCCTATCGCAGCCGGATGCCCGAACACCTTCAGCTCGCGTATGGTGGCGGCGTCGCCTGAATCCAGCCTGAGGCGGACGTATCCGACTATGCGGTCCCCGCTCGTGAACGATATGAAGTACTCCGTCCCCCCGCTGGCCTCGTAGACCTCGTCGCAGAGCTCGGCCGCATCGAGGTCCACGATGTCCTCCGAACGCCCCACCTCCCTGCAGCGGATGCATCTGCACGGAGTCCCGCGCATCCTCATCAGCTCAAGGACCGGTTGGCGGATGTTGCTCTTGGTTATCCCTGCGACGATCTCCGTGGCGGGGATGTCCCTCTGGACCCTCTGTATGCGGACGTAGTCGGGGACGATGGCCTTCATCCTCGCCAGGAGCTCCGTCGCCGTCGCCTCGTCGTACGGAACATACTCTCCGCGCTCCCACATCTCGTGGACGCGGGTCCCTGCGACGACCAGCAGGGTGTAGAACTTCAGCATATCCGGACGGTACGCGGGATCGTCGAACACCTTCCTGAAGCACTCGAGGTCATGGTCCGGATCGGACCCGGGCAGCCCGGGCATGATGTGGTAGCAGACCTTCAGACCGTGGCTCCTGCATCTCGCGGTGCAGTCGCGGACCTCCGCGGTGCCGTGCCCCCGCTCCATGCCGGCCAGGATATCGTCGTCGAGGATCTGCACTCCGAGCTCCACGCGGGTGGCCCCCAGGCGCATGGCCCGCTCGATCTGCTCGTCCGTGAACACGTCCGGACGGGTCTCCACGGTCATCCCGACGCATCTGCGGGATGCCGTCTCGTTGATCCTCTGCGCCTCCTCCAGCGTATCGGAGTCGCGGCCGTTGAGGGCGTCGAAGCAGCGCTTGACGAACCACTCCTGATACTCCGGATCCCTGCTTGTGAAGGTCCCGCCCATGATTATGAGATCCACCTTCCCTGCGCTGTGGCCGATCTCCTCCAGCTGGCGGACGCGGTCGGTCACCTGCAGCCATGGATCGAAGGCGTCGCGCGCGGCCCTCCTCGCCGCCGGCTCCTTGCCCGTGTACGACTGCGCCGATCCGTTGGAGACTCCGCCGGGACAGTACGCGCATCTTCCGTGGGGGCAGTCGTGGGGCGACGTCATTACCGCCACCGCGGCCACTCCGCTGACGGTGCGCGAGGGCTTCTTGATGAGGAACGGAAGGAGGAGAGGCCTCAGGTCCTCCGGGGTGCGGGCCAGAACATCGGAGTTCGGCGGGACGCCGGACAGACCGTGCTTCTTGCAGAGCTTGAGCTTGAGGTTCTGGAAGGAATCGCGGTCGTCGACCTTCCCGGTCCTGACCGCTTCGATGAGCTCATCGGAGAGCAGGTCCAGAGGCTCAGCCATACAGAGCGCTCTCGTCCTTGGGCTTCTTCGGCTCTTCCGGAGCGGCCGCGGTCTGCTTCATCGAGACGATCGACGACGCGTTGAGGAACACGATGCCGTCGGACGTCTCGAAGACGAACGCCGTCTCGGCGCCCATGGCGGCCATGCCCTTGTACGTCCCCTCCACGGAACCGTCCCTGGAATCCGTGATCCTGTACACGACGACGAACCTCGCGTCCTTCTTTATGGAATAGTCCTCTGCCATCATTCACGCCTCTCTTTCATGAGTTCCTGCAGATGCGCTACGGACTTGCGGTAGTTCTCCATGGCCATCTGCACGTTGGATTCGGTGAAGCTCCACGCCTTCACGAGGTCCCCGTACCTTATGCGGTACCCCTTGCGGGTCTGCCCGTCTGAATCCACGTCCACGGCCTCCAGGAGGTCCATGGACTTCAGCTTGTTTATGTGGCGGTAGATCGTCGGCTTCGTGGTCCCCAGCAGGGAGGCCAGGTCCTCCACGGTCCATGCCTTGGCGGGGTGGGCGACGAGGTAGTCCATGAAGAGCCTGTACGGCACGCTGTCCCTCACCTTGATGACGCCGGTCTTCGGATCGTAGCCTTTCGGGAGATACCCGATCTGCATCAGAAATGTCTCCGCGACGACGTATATGTCGTCCTCCCCGGTCATCGGTGTGTTGCTAACGACCTGCAGCTCGAACAAGATCCATGCCTCTCGACCGTGTAAGTTAAGCTCGCATTTAAACTTGGTAGGTGCGCTTCGCGAGATCGATCGCGGCTCCCCGCGGTATACTATATACGGCCTCCCTCCGGCGTCCGTGACGTCGCAGTCCAGGCCGTACGCCTCCATGATCGTCCCGGGCGTCACGACCTCCCACGGCGTCCCGTCGGCCTTCACAGCGCCGTCCGCCAGCAGGACCATGCGGTCGGCGTACCGTGCGGCGAGGTTGATGTCGTGGCAGACGACGACGGCGATCAGCCCTTCGGCCTTGGAGATGTCGCGGAGGAGGCGCATGACCTCCATCTGATGGCGCAGATCGAGATTCGACGTGGGCTCGTCCAGAAGGATGATCTCGGCCTCCTGCGCCAGACCGCGGGCTATCATGACCCTCTGGCGCTGCCCGGAGGAGAGGGCATCGAAGCGCCTGCCCGCCAGATCCTGGATGCCGAGCATCCTCAGGCACCGGGCGGCCATGCGGAGATCCTTCCGGCGCGATGACTCCGAGGACAGCGGATGGCGCCCCATCAGCACCGTGTCCAGCACTGTCATCGAGAACGCCTCCTCCGAAGCGTTCGGGACGTAGGCGACCCTGCGCGCTATCTCCGACCTGCGCATGTCCGAGAGGTCCGTCCCGTCCAGCACGACCCTTCCCTCCGCAGGCTTCTCCAGCCTGTTGAGGGCATGCATCAGCGTGGTCTTTCCGGCGCCGTTGGGGCCTATGATGCACACGAGGCCCGGATCCCTCAGACTCAGGTCGAGCCCGCTGCATACGAGGATGTCTCCGTATCCCATGCCGAGGCCTTCGGCCGAGATGCCCGTCACCATACCTCGCCCCTCCTGGTGAGCAGGATGGCCATGAACAGCGGACCGCCTATCATGGCAGTGACCACGCCTATCTGAAGGGTGGAGCCCATGATGAGGAATCCGACGATGTCGCACAGCAGCATCATGAGCGCACCCATGAGCGCGGATGCGGGGATCAGCAGGCGGTTGTCCGGACCGATGAGCATCCTCGCGATATGAGGCGACACCAGCCCCACGAATCCTATAACGCCGGTGAAGCTGACTATCCCCGCGGCGACGAACGAAACGAGTCCCAGGCACAGTATGCGGACCCCGTCTATCGGGATTCCCAGGGACCTGGCGTAGTCGTCCCCCGCGTTCATCGCATTGAGGGCGCGGGACATCAGCATGAGCATCGCGCATCCTGCGATAGTGGTGCCCGCCATCACGGGGATGGTGCTCCATGTCGTCATCCCTATGCTGCCGACGCTCCAGGTGTACACGCTGGAGGCCGAGTTCGGATCGGCCTTCAGCATCATGTAGGACTGGAACGCGTTGAAGATGTACATGATCGCGATGCCGGCGAGGATCATCATCGCAGGAGACGGCTTGCGCCAACGCGATATGACGGCGATGACGAGGGCGGGCACCATGGCGAATACGAAGGCGTTCGCGACGCGCCCGAAATATCCCTCCGCCAGACCGATCCCCAGGGTCATTGACAAGGTCGCCCCGAAGAGCGCTCCGGAGGAGATGCCGGCGGTGTACGGGTCCGCTAGAGGATTCTTCATGAGGCTCTGCATCGCCGCACCCGCCGCCGCGAGGCCCGTGCCGGCGATCACGGCCGTGAAGGCCCTCGGAAGGCGCTGTTTCCACACCACGTTGTCCAGCATGGATCCGTCGGGCCCCTCCGTCAAATGCCTCCACAGCGCGGCAAGGGCATCTGCCGCGCCGACACTGTAGTCTCCGATCGCGAGCCTCGCTCCGAACAGGAGGAGCACCCCTCCGACGAGAAGCGCCAGAACGACGGCCGCCTTTCTCGAAGCGGTCTCGCCGATGCGTACGACGGCGCCCTCCGCATCATCCTCGTTCTCCGCCCACGACTCGTACATCGTTCACCTGCCGCCGTACATGATGTTGCGCGGATCCCCGTCCCCGCAGTACAGGAGGTTCATGCCGCGCGTGCCGTCGGCCCCGTAGAAGCTCCAGGCGTCGGATATCCCGATCCAACCGCAGTACGCGTCGACGTAGCCGGCGAGGACGTCCTGGGCCTCCTTCTGCGTCGAGCAGCCGAAATGAGCCAGGAACTCGTCGTTGTACATCCAATAGCACAGTATGAGCTGGTTGAGCACCTCGGAGACGCCGCTGCTGAAGGAGTATCCGGACACGCATATGTTCAATCCCGGCATCGCATCGGCCCCGAGCCTGTCGCACCACTTTTCATAGACGCCCTCCATGTACGACGCCTTGGCCTGCTCGGAGATCTGGAACGGGGTCCCCACCATCAGGACCAGATTCCTGAGGGAATGGTCTGCGTACATCGCCGATACGGCCTCGTCGGCTATCGAGTTGCCGTGGCCTCCGCTGCCGCCCCCGAGATACGATCCCGCGGAATCGAATACGCGGAGGGACATCAGCGCCGCATGCTCTCCGGTGTACGTTCCCAGGAGGGACAGCTCGTCGAGATAGCCGTAAGCCGCGGCCGCACCGACGGAACGGTCGGAATCGGGCGTGGATGCGACGATGTCGGCTACGACGTCCATGCATCCATCGTACCAGGAGACGTACATCTCCGCGCCTTCGACGCATTTCAGAAGATACGCGAGGGTGATGAAGCCGTACATGGTCTCCCCGTACTCCCATGACGCCACGCGGACGATCTGCACATCGGTTCCGGCGAAGACGGACTCCATGGTCGGACCGTACGAGTCCCGGGTTCCGCATACCACGGTCACGCCCCCGTACATATCGGAAGCGCGGGTGATGGATTCCGTGTCGGGCTCGTTGCAGCTGCCGACATCGATCATCTTCGAGAAATCGAAGAGGGATGCATACTCCTCATGGTACTTTCCGGTCGTTATCCTGTTGTCGAATCCGACCACGAGATCCTTCCCGCCCATGGCGAGGACGGTATCGAGAACCGGGGCGATGATCGTTATCACCTTGTCGCTCCCGGTCATATCATAGGACGCGATGCGCTTGTCCACGTCGATATAGTGGATCATCCCGACCTTGCTCCAGTCGCCCGATGCCTGGGCCGCTACCATCCTGTCCACCATGATCGCGTCCTCGCGATCCACGACGCCGTCGTTATTGGCGTCGCACATGTAGACCTCGGAATAGTTGTCGTATCCCGTCTCGACGACCTTCCTGATCACCTCCGCATCCGATGCCGTGATGGCATCATCGAGATCCGCATTCCCCAGCACGGCGAGATGCGCCGGATATCCGCTCGGCGAGAAGCCGGATCCATCGTCCCGATCTGCGAAGACGATGAACAATGAAGCCGCGAGCACTATGACTACCGCGACGACCGCTACAAGCTTTCTGCTTTCCATGGTAGCACCTTTCGTACGGCCGATGCGGAGTGCGTATTTAATAGAACGTATAAAAAAATAAAAAACGTGTTACTGAAGGCGGAACGAATGGCGTCGGCGGATATCGCGGACGAAGCATCAGATCAGGTCCTTGAGCCGATCTATGGCCTTGAGAACACTGTTGTAGGGTATCGCCCTGGAGACCGGGATCGCCAGGATCTTCTCTATGGTGGGGGCGACGATGGGCGCGCAGACCACTCCGAGAGCTCCGTCGCGTTCCGCCCTCACCGCCACTATGATGGCGTCCTCCACCGTGGAGACGGGATACTCGCGTATGGCCACCTTCAATCCGTCGAGATCGATGGTCTTCGGAAGATTCTCCACGACCATCGTGCTGGCGATGACTGCTATGAAGTGCGAATCATCGGGTTCGACGAGGATCTTGAGGGATTTGATCACCTGACGGACGGTGCGCAGATTGGGCTCGCGCTTGTCCTCCAGGATCTTGTACATGGTGCTCTGCGATATGCCGGAGGCCTGGCAGAACTCGTTGAGGGACATCTTCAGCTCGTCCTCCAGTATGCTGCGGAGGGCCTTCTGGAAACCCCCCTCTTCCCTCAGCATCCCCGATATCAGATCGGATACTGTCATCTGGTGCCCCTCGCATGATCGGCGGCGGACATACCGGCGACGCAACCCTCCCCCACGGCCTTGGCGACCTGATACGGCCTCCCGGTGATGTCTCCGCAGGCGAAGAGGCCGGGAACGCCGGTGGCGCAGGCGCGATCGACCTTCAGGGAATCGTCGAACTCCGGCATTGCGCCGAGATCCATGGCGAGATCGACGGACGACCTCGCGCCCAGCTCTATGAAGATGCCGTCGACCGGGATGACGGCGCCGTCCTCCAATGTCACGGATCCCACTCTGGCCTCGCCGTCGATGGATACGGGGCGGGAATCATGGACGACCGCTCCGGCGGCGACGGCCTTGGAGACGAGATGCTCGGACGCCTCGGATGCCCAGCGGATCCAATGCGTCTCGGAGGCGTATCCCGTCATCAGCTCGGCGGCCACCGCGGCCTCGGAGCCGTTTCCTATCACGGCGACCCTGCGACCCTTGTAGAAGTTGCAGTCGCATACCGCGCAGTAGCTGACGCCCTTGCCGAAGAACTCCTTCTCCCCGGGCACGCCGAGCTTCTCGCGGGATACCCCTGTGGCCAGAACGATCGCGCGGGAGACGAGGACGTCGCCGTTGTCGAGCTCCGTGCGGAAGACCCCGTCGGATCCGGATGCGCCTATGACGTCCGATTCCATCAGGACGGCCCCGGCATCGACGGCCTGGACGCGTCCCTCCGACAGCAGGTCCTCTCCCGGAACCGTCCCGGTCCCGAGATAGTTGGATATGCTCGCTCCGTGCAGAGCGCTTCCGGACGCCTTTCCGACGACGGCCACGGAGGCCTTCTTCCTGGCGATCTGGATCGCGGCCTGCAGTCCGGCGGGACCGGCTCCTATAACGACGACGTCGAAATCCATCAGAGCCTGTCCACGATGGCGATTATGTCTTCCTTGGGTCTCAGTCCGACGAGCGTCTCCGCGAGCTCCCCGTTCTTGAAGAAGAGCAGGGTCGGAATCGCATCGATGCGGTACTTCTCGGCTATGGCGCCGTTCTCATCGGTATTGAGCTTGGCGACCGCGGCCCTGCCTTCGAGATCGGCGGCCGCCTCGTCGACGATGGGTCCCATGCGCCTGCAGGGGCCGCACCAAGGGGCCCAGCAGTCGACGACCGCGATTCCGTTCGACTTCACGAATGATTCGAATGTGTTACCATCGAGTTCTGCTACCATTGCGGAACACTCCTCGGAGCATATCTAGGCCGTAGTATTTCAAAGGCAGGATTCGGAGAAAAATGACGAACAGGCCCGCGGACGAAAAGCCCGACGGTCCTGTGAAGAAATCGGGGATCGCAGGATCCCCATGCGTTTGGCGAGCTCCAGCTCGGGATACTCCCCGATCTTCCCGGGGATGCAGTCCAGATCCTCTCCGTAGAGGAGGGAGAGCTCGCGATGCAGATCCTCCACGCGTTCGGCTCCGCGGACGGCCCCCTTGTTGAAGAGCTTCTCCACGGAATGCATGTGATCCACGACGCGGTTGTCGCTGACCATGTTGTCCGCATGGGCCACGATCTTCTCCTCCAGTGTGCTCGGCATGTAGTCTGCCGGAGGCAGGCCCATCTCCTCCACATCCTCCGCATCGAGCCCTGCGCCGGTATGCTTGCGGATTATATCCTGGAGAGCGACCGGGAGCCCGTACGACGCGGCGATCTGCGACCCCACGTACGCGTGCATGATGGAATGGTCCTTCGACCTGCCTATGTCGTGGAGCAGCGCTCCCGCCAAGACCAGATCGCGGTCCACGCCGTCTATGCGGGAGATCATCTCCTTGGCGACGGCCTCGACCGTGCAGCAGTGGATGACGACCCTGCGCTTGCATCCGGCGTCCTCAAGATAGCCGATGCATTCGGCCTCGTCAGGGATCGTGTTCGACAACGGTCTTCCCCCTCTCGTTGGGCACGACTTCGAGATGGCCTCCGCGATCCTCGTAGAGCGCCTTCCCGCCTGTCAGCTGGTAGAGGAATATCGACATGGCGGCGATCTCCGAATGAGGCTGGTTGCCGACGGAGACGTTGAAATCCGCCCTCTGATAGACCTCTGCAGGAACCTTCTCGGCTCCGACCACTATGAGCAGGTCCTCGTCGAGCGGGATCTTGGGCACCGCCTCGTCGAACCTCTGGCCGTACATCGTGAGATGGACCACTTTGCCGGGCCAGTTCTTGATCTTGGATTTCCAGGGCACGCCGGTCTCTATGGTGAAGTCCCCTCCGAAGCGGCCCACGACGCTGCGAATGCTCTCCTCGAGAACGGGATCCTCCGTATCGACGAATATGCCCTTGGCTCCGAGCGCACGCGACGCCAGAGCCACGTGCGTGGTCACCCTCTTGTCCCTCTCGGGACGGTGACCGATTCTCATTATCCATATTCCGGCCATCTTCACTCATCTTTGATGAGTTCGATCCTGTGGCCGCGGTAGTCCATCTTGACGGACCTGCGGACGAGGCTCTTGAGCATGGTGGAGGACAATCCCAGAGCCTCGGCGATGTCGCCGGAGAACCGGCCGTCCTTTCCGACCTGCTCCAGGATCTTGTTCTCGATCTCCGCGTACTCCTCGTCGCTCATCATGGCCGCGGTCAGGACATCGCTGATCTCGTACACGGGCCACTGGGCGTTGATGCTGAAAGACGTGTAATAGGTATGGTAGGACTTCTCGGGATAGCCGCCGTCCTTGGAAAGCCAGCGGGTCTCGACGAGCTTCATCTTCTCGAAGAAGGTGATCGCATCCCTTCCTTCGGGACCGAACTTCTGTTCGATCTCGTCGGCGGTCCTCCATTCCAAGGTCACCTCTTTCAGGACATCCCTTTTCACGGATGTATCAACGGACCTCAGCATCGGAACCAGCTCCGACGGTTCGTTGATGACCTTGATTCTTGTCATGAACCGTATGCATGACTTAGAGCGTATATAATGGTGAAGTGTGTCGATGGACAAAATATTGAAATAGTATAATAAAGGCGCAAAGAACCATCATCGACGACATGATGCATCCATGCATCTGGAACGACGGGTGTGCCAGCATCGCGGACCCATGAACGGTTGCTCATGCATCCATCGCCGTCGGACGGCCTTTCCCGATCGGCATCGACCGCAGGAAGATTTCATCGCAAAGGTTTATAGCCAGTCCTACCAATCCATCGCCCATGAAAGCCAAGAGCAACGAGCCCTATCTCGTTTGGCAGTGCATGAACTGCCACAAGTGTTTCTCTGGCCCGGACGGAGAGCAGAAAGCTCTCGATTGTTGCGGATCGGTCACCCAGGGATGGTGGGCCAACTACAACAAGTGGGGCAAGCAGAAGTGGTACGGCCGCTGAGCGGCTATTCGAAACCATTTACCAAATCCATTACGATTCTACGAGAGTGCCGAATGAGCGTCAAGAACGATCCCGTCCACAATCTGGCTGAAGCCTTGGAGCTCTTGGAGCGCCATGTCTCGATACTCCGCACGGTGAAGACCAATCAGCCGATAGGCCTCATACGCCTTTCCGAGATGACCGGCATCCCGAAGCACCGCGTAAGATACTCCCTGAAGATCATGGAGCAGCAGGGCATCATCATCCCTACTCCGGACGGGGCCACGGTCTCCGATCAATACGACGACTTCATGGCCGATATGGCCGTCTCCGTGGAGAAATTCACGGAGGAGGTCGCGTCCCTTCGCGATCTCCTGTGCCATCGATCTTTCCGAACGCCCTGACGAACTCCTCCGCGTACCGATCGTCCGATTCTACGGCCTGCATGAATCTTCTGCGGATCAGGGCATCCATGTAATAGGATCTGATATCGGCTACAGTGCGCCTTTTCGGTCCGGAAGGCCCGCGATCCATCAGCACCCAGAGGAATCCGTCTGTAGCGACCCCTCTGCGTACATTCGAGCGTTTGAGAGCCGAACACGCCTGCGCCTCCGCATCGTTCAACGGATGATTCATCGGTACGACCGCTACAACGCACTCTTCGAAACCGGTGGAATCGAATGCCCTCTGCACATATCCGAGACGCGCCATGACAGGCACCACCATCACGCGGAAGGTCATGATCAACGGAGACTCTCCATCGATCGGATCCTTGAAGCGTAGCATCGAACGACCGCACACGATCGCCCCGCATCTGTCGCGACCTAGTATTGCCTCCAGCTCGTGTACGGCGCCGTCGCAGATGTCGGCTAGAGGATTGCACATGACGGCATCTACGCGCAGACGTTCTTAAAGGCGAAGAAGGGAGGTCGGTGAAAACCCGGTAGAACAATGATGGAGCAAACCATCGACTACAATGGAGACGGAAAGACAAGGGATGAGTGGGCCCGTCCGGATTTGAACCGGAGTTACGTACACCCCAAGCACGAAGGATACCAAGCTACCCCACGGGCCCACAATTCGGCGAATTGGTTTCTACGTAAAAAGGTTTGCCCTCGACGGACGCACCGCCGAGGGATTGGAACATCATCCGAGAGGAGCGATGTCCTTTATGAGGTCGGCATGGGAGACGATCATTCTGCGGCAGCAGTATCTCTCGAATCCGAGACTGTCGAGGACCTCCTTGGGGTCCTCACCCATGCTGACGCGCTTCTCGTACTCGGGGTAGGCAGAGCCCACGACCTTTCCGCATGTAAAGCATCTGACCGGAATTATCATGCCAATATCTCCTCAACGGTAGGACTTCTGCTTCTTGGCGCGCGCACCGGGACCCATGGGGTTCTTGGGCAGCTTGCGCCTGTCGTCGTTGATGAGCAGAGACCTGTCGTACTGCCTGAAGATCGCCTCGAGCTCCTCATCCTTGTAGAAGTCGACGAGTCCTCTTGCGATGGCGGTCCTGGCAGCCGCGGCCTGTCCCATGACTCCGCCGCCCTGAACAGTGACGGCGATATCGACGCCCTGGGCCCTCTCGGGAACAAGACCGAGGGGCTCCTCGATCTTGAGCCTGGCGAGCTCGGGACTGTAGACGTCCAGAGGGACCTTGTTGACGGTCACTCTTCCGGTTCCGGCCTTGACGACAGCCCTGGCGATGGCGGTCTTCCTCTTTCCGCTGGTGTTCACGACATCAACCATGGTATCATCTCACATTGGACCCCAGGAATTTGGAAACGGCTCCCAGAGTGGTGTACTTGCCGGTGATCTTTCTGACAGCCTCTGCGGGCCTCTCCTTCTCGACGTCCTGGTACTGCTTGGGGGTTCCGACGAAGACGTGGAGCCTCCTGTAGGCCTCCCTTCCGGAAGTGGACATCCAGGGGATCATTCCGCGGACGCATCTCTTGAAGAGCAGATCCGCTCTGCGGGGGTAGAAGGGACCCTTCCTCTTGGTCGTGTCTCCGCGGTCGACCTTGGCCTTGAACGCGGAGAAGATCTTGTCCCTCTCTCCGGTGATGATGATGGCCTCGGCGTTGAGAACGACGATCTCCTCGCCGTCCATGATCCTCTCGGCGACGACGCTGGCCAGCCTTCCGTGGATGAGATTCCTTCCATCGATAACGGTAACCATTCCTCATCACCTCATGATCCTGACACCGGTTCCCTTGGGGTTGGCCTCGGCCAGCTCCTCGAGGGACATGGTCTTTCCGCCGGCGGCGACGATGGCCTTGGCGGCTGCGTCGGAGAATCCGTACGCGGCGACGGTGATCTTCTTGCTTATTGTGCCTGCGGCGAGAACCTTACCGGGGACGAGGATAGTCTCTCCATCCTGCGCGTAAAGCTCAAGTTTGCTGAGGTTCGCTTCGGCCCAGTTCCTGCTAGGCTTCTCAAGCCGAAGCGCAACATCTCGCCAGATGGCACTGCCGGTCTCCCTCGTCTTCGCCTTCAGGTCACTGATAGTGGCGATGAGCTGAGGGTTAGTCTTGCAGCTCCTCATATTTACTGACTCCACCGATGTTGTCGGTGACTGGTCCGATACGGAAGTTGCTTATAAACATGATGCAGAACGGGCTGTGCATCATTTATAACTTCGATATTCATAGAACGTGACATGGAAGAAGAAGCTCATTTCTGCACCAAATGCGGAAAGAACCTGGAGCCCGGAATGCAATTCTGCCCGCAATGCGGAAGCGTCGTAAGCGGCTCCGAAGCGGAATCCGAGATGAAGGAGAACCTCGCCGAGGCCGCTGTGGCGGCCGGCGAGATGCGCCGCACATGGCTGACGTTCCTGTTGTTCATCTACGCGATTCCTGTGACCATAGCCGGCATCATGGCTCTCGCCGATGCATCCGCGCTCGCCGACGCCATCTGGGAGAGCGGGGAGTTCCAAAGCTGGCTCGGAAGCCATGATCTCAGCTACACCCATGACGATATCGAATCCTACATCACGTACATCGCAGCGATGGTCTTCGCCAGCGGCGTGTGCGCCATCGGATGCGGAGCGCTGGTCTACAAGAAGAGGAAGTGGATCTTCGCGGTCATCCTCTGCGCCATCGCATCGATGCTCTGCTTCTGGTCCATCTTCGGCATGATCGTCGGATTCCTCGTCTGCTGGCTGATCATCGATTCCAAGACCCTCTTCGAGGACTGAACCCATTTACGCCGGCTGGTCCGGCGGATCCATGTTCTACACGATGGTCTCTGCTGCAGGCATCCGCCCGTATCGCTCCCCATCATCTATTTGAACAACCCTGGCCTACGAACGCACCATGTCTGGTACGGTGACCATCGTCATCCCGACCTACAACGAGGAGAAGAACGTCGCGAACATGGCGAAGGCCATACGCGCCGCGTATCCCGAATACCGCATCCTGTTCATGGACGACAACTCCACCGACAGGACGAGGGAGGAGGTCGAGGGCTTGAACGACCCTCTGACGAGGATATTCGTCAGAAAACCCGAGGAGAGAGGTCTCGGAGCATCCGTCCTGCAGGGATTCGTCATTGCAGAGACTGACTACGCCATGTGCATGGACTGCGACTTCCAGCACCCCATATCGGCACTGGGCGAGATAGTGGCCCAGATGGATGCGGGGGCGGACCTCTGCGTCGGAAGGAGGACGAGCAGGATGGCAATGGGACTCAAGAGGGCGCTCGGATCCTATGCCGTGGAGGATTTCTGCAAGCTTTTCTTCCTTATCCACGGGAAGCAGACCACGAAGGACTTCATGAGCGGCCTGTTCGCCATAAGATGCTCGGTCTTCCGCCCGATCATAGAGAACAACTGGAGCAGCATGGAGCTGAGAGGATGGAAGGTCCTCATGGATCTCATGAAGTACTCCGATAGGAAGATGGACATCCGTTACTGCAAGTACGATTTCGGAACCCGTGCGGAAGGGGAGTCTCATCTGAATCCCAAGGTGCCTATCATGACCTTCCACCAGCTATGGGGATTCGGCAAGTTCACCGCCAAGATCATCGCCAAGATGTACGGCGTCGACTACTACGAGATGTATCCTTCCGAGAAGAAGCGATCCGTTTGAAACCTGTTACGCCCATCGGGCGGCCTTTCATTTCTTCGTAACCATTGAACTGTCCATATTGGAAAAACTAGTGAATACACTAGATATGACATTGGAAAAACTAGTGAATACACTAGATATAACATTGGAAAAACTAGTAATATCAATGAACGGATAAGATGATGTGAGAAGGAAGATCACCGAGACTCTGCTCAAATGGAAATCGGATCCCAACAAGAAGTGTCTCATCCTCACCGGGAGCAGGCAAGTGGGCAAGACCTATATTCTGGATGAATTTGCAAAGACGCATTACCGGCAGTATCTGCACTTGGACTTCAGTCTGCAACCTGAGCTCAGATCGATATTCTCCGAAGACATCAGCGCTGACAGCATCTACGACAGACTCAGCGTACATTATCCTGGTTTCAAACCGTCGAAAGATAATAGCGTGCTCTTCCTGGACGAGATCCAGCTATGTCCGGGCGCGATGTATGCAATAAAACCTCTTGTTGCAGACGGAAGAGCCGACATCATCGCATCCGGATCCCTACTCACCGTGGACGGATTCAAAAGGTCTGCAGATGGTGGGAATGAATGGAACCCGCTGGATTCGATCATGTCGGATTGCAGAAGGGTATCACCGATGGGTTACAGAGATATCATCAGGCTCTACGCACTCGATTTCGAAGAGTACCTATGGGCATTGGGGATGTCTGAAACGACGACAAACAACATCAGGGCCCATATACGTGACAAGGTACCGTTCGACGAGACCTCTTTGAAAAGCTTGGAGCAGTATTTCCTAAGATACTTGGCGATCGGAGGAATGCCTGCAGTAATTGCGGATTCGTTGAACGGACAGCCCGATTGGGATCTGATCGATCGCGAATGCGATAGAATCAGACGGGACTACATCATCGATATCGCCGACTATTCGCCGCCTTCCATCACACCTCGCATCCGCGCGTGCATCGATTCCATGCCGGAACAACTCGGAAGAGACAATAGGAAATTCACATACTCTATAGCAGAAAGATGCTTGACAAGACCTCTCGATAATTCCGGAGCAAGAGAGTACAAGGATGCGATCAGATGGATCGAAGGGGCAGGAATGGCCACCTTGTGCCGCAACGTGACCGAACCCGTTCTGCCTCTGAACAGCAGGCACGACGGCTCGATGAAGATGTACTGCTTCGATACGGGGATCCTGATAAGCGCATTCCAATCGTCCATGCCCAATGACAGATTGCGGCTAGGGATTCTAAGCAGAAATGAAGGAATCAATGCCGGCGCGATCATCGAAAACGCTGTGGCCAATATGCTCGAGAAATGCGGATTCCAGCTCCATTACTTCGAACGCGACAAGATAATCGATGCCGATGGAAAGCAGTTCAGGGATCGGATCGAGATCGACTTCCTTGTCGTGCTCGGCGATGATCTGGCCACCGTAGAGGTCAAATCAGGGAAGAACCGCAGATCCGGCTCCATGAAGAAGCTGCGCACGGACCCTCGGTACACTGTGTATCCCGTGAAGAGGTTCATCAAGCTGGAGAACGGCAACATCCGTGTGGACGAGAACGGAGTGGAGCACTATCCGATCTTCGCGGCGGCGTTCATGGATGCGATGTATGCGAAACAGGAAGTTCCGCCGTTGCCGCCTCTTCCGGAAGTGGTGCGACGGCACAGCGGCGCACTGCCGCCATGCCGATCGCAGGGTTTCAATTGACGTAGTAGAGCCAGGAATCGTAGGCTGGATCCTTGCCGGTGGCGATCTCACGGAACTTCTCGTGGATCTTCTGGGCCACGGGTCCGATCTTGCCGTCTCCGACAGGCTTGCCGTCGATCATGGTGACGGGAGCGATCTCCGCGGCGGTTCCGGTCATCCAGACCTCGTCCGAGGAGTACATCATGAACCGGGTGATGGGCATCTCCCTGACGGTGAAGCCCATATCCGCGGCGACCTTGAGGATGGACGCCCTGGTGATTCCCTGGAGGATGCCCTCCGAGACGGCGGGGGTTATGATCTCGCCGTGGTAGTACATGAAGATGTTCTCTCCGGTGCACTCGGCGACGTGCCCCTCCTTGTTGAGCATGACGGCCTCGTTGGCTCCCTGCCTGACGGCCTCCCTCTTGGCCAGAGTAGAGGCGACATAGGATCCGTTGACCTTGGCGCCGGCGGGACCGCACAGGTAGTCGGGCCTCTGCCAGGAGGACGTGATGAGCTTGGCGCCGGCATTGGCGCCCTCTCCGAGGTAGTCGCCCATGTGGATGCACGTCACGGCGAACGCGGACTCGACTCCGACGGGATTCAGTCCGACCTCCTCTCCGCTGAGGAAGACGCAGGGCTTGACGTAGTCCACGGCATCGCCGTTGGCTCTGACCGCGTCCTTGATGGCGGTCATGACGTCCTCGAGGCCGTAGATCTTGCCGTCGACGACGATGTCGATGCCCATTATCTTGCAGCCGTCGATGAGCCTCTGGGCGTGCTCCTTGAGCCTGAAGACCGCAGGGCCTTTCGGAGTGTGGTAGACCCTGATGCCCTCGAAGACTCCGGTACCGTAGTTGAGTGCGTGGGCGAGGACGTGGACCTTCGCGTCCTCCCAATCGACGAGCTTTCCATTAAGCCAGATCTTCTCGGTCTTATCCATGGTTTACACCTTCGGAGCGCTTGCGCGCATATGCTTTGCGATTACGCGACAGAAGGCGCGGTATTTACCGATATGCCCCGGATGAAGCGATTGTCCTGAAACACGATCAGAGACGGCCGTCGGCGGAGAGGATCTCGTCGACCGCATCGGAGAAGGATACCCCGTCTCCGACCTTGACGGTCCTGCAGCCGAGCCTTCTGCCGAACTCCACGTCCTTGTCCTTATCGCCGACCATCCAGGACCTCGAGGGATCGATGTGATGCTTCTCGATCGCCGCCAGTCCCATCCCGGTCTCCGGCTTCCTGCACGAGCAATGCTCATCGGGAGTGTGGGGACAGTAGAAGATGTCGTCTATGCGGCCGCCTCCGGCCGATACCATGTCCTTCAGGCGCCCGTGTATCCTGGCGAGGGTCTCCTCGTCGAAGTATCCGCGATGGATGCCCGACTGGTTCGTGATCAGTATGACCAGATACCCTGCGGCGTTCAGCCTGCCTATGGCGGCCGGAACGTCCGGGAACATTCTGAGCTTGTCCGGATCGTCGCAGTACGGAACGTCCTCGACGATGGTGTCGTCGCGGTCTATGAAGACGGCTCGGCTGCCGAAGAGCTCCCTCTCGACGATGCCTGCGATGATGTGGCAGGCGCAGAGGTAGCCCTCCTGGATGTGGGCGGTGTCGTGGGAGGGGATGATCACGGCGCAGTCGGCCATGTCCCTCATCACGCCTCCGTCGCCGGTGAAGCTCACGGTCAGCCCGCCCTTGGACTTGGCCTCCTCCATGGCGAGGACGACGTTCTTGGAATTGCCGGATGTGGACATTCCGACGAGGACGTCCCCCTCTCTGCATAGACCCTCGACCTGCCTCTTGAAGACCAGGTCGTAGGAGTAGTCGTTGCCTATGGCGGTCACAGGGGCGATGTTGGACAGGCACACGCCGGGAAGCGCGGGCCTCTCCATCTTGAATCTTCCGGAGAATTCGGCCGCGATATGCTGCGCATCGGCCGAAGAGCCTCCGTTCCCGCAGAACATGACCTGGTTGCCTCTTCTGAACGCGTCGCGGATGACGTCGGCGGCCGCCCTGATCTGGGACGGATCTATATTCGAGATGGCATCCACGGCTTTGGCGAGCTCGGCTCTGATCTCATCGGTCATTTGGATATCTCCATGAAACGACGCCCTGCGGTTCGAACATGAAGTCGGTGACCTTGGCACCCATCTGGCCCAGAACCTTGGCGACGTTGTACTTGCGATCGTAACGGCATATGAAGTACATGAATCCGCCACCTCCGGCTCCGGAGACCTTGCCTCCGATGGCTCCGGCCTCGATGGCTGCGTTGTACATCGCGTCTATGCCGGGATTGCTTACCTTGTCGGAGAACTGCTTCTTGTAGCTCCACGCCTCGTCGAGGATCTCTCCGACCCTGTGGATCTCGCCCTTCTCCATGGCGACGGCCATCGATTCCGCGAGCGCCTTGGTCCTGTCCAGAGCGATCTCATTCTGCCCCTCGTTGAATTTCTTGACCTGGGATTCGATTATCTTCGCGGATTCGCGCGCCGTGCCGGTGTAGCACAGGAGAGAGCAGTACTGGAGCTCGTTTATGGCATCCTGGTCTATCCTCACACGGTTGACATCCACCCTGTCGGCGCCGAACTTCATCAGATTGAACCCTCCGAACACCGCGGCGTACTGGTCCTGCTTCCCGCCCTTGAGGCCTATATCCTCCCTCTCGAGCTTGTACGCGAGCTTGGCCATCTCGTACCCCGACATCCTGATGTCGAGCCACTCGCACATCGCGGCGATGATCGACACTATCACGGTGGAGGAGCCTCCGAGCCCCGACCCCGGAGGAGCCTCCGACTGCAGGAACATCTTGAATCCGTCGGTGACGCCGAAATGGTTGGTGACCGCCTTGATCAGATCCATATTCCCGTCGAGGGGGAGCGGGCCGTCCTGAAGGTCCGCGCTGTACTTTCCGTAATCTGTGGAGATGACGGACATGGAATGATCGCAGGTGGGCGTTATCGTGCAGTACGCATAACGGTTGATAGTCGTGTTGAAAACAGCACCGCCCTTCTTGGAGGCGTACGGCTCCACGTCCGTACCTCCTCCTGCCAGCCCGATCCTCAACGGAGCCCTGGCCCTGTAATGTATCCCATCCATCACAACACCCAATTTCGCGGACACATGGCCCGTTCGCGTTCTCATTTCCTTCAGGTTATATAATTATAATTCAAAATGGGACGATGAATCCAATCGCATACCGACAGGATGATACGATATGCGCCGCGGCCCGACGGTATTCCTTTTTCTACTGCCTGGACGTACCGCTTCCGCATGAGGATAGCCATGATGACGGACAGCTGGTTCCCTACGAGGGACGGCGTGGTGACATCCGTGTCCATCATCAAGGAATCGCTGGAGGCTCTGGGTCACGAGGTGTTCATAGTGGCTCCGGAGCCGGAGGACCAGTTCAAGCAGGACGGGGTATACTACTATCCCGCCATACGGTTCAGGACCTATGAAGGATACTACGTCCCCATCGTCCCGGCGAAGAACATCGACGCCATCCGCGAGATCGATCCCGACATCATCCACATACACGGCGTCGCCACCATGGCGATACGCGGGCTCGTCTACGGCAGGATCCTGGGCATCCCCACGGTCATGACGTTCCACACGATGGTGGACGACGCCGCCAGGTTCTATTCCCCGGTCCCCGTGAGGCCCGACGCCCTCCAGAGATGGATCTGGATCTATCTGAGGCACATCATCAAGCACGTGGACGTGCTGGTGACTCCCACCGCCTGCATAGGAGAGGAGCTCCGCAAGCATCAGACGGAATTCCGCAATCTAATGACGGTCCCCACTGGGATCGACGTCGGAAAGTACCGTCCCGGCCTGGAATGCGGCTTCGTCCGCGAACGGTACGGACTCGGCGATAGGCGCGTGGTCATCCATGTGGGCCGCATATCCTACGAGAAGAGCCTCGACCTCGTCATCCGCGCGATGATCAACGTGGACGCCGTCCTCCTGGTCTGCGGAAGAGGCCCCGCCAAGAAGGAGATGGAGGACCTGGTGGAATGGCTGGGGCTCGGAAAGCGCGTCGTTTTCGCCGGATTCGTGCCGGACGAGGAGCTCCCTGCATACTACAACGCGGCCGATTGCGCCGTATCCGCCTCCGGATTCGAGACGCAGGGGCTCTCGATCCTCGAAGCCATGTCGTGCGGCAAGCCCGTCGCATGCATGAACGCGAGGGCCTTCTCGGAGATCGTGCACGATGGCGAGAACGGATTCCTCTTCGACGACCTGAAGAGCTGCACCGAAGCCATAGCCAAGGCTCTGGACGCCCCGGACGGCATCAAGGAGGGAGCCAGACGGACCGCCTTGGAGACCTCCAGAGAGGAGTCCGCGAAGAAGTACGTCGAGGCCTACGGGCTCGCGATCGAGACCGAGAGGGCCAGAGGCAGATGAGCGTCAGCAGCATCCTGTTCGGGCTTTTCTCCGACATGGGCGATGCGGGGATCGTCCTCTGCATATTCCTCCTGTTCCTGATCGACGCCTTCGCATTCCCCACGCTTCCCGAGCTGTTCATGGTGCTCGGATTCAGCGCGCACCCGGATCCGTGGTTCGGAGCCGTCCTGCTCCTGACCGCCATGACCGCCGAGATGATCGGAGTCCTCTCGCTGTACCTGCTGGTATCCAGGATCCGCGTGCCGGAGAGGATATCCAAGGTGGCCAACAGATACATCGGATTCCTCCTGGTGAACGACGAGAGGATAATACTGGTCAACAGGGTGGCGCCCATGATCCCGTTCCTCGGAGCGTTCATCGCGATGGTGGACGGATGGAACGTGAGGAAATGTCTTGCGTACAACGCCCTGGGATGCCTGCTCAAGTACGGGACGATCCTCATTGCGAACGGATTCTTCATAGACTATCTCGGATCCGACGAGGCGCAGACCGTCACCCTGGTCTTCATCATCGCGGTCATAGCCGCCAGCTTCGCGGCATCGTTCTTCAGAAAGCGCAGAGAGGGATTGCAATGAGATACGTGGACGTCAACCCGTTCTTCCTCCCGTACAAGGGAGGCATCGAGAACCGCATGCACGACATCGCCAGACTGCTGTCTTCCAGGGGGCACGATGTCACGGTCCTCACCGGCAGGCTTCCCGACACCCCGGAGGAGGAGATCACGAAATGGGGGTACCGCATCGTCAGGCTCCCCTCCAGGCTGATCGGACGCTACAATCCTCCGTACATATCATCCAAGGGAGTCCTCGAAACGCTCGAAGGGATGGATGCCGACGTAGTGAACTACAACTACCGCTGGGCGCCATCCTACAACAAGGACCTGAAGAGGTACGACGGCCCGAAGACGTTCACATATCACAACATGTGGGGCGAGGGCATAGGCATAGAGCATATGGCATCGGAGATCAACGACGACCTCTTCCGTCCCGTGCTGGACACATTCGACCGCATCATATGCGTGAGCAGGTACGTGCAGAACGACCTCATCCGCAGGGGGATCCCCGAGGAGAGGACGGACTACGTTCCTCCGTGCATGGAGCTCCCGGAGGTCTCCGACGTCCCGGAGGAGGACTTCGTGCTCTCCTTCGGAAGGCTCGTGAAGACCAAGGGGATAGACGTCCTCATAGAAGCCATGGAGAATGTGGATTGCAGGCTCGTCGTATGCGGAAAGGGTCCGGAAGAGGACAGGCTGAAGCATCTGTGCGCCAAGCGCGGACTGGAGAGCAGGATCGAATTCCGCGGCTACGTCTCCGAGACGGAGAAGGCCGACCTGATCGACAGATGCATGTTCCATGTCATGCCCAGCCTGTTCGAGTCCTTCGGACTGGCCGCTCTGGAGAGCATGGGGCGCGGGAAGCCGCTCGTGTTCTCGAAGGTCGACGGCCTGCCGGAGGTCGTCGGGAACGGAGGCCTGGGCGTCGAACCCGGAGACGCAAAGGGTCTAGCCGATGCCATGAACGCCATGCTGGACGATCCGGGGCTCAGACAGGAGAAGGGCATCCTGGCAAGAAGGCAGGCCGAGACCTACACGTGGAACAGGCACATCGGGCATCTCGAGGAGATACTCGAGGACGTCGCTCGCTCTCGGACTGGCCCTTCTTGAACACCAAGTGCTTGCTGAGCACCCAGTTCAGAACTATCTCGATCAGGCTGGTGATGATCTTCGCTCCCATTCCGCTGGTGCCGAGGATCGCGCCGAGGATCCAGAAATCAAGACTCCAGGTGCCTATCGCGGTCGCATTGATGATCGGGAACAGGACCCATGCGATCACACCTGTGAAAATCCTGGACCCTGTGAACGAACCGAGCTCCCATACGATGGTCCTGAGCCCGAGTCCGCGGCTCCTGAAGACGAACCACTTGTTGACGGCGAAGGCGAACACCACCCCGACTACCCAGGAAAGGATGTTGCTCAGGAAGTCCCCTATCCCGCACCAGCGGACGAACGCCATGTACGCCAGGAGGTTTACTACGGTCGTCAGCGCTCCCCAGAACACGTAGGAGATGCCTTCGCGATGATCCCTGTACAGACCTCCGATAGAACCCATCGGGGCGGGCGTATCCTTACTCGTTTATAATCTGTTCTTCGGAAACGCGCCGGACCTCCTTCCCCGTTGAAGCCCCGGTACGATCGTAACGCTTCCTCGCACCCGTTTTCGGCGACCTCCCCCTGTCACATCCATATACGTAGGCCGAGTGGACGACTCCATGAGCGACAGAAGTTCGTACGATGTGTACGTCTACATCCAGAACGGGATGGCGGACTGGGAGATCGGTCATGTGACCCCGGAATTGTGTTCGAAGAGGTTCTTCCGCGATGACGCGCCTGAGGTGCGCTTCTCGACCGTCGGCGATACGAAGGAAGCCAGGCGCTCGATGGGCGGGATGAACATGGTTCCGGACATCGCGGTTCCCGACATAGAGACAGATGAGAATGCCGTCCTGATCCTCCCTGGATCGTCGGCATGGCCCGAGCTCAGGAAAGCGCGCATCATGGATGCCGCAGAGGATATCGTCTCCAAGGGCGGGACGGTGTGCGCGATATGCGGATCCACGGTGGCGCTGGCGGACCGCGGCATCCTGGATCGCCGCCTGCACACGAGCAACGGCCCCGGCTTCCTCGAGCATTTCTCTCCAAGCTATCGCGGAGGCCCGATGTATAAGGATGTCCCCGCCGTGAGCGACGGCGGCGTCATAACGGCAGGCTCTCCGGGAGGGCTCCTGTGGTCGAAGCTGATTCTCGAACGTCTGTCGGTCTTCTCACCAGAGACGCTCGATGCATGGTACTCCTACTTCAGCACCTGCGACCCGCGGTACTACTATGCGATCGAGGCGAGTCTCTGTCACGAAGATCGATATCTCGAATGAACGCACAGGACCCGTTATATACGCTCGAGTTGTACAGAGTATCACGGGAGATGGAGGGTGAGAATACCCGGGTCGCGTCAACAACCCGGGCAGGCCCCAAGCCGGGCCAAGCTCCGATCTGCCTTACAGCAGGTCGAAGACCTTCGCGAGGATGCGGATCGCATCCAGCAAGGCCTCGAGGATTTTTATCCTCCTGTTCTCAGATGGGTCAGGCATCTGAAATCACCCTGGAGAGATGTCGGTCTCTCCAGGACTCCCCTTTCCGTCTATACTATACGAGATATCGGTCGCCGTGTTAGCGACGAAGAAAACAACCGACCGAAAGGTAAACGGATACGATTATCACGACGTTCCAGCCCGTACACGATGACGGACGGATGGAACGGCACCTCCGAACTCACCCTTCCAGAACGTGTAAATAACCAGGGTGGTGGCGATATACTGTATCACGCCGCCAACCCAGAGTATGGAAGCAAGGCTGATTCCATGCCACTCAGCCGTCCACACCCCTATAGCCGACACGAGCCAATCAGGGTCCATGAACCCGGTGAACAAGGAGAACGATTCCAAGGAAGGGACTATCGATGTACAGACCGACATCGTCGCCCCTATGCACAAGAGAATATACGCTTTGGAGTAGCCGCGATTCCCGTCGAAGACCATGAGTAGGATCAGGAACGGCGCGAGGAGCAGTATGTACTGAGGATTGGCGGGACAGATGAACAGGACGGCCACATTGAGCGACATCATCATGAAGAACTTCCTCTCGCGGTCCTCCCCCTTATAACGCGCCATATAGCGCCCGATCAGGAAAGACAGGACCAGTATCGCCAGATAGACCGCGATCACCGCCATGCTCATCAGCATCCCGAACCCGTTCCCCATGCCTCCGTCGGCACGGGAGGAGATGAACGAGAAGCAGTACGGAAGGGTACCGTCCATGATCTGAGGAAGCAGGAGAACGACCACGGTCAGAACGGCTCCGGCCACCGCCTTCAGGATATGGGCGCGGGCCTGTCTGCGATCCGGATACGAGCAGACGACGTATCCCACGAGAACGAACACGAGGAATGCCGGGAACAGCTTCAAAAGGGCCGCGCAGGCGATCATGGATCCCGACAGGAAGAACCTCCTGCGCACCGCCAGGGCCATGCTCAGGACGGCGGTGATGGCCGAGAGTCCATCGAACATGCCGCCTATGCAGGTCACGGCGAGAACAAAGGGGCAGAGGAACCACAGCGCGAAGGTCTTCTCCGCCATGCGCTCGTCGGATCTCCTCTCCATGACGATGCCGTACAGCATGCTCGACATGACCAGATCGAACGCCAGGAGAACGAACTCGAATGCTACGTTGAACGCCTCGGACGTCACGAAGGCGGTGGGCGACCAGGACGACTCCTCCATGAAGAGGAACTCCGTTGAGAACACGCCCAGCACATCGACTCCCGCGAGCTCCGCGAATTGGGAGAAGAGCCCCAGCACATACCCCCAAGGGGGCGCGTAGTTGAAGCCGGCCACGTCGTACAGGCCGTTCCCGGCCTCGAAATTGGAGATTATGAGAGCCCAGCTGTGGAAATCGTACGGGAACGAGAACAGAGCGGCGATCGCCAGCCTGAGGACGATCCCCGTCACGATGACCGTCGCAAGGAACCTGCTCATGCGCATGGTTCCCTCAGGACAGGGCTATGGCCTTGCAGTACACGGGGTAGTATCCTCCGAGGTAGATGAACGCGGAGGCATGTCCTGCCGCGGCGTCCACGTGGAAGGAGCCCGATGCCGTCCCCGATGCAGTTCCGAAGGCCCTGCCGATGATCATGGACTCCGGCCCGATGCCGGACGATATTATCTGCGCCAGATCCTCGCGCTGCATGTTGGAGTAGTCCCCCGCGATCACGCACACCATGCCCGACCCGTACGAGACGAGCGCAGCCGAGGAGTACCCGTCGGATGCGAATCCCACGGGAAGCGCCGTGCGGCCGGTGACCCTGCTGCAGTCCACGGCGTAGGCGAGCTGGTTGTTCTTGAGGGACAGCGCGGAGCAGTAGCCGTTGGAATCCACCTCGGAGTACGCCTTCCCCCCGGACGTGTTGAGGCACTCCGCCCCGAAGAACAGCTCCTGATAGCCTTCCACTGGAACCAGAGCATCGTGGGTCGCATAGCAAGCGCCTATGAGATTGCCGATCCAGAACAGGCTTCCTCCGGACGATATCCATTTCATCACAGGATCGTCCGCGGACCCCGTGTAGACGGTCGACGGGAATGCTCCCGAGAGCATGACGAGCCCTGCGGTCGAGGACTGCCCGGACTCCGCATCGGATATCAGGCGCTCCCTGAGAGCGTCCGCGTCCAGGATCTCGATGTCGTGGATCCCGCGATATCTGAGCGTAGGACCGAGCTGCTCTATGTAGTAGGCCTGGTCGAGTTCGCGCGCGCCTACCGCCACCAGGACATCCGAATAGTCGGTCTTGTACGAATCGTCCTGATAGATGTACAGGCGCTCCGTCTGCCTGTGGGAGCCGTTGTCCGAGACCACGACGGAGTACTCCTTGGATCCCGTCGCGGAGATCTCGTACGAGACCAGATCCCCGTCAATCGATGCCGAAGCGGAGTAGTCGGTGTAATCCGATGTGTAGACCACGATCTCCCCCGCCACCAGAACGGCGATTATGGCTATCGCGATGACTGCGAGACGGAGATCGGTGCGCTTATCGTTCGACATGTTGACCACCTATCAGATCGAGAAGACGACGGGACCTCGGGACCGCGCGCTCGATGCCGGCCCTGAAGAACACCATGAGTATGAAGAGCGTCCCGATCGCCTGGACGACTCCGGCGACCGCGCACGACACGGTGACGATCGTCTCGCCGAATAACGTGACGGACTCGAGGGACTGCATCGCCGAGACGACCCACGACGGGGACACCAGGGACGATTCCTCCGAGATCGAGAGCAGAAGGGAGAAGTTGTTGACGGTCAGCGCATTGAGCACGGCGCCCACCGTCATGACGATGTACGGGCGCATGTAGGCGCCGCAGCCGTCGGCTATGACCATCGCGAGCAGCGGGATGAACACGATAGGGTACTGCGGAGTCGTCGACGGAAGCACGACGAAGACCAGCGCCACCATGCAGCACCGGATCAGCCTCCTGTCGAGGTCCCCCTCGGAACGGAGCATGGCCAGCCCCGAGACGACGGTTCCGACCAGCATTATGGCGACCTTCGCGACGCTGCCGAGGGCATTGGATGTGCCGACCCTGCCCGTGACGAAGGATATGCTGTCCAGGAAGTTCCCGTCGACGATCTGCGGCGCATAGAACACGATGAAGACTACGACTGCTCCGAGGACGGCCTGCACGATCATCCCGACAGCCCTGCCGTCGTCCCTGTGCTTCGTCCATATGTACGCCACGAGGACCAGGATCATGAAGGCAGGGAAGAACTTCAGGAGCACGGTGCACGAGAACATCATGCCCGCCAGAAGAGGCTGGTCCCTGTACAGCAGGTACACGGTCAGCAGCGTGAACAGCGCGGAGATCGTATCGAACTGCGCCTGGATAGCCGACATGTAGACGACGGGAAGACAGAAGAGCCACAGCGCCGTCGCGAACAGAGCCTTCCTCGGATCCGAGGTCAGATCGATGGTGAATCTGTGGATCAGGGCCGCCACGGCGAAGTCGCAGGCCACAAGGAGGACCTTCATCGCGATGTTGAAGTCCAACGTGGTGATGGTGGCTATGTGGAACCTGCAGACGAGGTCCTCCACCGGCAGGAGCTCGGTGTACCTGACTCCGAAGACGTCCAGGCCTCCGAACAGATCCAGAAGGCCCGTCATCGCGCCCAGGATATAGCCCCATACGGGCGTGTAGTAGTATCCGGCGACCTCGTAGAGACCGTTCCCGGCCTGGATGTTCTCTATGATGAGAGCCCAATGATAGATGTCGAAGTCGTAGACGAGGAACGGCATCAGGACGAGCCTGAACACGAGGGCGAGGACCAGCATCAGGAGCAAAGGGTGGGCGTGCGCCCATCTGATCGCCGAACCTGTCATGCCTTCGCCCATCCAGCTTCCTCCCGAGGCCGTCGAAAGTGGTTCAGAGCGCGTTGAGGGCCTTCACGTAGCGTTCAGGGGACATCCCGTCGATGACCTCCTCCACCTCGTCGGATCCTCCGACAAGACCTACATTGCCCTTGGTAGTGGAGATCAGCGCGTATGCGGACTGTCCGGACTCGGGAACGAGCTCTGCCGAGTAGACGTCCTGGAGCTTCTGCAGCCTGCCGATGGCGGTCCTTGCGGCGTCCTGACCGACGACGGACAGCACCATGCGGGATCTTCCGGGGATCTCGCATTTGCCCACGACGATGGTCTCGACGTTGATCTTGTTGCGGGTGAACTCCCCCATGACCCTCTGCATCACACCGAATTCGTTCTTCACGATGAGGGATATGACATACATTGGACTACCGCCGGCTGGATGAGCGTGGGTGTATATAGCCCGATTGGACGCTTCTTCGAACGTCCGCAGGCCGTCGGCGGTCAGACGGTGCGGCCCTGATCGAGGACCTCCCCGGGCTTCACCACGGTCCCGTCGGCCAGGACGGAATCGGTGACGACGGCGCCCTTGCCGACACGACACCCTTCTCCGAGGATGCTGTTGGCTATCCTCGCGCCGTGTATCTCGCATCCCTCCATCACGAGGACGCGGTCCAGATCGGAGGCCTTGACGGATGAGTGGTTGAGTATCGCGGTGTCGGTGAGCCTGCATCCGTTGACGGACGATCCGGGACCCAGATAGAACGAGCCGTCCAGTGCGCATCCCGGGGCCTTCCAGTCCCTTCCGGCGTATTCCGCGTCGGCTATGGCCAGATTGGCCCTGAGGAGATCCCTCGGGCGTCCGACATCCATCCAGATGCCGTCCACCTCGTATCCCTGGATCCTCCTGCCTTCGGACATGAGCCTCGGCACCAGGTCCTTGGAGAAATCGTAGAACGTTCCCTCGGGAACCTCGGACAGGACATCCTTCTGCAGGACGTACACTCCCGCGTTGATGAGATTGGAGAAGACCTCTTCCGGCTTCGGCTTCTCCTTGAACTCGGTGATCCTGAGCTCGTCGTCGACACGGGCTATCCCGAACTCGCATGGATTGTCTACGGGCGTCAATGCGATCGTCACGGCGGCGCCGGTGCTCCTGTGGATATCGATCTCTCCCGACACGTCCATGGATACGAACACGTCCCCGTTGGCGGCCACGAAGGTGTCGTCCAGACGGTCCTCCACGAGCTTCATGGCACCTCCGGTGCCCAGGGGCTCGTCCTCGTAGGAGTACTCTATGTCCAATCCCAGGTCGGAGCCGTCGCCTATGGCGGTCCTCATGAGCTCGGACTTGTATCCGCAGGCGAGTATGACCTCCTTGATGCCTCCGGCGGCCAGGGACCTCAGGAGGTACCACAGGCACGGACGGTCCGCGACGGGAAGGATGATCTTGGGTCTCGTCTCCGTCAGAGGGAGGAGCCTCGTGCCCTTTCCTCCGACCATGACCACTGCTTGCCTGACGCTCATGGATTGTTCCTCGAGGGGACAACGACCTTGACGACATTAACATTCTGGGGCGCCCCGAGGGCCTGAGCGACCGGAGCGCACTTGGTCCTGAGGATATGGACGATCGGGACGGGGATCCCGCGACCCGAGGACGCCTCGAAATTGGCCATCCCCTTGGCGATGATCAGACCGCATCTTCCGATCTCCTCCGAGAGCGCCTCGGGAAGATCGTCCCAATCCACTCCTATGAAGAATCCTCCCGTGTCGACGATCCTGTCCGCGACCTCGTCGGTGCGGATGCGAAGGGCGTCCTCCATGGCGACATCGTTGAGTATGGGAGCTCCGCGGACGACCGCGACCACGCGCTTGCCCATTCCTCTGATGAGCCTCATGAGGACCAGATCGAGACACGATTCCCCGCAGTTGTCGAACATGTAGACGACACCCGGGGAGGAGGATATCAGTTCGGATAGGAGGGCCGTATCGTCCACGGCGAGACCCTGGCCGACCAGCTCCGAATAGGCCTCCTCGAATCCGTCCGGAGAGTCCATCGCGGTCCCGTTGCCGAAATCGAGCACGTTCCCCGCAACAGCCCCCATGACCGCGGCCCGAAGAGGGTCGTCCGAATCACGGACGATGCCTTCCAGACGCTCGGCGATGGGACCCGCCACGGCATCGGCGCGGATCTTGAGCTCCCTGTACGGGTCCTCGCATCCGACGGCGGCATATGCCGCCCTGTGCACCTCGGTCGCTATGCGGACGGATTCGACATCCGGATCCATGCTGCTGCCGAGGACCTCCGCGGAGGCCTTCACCGCCTCGAATTCGCGCCCGGTTCCGGCGAGACGCGATTGGAAAAGGACTCTGCGCATGAGGCAGGGCCCGCAATCTGCTGTGAATCTCATGGACACGACCCCGCAGGATCGGAAAAAATGGAAAAGGCGGGCAGAGCCCGCGTTTCAGATATCAGACGACGGTGCTGGCGACGCACTCGACATTCTCGATTCCAGGAATGGAGCGGAGCGCATCCTCCAGCTTGGTGCCGACCTCCTGGTCGGTATCGTCGATGATGAGTCCGACCCAGACCTTCATGAGCCCGAACGCGACGGGCTTGATCTGGGTCTCGGTGATCTTGACGCCTTCGGGGATGACGCCGGGAAGTTTGGCGACGATACCTTCGAGGTCGATCTCGGTGCTCTCGGGCATGAGGTCGTAGGCTGCAGCGATCTGTCCCATCCCAGCACCTCACGGTCCGATGAATCCGCACTTCTTGCACTCGTAGGGAACGCTCTGGTCGCGGCACTGCGCGCACCTTCCGATCTCGTACTCCCCGCACTTGGGGCACTTGAAGGTGGTGTTTCCGCGGCCAATCAGCCTCTTCCCGCAGGAAGAGCATATCTTGTCGGCTGCCATGCGCACGCGATTACCATCCTTGTATTTAACCTCAGATGAACCGGAAGAGGAAAACCGAGGAAAACGGAGCGGGACTCCGTCGCGAATCAAGGTTAAGATAGTGTACGGACGATAGGGAGCCTCATGGGAAGCAGGATGTTCGGGACCAACGGGGTCCGCGGAATCGCCGACGAAGACATGAGCTGCGAGCTCGCCCTGGTCATGGGAAGAGCCGCCGGAACCGTCCTTGGAAAGAGGATCGCCGTCGCACGCGACCCTCGTACGTCGTCGGAGATGCTCATCGACGCCCTGTCCGCAGGCCTGATGTCCGTCGGCTGCGACGTCCTGGATCTCGGCATGATCCCGACTCCCGCACTCCAGCATTGGATCAAGGTCAGGAAGGACGTGGACGGAGGGGTGATGATCACCGCTTCGCACAATCCGCCCGAATTCAACGGAATCAAATGCATAGCCGGAGACGGAACCGAGTGCACCAAGGCGCAGGAGGACGAGATCGAAGCGGCGTACCATGCAGAACCGGATGCTGTGGGCTGGCACGATATCGGGACCCGCATCCGTGTGGGAGGAGCCGCCGAGGAGTACGTGAATTCGGTCGTGTCCAAGATCGATGCGGATTCGATCGGGAAGAGAGGATTCAGGGTCGTCCTGGACTGCGCGAACGGATGCTCGTGCATCACATCCCCTATGCTCCTGGAAAGGCTGGGCGTGGAGGCCGTCGTCCTGAACGGCGCCCCCGATATGCGCGACCCCGGCCATCTGAGCGAGCCCACTGAGGATCACCTCCAGGAACTGATCGCGGCCGTCCGGAACGGAGACTTCGACATGGGCATAGCCCACGACGGGGACGCCGACAGGGTCGTCTTCGTCACGTCCTCCGGAAGGTACGTGCCCGGAGACAAGGCGCTGGCGATCCTCGGGAGATACCTGCTCGCAGGAAAGGGGGGAAAGGTCGTCGTCACCGTCGCCACGTCCCGCGTGGTGGAGGATGCCGTCGCGGAATCCGGCGGAGAGACCGTCTACACCGCCGTCGGATCGCCGATAGTGGCGCGCGAGATGGCCGCCGACGGAGCGGTCTTCGGAGGAGAGGAGAACGGCGGGCTGATATTCGCCGACCATCAGTTCTGCAGGGACGGAGCCATGGGCATCGCCAGGATGCTCGAGTGCGTCGCGGCCTCCGGACCGCTGGACGAGCTCGTCGATTCGCTGCCGTCGTTCACCACGGTCAAGATCGGGATCGCCTGCCCCGACCGCTTCAAGGATGCGATGACCGATGCCATGGCCGCCAGGGGCGACGGTGCACGCATCGACAGGACGGACGGGCTGAAGATGATATACGACGACGGATGGGTGCTGCTCAGGCCCTCCGGAACGGAGCCGAAATACAGGATATACTCCGAATCCTCGGATCCTGAGAAGGCGGAGGAGCGCTCGAAGAGATTCGCGAAGGAGTTCGAGGAGACCCTCGCCGGGATGTCGGACCGTCGATCGGCCAGCGCTGCGAGAGCTTGGCCTTCATCTGCATGACCGGCCTGACCTCCGCCGGATCTATTCCTCTGGAGAGGGCCATGTACATCGAGACGTAGTCCCCCAGGATTATCGCACGGAAGAGGTCCTCGAGAGGCGACGAACCTCCGAGCCTCACCGCCAGATGGGACGATCCGGCCGATTCCAGCTCCTTGTCGAACATCTCCATCAGATCCCTGCCTTCGTCGCATCCCATCAGCAGGATGAGGACGTAGTTGTCGCGATGCGAGGAGGCCCATGCGGCCAGGTCGCAGGAGTCGAACTCCGGTACGGCATCGAAGAATGCGACGCGCTTGGAGTTCTCGTTTATCTGCGTCTTCCATCTGAACGCGACGGACCTCATGCTGGGTCCGGAGCACACGACGGGGACCTTGCCCTTGAACGAGTCCGCGATCCTTCTGGCGAGGCATCCATCTGGAATGGCCTCCCTGTCCCTCCACTCGCGGAGGTCCGGCAGGAACGCGCGTATCTCCTCCGATATATCGGAAGCTCCCGCATCGCGGATGATCGCCAGGGTGTAGCCGATCATGTATCCGATCGCATGCCTCGGCTGCATGGAGGGCGGCAGGAGCATGACCCTGTCCCCGTTGAGGGTGGCGAGATCCTTCAGCCTGCCTCCGGATGTCAGAGCTACGACGGTGCAGCCCTTCTCCTTGGCCTGCCTGTACATCTCGAGCGTCTCCGCGGTGTTGCCGGAATAGCTGGACACTATGGCGAGTGTGCGCGATCCGGCCCAGTTGGGGATGTCGGGATTCTTGACGGTGTAGAGGGGCACGGGAGAGATCATGCGATAGCAATCGGCCGCGACGTCCCCGCTGACCGCGGATCCGCCGACGCCGCAGAGGACCACAGCATCGCAGTCGATCGGCTCCCCGTGATGGTCGAGGGTGCGCTCCAGGTCGTCTATGAAGCCGTGGAGCTGCTCGTTGAGCGGTATATCGGTCATGGATCCTCCATGCCTGCGGCTATGAGTTCGGCCAGCATTATGCCGGCCATGTTGCCCGTCAGGGAAGGGCCCCTCCCGGCCGAGACGGTTGTCACGTCCCTGCCGTTCTCGCGGAGGACCTCCTCCATGCACGATATGATGACCGGGACGAGGCCGCGATCGGGGCCGCCCTCTATCACGACCATCCTGAGATCGGGAGCGTGGGAATTGGGGTCGGACCATCCCACGAGCTCGTTGTGGTCGTACTCCGGAAGCTCTCCGCAGAACGCCAGACCGCCGGTGCGGCGGACGATGCTCCTGGACATGTGGGCGGAGCATGCGCTGATGGCCGAGGCGCTGTACGATGCGACCACACAGGACCTCAGGGAGCCGGCCGCTTCGGATGCGGCGACGCGTATGCGTTCGAACGACGCACGTGCGAAGGACGCCGCTTCCGAAAGGGCGGACATGGCATCGGCGATCCCCCTGTTCGTGAGGAGCGTGCAGAGGTATCCCAACGAGAACGCGACGACATCCATAGCGCACATGGGAGGCATCAGGACCGTGTTCCAGCCGCCCTTCTCCTTGCCGGCCCTCAGTATGCTCGTATCGCAGCCGCGGGCCTTCAGCTCCTCGATCATGCTCCGATCGATACCATCGGGGGAATCCGACATGCAGACGGCGCATGTTCCTGCTCCGACCCATCCGGGGATCCTTCCGTCGGTCACCGTGACTACGGGACGGGAACCGATCTCGTCCGCGAGATTGGATATCGCACGGGCGGCCGTGATGCAGTTCCCTTCGGCGAATATGCAGACGGGGGACGGAGGAGCACGGGGAATCATGAGCCTGAGCATGCGGGCGGTGTTCTCCGCCTTGTCCGGAAAGCGCATGACGGCCTTCTCCGCCTCATCGAATCCGGCGGAATCCGTTGAATCCCCTACGAACATCCCTTGCACCCCTCGAATTGAGGGGGCAACGAGGTACTATCATATAGACATAGGCTTCCGTCCGGATGCGGACCCGGACGGAAGCAGGAGAAGTGAACGGGAAATAGGAGGGGAGGACCCCTCCGTTCGGCTCATTCCAGCACGCGGCTGCAGTCGGGGATGTAGCCCTCCTGCATCATGCGGGCGGTGAGCGACCTGGACCTGTTGATCATGGCCTCGGCACGCTCGATGAGCTCCTGGCGGCTCAGCTTGAGCCTGGCGACGCCCTGCTCCTGGGCCTTGAGGGCGACCGCGGCGGCCTCCCTGGGGAAGACCTCGGACTCGGCCATTGTCGGGATGATGTAGTCCTCGGTGAGGCCCTTCTCCTCGGCGCACTTGGCCAGCTCCGTGGCGGCTGCGATGCACATCTCGTCGGTGATCGTCTTGGCGCGGACATCCAGGACTCCCCTGAAGATGGCGGGGAATCCCATGCTGTTGTTGACCTGGTTGGGGAAGTCGGACCTGCCGGTGGCGAAGACCTTGCATCCCATCTCCTTGGCCTCCCAGGGCCAGATCTCAGGAACGGGGTTGGCCGTCGCGAAGATGATGGGGTCGTCCGCCATGAGCTTGACATACTCCTTGGGAATCGTGCCGGGACCGGGCTTGGATGCGGCGATGACGATGTCGGCGCCCTCCATGGCCTCCTTGAGGCCTCCGCGCTTCCCTGCTCCGTTGGTCTTCTCGCAGATCTCCCACTTCTGGCGGAAGGAGCCCCTGACGTCGTCCCTCTCGTTGTTGAGGATGCCCTTGGAGTCGACCATGCACAGGTGCTCCGGCTTGAATCCGGTGGCGAGCATGAGCCTGGCGATGGCTATGGATGCCGCGCCCGCTCCGACCACGGTTATATTGGCGTCCTCGAGCTTCTTGCCGACGAGCTTCATGGCGTTGATGGCTCCGGCGACCTCGACAGTCGCGGTTCCCTGCTGATCGTCGTGCCACACGGGGATCTTGCAGTCCTTCCTGAGCTCATCGAGGATGTCGAAGCACTTGGGATTCTGGATGTCCTCGAGGTTGATTCCTCCGAAGGAGGGAGCGAGGAGCCTGACGGTCTCGATGATCTTGTCGGGATCCTTCGTATCCAGACAGATGGGGACGCAGTCCACTCCGCCCAGGTACTTGAACAGCATGGCCTTGCCCTCCATGACGGGCATGGCGGCCTCGGGACCGATGTTCCCGAGCCCCAGGACGCGAGTTCCGTCGGAGACCACGGCGACGGTGTTCCACTTCCAAGTGTGCTCGTATACCATGTCGGGATTCTGGGCGATGTCCTTGCACGGTTCAGCGACTCCGGGAGAGTACCATATGGCGAAATCGTCGAAGGACCTGACACAGGCCTTCGGAACGGTCTCGATCTTTCCCTTGTAGAACTTGTGAAGGACCATAGCGTCCTTGCCGGGCTTCTTGGCCAGCTCGAGGCGCTGCTCGACTGTCATCTCATTGTCTGCCATGATATGCCTCTGCATTCGGATAACTACGAAATTCGTAGTTATACTTCGAATTCCTATCACCGAGCATTACCGTTCCCGTATATAACGATTCATAGGAAACGAATTCGAGCACAACGCCAATCGAACGAATATCACATCGCCGATGCGCGCTTCAAACATTTCGCCCAGATGGTATTCATCTCGCCTACATAGACGTAGACGTACGAACTGTCGTCAGAATGAAGATTGAAAGAAGCATCCCCAGATCCCGTACGATTATCCAAGATCATAGTATCGTATGACACTCCCGATACTACGGCCTGAGTCACCGATGCCATGACGGAAGTCGGAACATCCTCATGCTTGATGTGTCCGCCGAACACGCATACGGCACCCGTACCTCCATGATATTGAATAAATGTAGCAGCAGAGTAGGTTCCATCGTTGCAATCCAATGCCAGATACGGTGTCGTCAATCTGGAGCAATCGATACCGTTCGTGATCTCCCCATAGTAGATCCCCAACTTCGATGTCACGCTTCCAGATTCTATATTGCGGGTATAGACCTCGTTCGACTCTGCGCGAACCACATCGGTCGCTCCGAAAAACAGGATATCGGATCCGTACACCTGCGTCGTGTGAGGAAGGCCCTTCTCAGCATAGCTGTGCCCGATCTTCTCGCTCAGCCAATACATGACTCCGCCGACGGCAAGCCAATCGAATATGGGGTCGCTCTGATTTCCTGTATAAATCGATGAAGGCAAAGTGCCCGTTATGAACAGGACTGCTGTGGAAGTGTCTCCGCTGGCGACTATACGGGTCAGCTCATCCGTCGTGATGATGTCCAAAGACGAGTTGCTGTTAGTGAAATACAGCTGAAGACGATGGATGCAATCCCTAATGGCATCCAGATCGCCTATCACCGGATACGCCTCATCGCACCATATCGCATAGGAGGAGACGCCAAAGGTGCTATCGGATCTCAGCGACAGAATCGAATATTCGAGAGCGTAATTCGTATCGATATCCACCATGACATTGTTCTCGCCGAATTCGGCAACTGCATCGAAACGATATGCATCCCCTCCGTAGACTATCGCCTGACCTGCGATACACACGACAAAGAACAGTGCTATCACTGCTACGATTCTGCGATTCCGATTATCCATGCATCGACCTCCTCTGAGGAATCCGGGGCAAGATGTAATCACATGCGACAAGCAGAAGCATGATGAATCCTGCGGACGACATGCAGTAGAGTATGAAATTGTAGACGGTCGTATTGCCGATATGCTCCGGCCATGAGGATATGTCGATGGAATCGGACCAGGCAGCAAGCGGATAGAAAGCCGTCGACCAGTAGTGCGCCGCCCCGTGGAACACGAAAAAGAGCAGCAAAAGCCATGGAATCCAAGCGGCGTTACCCTTCATCGCGTAATATATCAGGAATGCCGGAAGCATGACGATACCATACGTCGGCGTGTACGAAACGAATGGGAAACTGAACATGATGCACAGCGAGACGATGGAAAGGGTCAGAAACCTCTCGTCGCGACGATGCTTGCAAAGGGCCATGTATACGCATGATCCCAAAAGAACCGCGATTATCAACGGCAGATAGAAGAAGATATTATTGAAGGAAAGGACGGCAGGATTGAATCCGCTATCGGAGTACGAGCCGCTACGACTGGACAGGAACCACAGGCTGTCGGCAAACTCTCCGTTGAGCAGAAGAGGGAGATACATCACCAATGTGACCGCCAGGAATCCGGCCAAGGCCAACGACAGATTCTTGATTCTCGTCGCGGGAGCCGAATCGCGATCCGACAATATGTACGCGACCATCAATGGTAAAAGAAGCGCCGAGAAGGCCTTCGTCAGGATGGACAAGGCGAGCGTGATGCCTGCCAACGCATATGCCCGTCTCCTGAAGAGCAGAATGGTCTCAATCATGAAGAAAATCATGATACTGTCGAACATGCACAGCACCGCGCTGGACATTATGACGATAGGGCACAGGAACCACATCACGAACCCGATCTCGGCCTTCCTGCGGTCTTTCGACACATCCAGAACTAGATCGTAGGCGGCGAATGCTGCCAGAACATCGAAGATCAGAGCCGGAGCCTTCACCAGGATGTTGAATTCGGGATTGGTAATGAAGCAGTATCCGAAGGTCAGCTCCCGATCCAGATAGATGTTGGTGAACGGGTCTCCGAAGGACGACATGCCCAACATGTCCGCGACAGCAGACACTGTCGCGAGTATGTACCCCCACACAGGCGGATACTTGTAGAGCTCTCCATCGTAGAGCGTGTCTCCGGCATAGATCTCCTCTATGACCGCCACCCACCCCGCGGACACATCGAACGGCGACGAAGTGAACGGAATAAGCACGAAGCGCACAACCAACCCGACTGCGAGAGCTATAAGCACCGTCCTGCTGTTTAGCTGGTCGCGCCAATGACCTGTATAGTCACCGTCCATCTTATCCCTCGAAATCGAATTGCCGGAACCGAGGCCGATGATGCCCTGCATCCGTTCCAACACAGGTCCGCGATCTCCATCGTGAGAACGATATGGAAGATGTTCTTCACGAAAATCATAGCCGTGCTTATCCAATTCATATCCAATACCCCGAACACGTGGTACGAGGAGTAGCTGAGGAAGGTGAACAGCCCGAAGGGCAGCATCGTCATGAGGATCCTGTTCCTGCGACCTTCGTCGAAGCACGATGCCTGAGTGAACGGGATCAGCAGAAGGATCCATATCACATACTGGGCCGAATACACCTTGCTGAATGTTATGAACAGCATCACCATGGCAGCACAGATCGCGCCGACAAGGACCAATGCATCGTCGCGCCCCACCTGAGAGCGAGCGATGCGGAATCCGATGGCGACGATGAAGGCCAGGAGGATGCAGTACATCACCGGGTTCATGAACGACGCCAATGCATCCGGGGCGACACCGACCACGTTGTCCGATCCGAATCCATATGCGACATATATGTCGCTCGGGAAGATCTTCCCGTACAGCAGGAAGAAGCCTCCCGCCACGGACTCCACCTGCAGACCCCTGTCGGAATGGTACGTGAGATACGAGAACGCGGTGGAAGGATCCGCCAGGAGGAACGGGAGCTCCACCAGCAGACAGGTCGTCGCTGCGATGAGAACCATCGCGACCACTCCTCTGACATCCCTCCGAATCATAAGGACGGCCACCATCGGCAACAGGAAGATCGCGGGATACAGCTTGATCATCGCGGCCAAGGCAAGGAGAAGAGCCGCAAGCTCGACCCTCCGGTTCTGGAACATCCAGACGGCCGCCACTGCGATCACAGTGGGATAGATGTCGTTCCTTGCGATGAGGAAATAGCTTCCCACGGCCACGAGCACCAGCATGACCAGGCGCACCCTCCATCTGCACCCTGTCAGAGGCACCGCGATGCGTTCGAGCAGGAACGCCCCTATGATGATGAAAACCAAAGCCTGCGCCGTGCAGATGTAGTAGAAGGAATCGAGATCCCACGACAGCATCCTGGGCACGAGCATGAATACCAGCGCCAGAGGGGGATACTCGAAAGGAGCCTCGCTGTAGGGCATGAGGCCGTCCAGGACATCGCCTGCATGGACGTAGTAGTTGTTGAGATCGCCCCACATGGCGAATCTGACCGTCAGGAGCACGACGGCGGCGAGCAGTATCGCTAGCGCTGCGAAATAGAACCTGTCGTTCTCCAACGCCAGGACCGCCTTCCGGCAGGATGAATACGATACGTGCCCCATATCTAGCCCTCTAGTGTACGAAACTTGGTTAATAATGCTTGTTTTGGATGGAGGGTCCATCGCGAAAGGAATATACCATCCATATCAGCATGACCGCCGCTTGAAAGACCCGTGCAATCCATCGCGGATCCTCAGATGCAGTACTGGAAGTCCATATCGAAGAAATCCGCTAGGTATGCATCCTCATTCAATGAAGCTGGTAGGCTATGTCCCCCGAATCCGTTCCTTTTGAGCATCTTGGCGATCGGCGCCTCGTCCTCATCGCCTCTGACCAGAGGGATCATGGAGGACAGGTACTTGTCGAGGTCGCTCTCCGTCGCGAATCCGGATTCCACGGCGCTGCATATCCATTTGACGGAGTATGTGACCAGGTTCTTCCCCTTGTACCTCTTTCCGTTCAGATGCAGCAGAAGGGCCGCCATGGATGCACGCGCCAGAAGACGGGGGTCGTCGTTCGCCCCGTTGATCACGGTGGTGGACAAGCGGCTCATGTCCTCGATCGCAGATCTCCTGTCATCGTTCGAGTAGAGGATCGTCGCCGCCCGGTAGCGGATCGCGCCGACAACGTATTCCGAGTACAGGTACGACATCTTCGTAGGAGGACTGGGAATCACAAGGCGTTCCGGAATGCGACCCGTCGCGATCGTCGACCTGAAATACTCTTCTACGGCGCGTCATCCGAGACGATCCAAGGTGCCCGTCGCGGCTTCGCGCGCCATGGATGCCGCCTTGCCGCGCTCCCTGAGGATCCTCGCGCCTACGACCCGGATCTCCGCCTTCGTCTCGCCGTTCGACACCGAAAGACCGCTCTCCACGCACTTCCCGCACCCTTGCCCTTTTCTGAACCGAGTTATTCGAGCCCGTCAGCATCGATGGCGAGTCGGAAGGATCCCCAGGCATGAGTGGCAAGGCATCACACCACGGGGGAGGCCTGAAAGCACCCAACCGCACGCCCATGTTCACCCGCGATATACCCTCTCGTGCTTCACGAACGGGACCTTCCCCCAGAAGGAGATGGAGTA
>ERZ808258.108-NODE-108-length-43266-cov-8.486589_pt1 | contig 43266 bp, 58 predicted proteins | sample MGYA00521280_ERZ808258 | MGnify/ENA primary metagenome ERZ808258 (study PRJEB31516, sample SAMN03275585) | gut metagenome | biome: mammalia-associated habitat; material: feces | host: Papio cynocephalus | place: Kenya | collected 2012-07-19 ...
CTTCTATGGATGCTCTAGCTTGAAGGAGATACCAGCTGGCTTGTTCGACAACTGCGTTTATGCGAGTGATTTTCAGTATTGCTTCAAAGAATGCTCTAGTTTGCGTGAAATGCCGTACGACTTGTTTTACAAATGCCTTAATGCGAGTGATTTTAAGTTTTGTTTCAGTGGTTGTAAGTTGTTAAAAGTTGGGTACATTCCTATTTGTTACGGTTATAAATCCAATTTAATATGGTACGCTTGTACTTTTACAGATATTCGCATCCTTGTAGCTAATAGTGTGACCCCTGCAAGTATTTACAATAAAGATGATGAATTGCCAAATAGTATTGAAAAGATATACGTACCCGATTCTGCAATCGACACCTACAAGACAGCAACAAACTGGAGCGCATTTGCTGACAAGATTGTTGGTTTCAGCGAGTTGACAGATGAGGAAAAGAAAAAGTATGGCATAACCGCATAAACGACTAGCGTATGAAGGTAGACAAAAGTAATAGCAAGCACATCATTGCAGATGATGGCAAAGTGTTCGAGCGCATCTCAGATGGCACGAACTACGGTAAGGAGATTTATCTAGGGTATTCGTATTTCATTGGTGGGGAAAAGTTGGAAGTTCCCCACCTTGATGAGCCCGAGGACTTCCGAGAGGTTGACGAGCCCGAGGGAGAGGTAGAACCAAAAGAGAACGAAGATGAATGACAAAGAGAAAGAACTATGGCGCATCCTTGACAACACAATTAAGTGTTGCGCCCTGGAAGTGTCGGGCACGGACACGTTATCCATAACTCGTGCCGATGTGTTGGGGAAGTCCAGAGCGGAGAACCTTGTAATGACCCGCTGCATCTTGGCTAGCCAGTTGCAACATGCTGGTTATTCTATTACCACCATTGCGGGGTTACTGAACCGAACGGTTCCTGCCGTCCGTCACTTGATAAATATGGATAGGGACTATATCGACACATCTAGGGCATACCGCATTGCAAGCGCGCAAGCCACGATTCTCAATAAGGACATCGAGCCATGCGGCTTGTAATCATCTAGAAAATAAAAAGAAAATGAATCCATGTGTTCTTTGAAATAATTCGACAAATACCCCTAGGCTAACTTTTTGGAGCGAGCCAAGAATCTGAGTAATTTTGCAGCGGTTATCCAATAGTGGATTTCCGCAACGTAATTAACTCAAAATTTTATGGCAGACACTATCGAGAAGGTTTATTGCACTGGGGACGGTGGCAATAACGAACTTGCAGCAGCCTTGCTTGCGAGAGGTAGAGACAACGACCCTGCTACCATGATAGCAGCGATGAACGGCGGCATGGGTGGAGGATGGAACAATCCATTTGCTTACATGATGATGCTGGGCATGTTCCGTTTCATGTATGGCGATGGCTGGAACAACGGACAGAACGGAAACGTTCAACGTGCCGAGATTCAGTCTCAGATTGATTCCTTGCGCAATCAGATGAGCGACAACCACAACTCCGATTTGCTCATGGGCGCAATCCAAGGAAACAATCAGGACTTGAAGACCTTGGCGGCTAACTTGAATTGCAACTTCGATGCCTTGCAGGCTGGTATTTGTGGCGTTCAGTCGGCTATCGACAAGGTGAGTGGCATGGTTGGCATTTCGAGCGAGCGTGTTATCAATTCCGTAGTCAACGGCAACTTGCAGCTGACCATGGCATTGAAGGATTGTTGTTGTCAGACGCAGCAGAACATCATCAAGATGGGCTACGAGAACCAGTTGGGTCAGAAAGACCTACAAAACGCAATGCAGCAGGGTTTCTCCTACACCAACACTGGCTTGGAGCGTGGTTTCTCAAACATCGGCAATCTGATGCAGTCGCTTGCTTGCGACTTGAAGAGTTCGGGAAAGGACAACACTCAGCGCATCATCGACGTGCTCAATAACCATTGGGAGCAGGATTTGCGCATCCAGTTGGAGGATTCCAAGAGACGAGAGCAGACTGGATTCATCATCCAGCAGCTTAAGACCACGGGCACCACAACGACCGCAGGCTAAAGGGGGCAACGCTAAAAGGAAAATGGGGGCAACTCGCCGTGTTATCGGTGAGACCCCTTTTTATGTATTTGTAGAATCATCAAAAAGAACAAATCATGGAGTTTAAGAATATTCAAAGAAATCATCCAGTCTATTTACTGGATAAGTCAAAGGTTGAGGTTAAGGAAGGAAAGGTTGTTGAGAACCAACCGCACTTGAACACTGGCATCGCAACCATATCTGGGAGCGGTCAACCTATGCGAGACGTAACTATCGAGGTAGACGGAACAAAGGTTCTCTATACAATCCCCGAGCAGTTGAAGATAACTTTTGCGGGCGACTTGGTACTGGCTACGGACAAAGCAGACCTTTTGCCCGAGGTTGGGAAACTGGTCAACGAAGCCGAGGAAATCATCAAGGCTTACGAACCTAGCAAGGAACGAAAGCAGAGAGGTGAGGAACTACTCGCAACTTTGAACCCTGCAATCAAGGAGAAGCAGGAGACCGAGAGAAGATTCAAGGCTTTGGAGGGTGACGTGAGTGGTATCCGCAGCATGGTAAAGCAGTTGTTGGATAAGTTAGGCTAGGAGGGACGCAACTATGAGAAAGATATTTATCATACATCGCGATTCCTGCGAGAGCGAGAGCCACGAACACATCGAGAAAGGACTTCCATACGAGAAGACAGCACAAGCCTTGATGAACGCAAGCGGATATGTGGGCTATGTGGCAAAGCACGGCTATCATTTTACCAAGACACTTGCAACTATGGCAAGCGAGGGAATGGAGAACGTTGACGGTTCAAGCCATCGTTGGACGGTTGACCAAATTCGCCTTGCTACAAATAGCATGGTTATCCCGAAAGGCACGACACTGGGGGATATGCTTTTCCTCGCCAACATGGCTTATGCTGACTTTTTCCCGAAGGTTATCAAGACCGAGGACGGCTGCATCCAATATGCTTTGGCCGTGGTTACTGACCCAGACGGATACGAGGGGATGCCGTTCTGCAGGTGGACGGCTGACCTAATCGGGAAGGGTGCGACAATAGACTGGGAGAAGCTGGAGTAACATCTAAATCGAAATTGTATGAATGAAGCGACAAACATTGCTGGCACCGGCACAAGGGGCATCGGGTTATTGTTGACTGGCGACGGATTGGTATCGGTATTCATTGAAGCCAAGTATGCCATCGGCTTTTTGCTGATTCTAATTATCGCCGATTTCCGCTATGGCTGGGGAGAGAGCAACAAGCGTTATCTAGAAGCCAAGGCGACAGGGGATAAAAGGCGCATGGACTTGTACAAGTGGCGCACGTCTAGGGCGATAAGAAAATCCTTCAACAAATTGGCGGATTTTGTTATCATCATTGCTTTGGGGTGGTTTGCTGGCATGGCATTGTTAGAGCCTATCGGGATAAGCCACAAGTTCGGATTGTTCGGTGCTTCCGTAATATTGGCTTTGTGTGAGTTGAGCAGTATCTTCGGGCACTTCTTTTACTTGCATGGCGTGAAGGTTGAGAAAAAGACCATTTCGGGGTTCTTGAAGGCGTTGGTTGTTGCCATCGCAAAACGGAAAGATTCCGATGTGGGGGAAGCTATCGAGGAAACGTTTAACCATCAAAAAGAATAAGGCTATGAGAGTGACGGAAAAACAATTGTTGGCTATAATGCCACTGGCAAAAAACCGAGTTGGCAATTACATCGACATCATCAACGGATGGTGCGAGGAGTTCGAAATCGACACCCCTTTGCGCATGGCTCATTTCTTGGCTCAGATAGCACATGAGAGCGCAGAACTGAGATATACAAAGGAGTTGGCAAGCGGAAGAGCGTACGAGGGTCGCAAAGACCTAGGAAATATAAATCCAGGGGATGGCGTGAAATACAAGGGCAGGGGCTTGATACAAATCACTGGCCGTGCGAATTATCAGAAGTATGCAAGTTTTTGCGGCTTTGACGTAGTTGGCACTCCCGAATTGCTGGAGCGCCCGCTTGGTGCCGTCAAGTCTGCGATGTGGTTTTGGCAGACCCACGGACTGAATGAACTTGCGGATCAAGACGATGTTGTCAAGATAACAAGGGTTATCAACGGCGGCACGAATGGACTTGCTGATAGAAAAAAGTACCTAGAGCGTGCTTTCAAGGCTTTCGGGCTTCATCATCTAGTAAAGAAGGGAGGTAAGAAATGATAAATTCACGGAATGCCCGATATTTTCGTTGTGTCGGCTTGTTTCTGCTGGCTTGTATAATTATGCCAATTTTCTTTTTCGGTTGCACTGGCGGCAAATCGGTGGAAAATAACACCAATTCCGTTTATCAATCATCAAGCATCTTGCAAAAAGATAGTTTGAGGGATTCCAGAAGCCGTGATTACCAACACATCGAGAAGGATAGTTCCTACAAACTTGATTCCGTGGTGGTAATGATGAAGGGCGACACCATTATCAAGGACAGATGGCACTTCTTGAAGACCGAGAAGACAAAGACCGTACATTTGACCGACACCGTCGTAAAGGAGATAAACCATTATTTCAGCAGGACCGACACGTTGAAGATATACAAAAACAAGAAAGTCGAGGTTGAAAGAAAACTATCATGGTGGGAGGATAAGAAAATGAAACTTGGTGGCTTTTCCTTGGTTGCGTCCTTCTTGCTTGCTTCGCTCTATGGACTGGAAAGGGCAAGACGAAAGGATGCCGAGGAAAGAAACGGATAGAAATATGTTGTTTTGGGTTAGGTAGATTGTTTAGGTTTTAATTTTTGTTGATTGTAGTGGGCGGTTCGCAGTGATGCGCACCGCCCTTCTTTGTGTTAAATATTTTGTGAAATCGAGCGTGTTTAACGAATACGTGTTAAAAGGACTTAAAAGAAGTACATCTTTTCGGAAAACGTTTGGTGGTTTCAGAAAGATGTATTACTTTTGCAAGCGTGTTCAAAGAACACATAAAATGATTTGGTAATTTATTAAGCCCTAGGCATCACGGTCAAGCCAGTATTTATGAGAAAGTCAACAGTTAAGGTAAACGTTTTGGAGTTCACGACAAAGTTCATCAACTCTAACTTCCGCATCAAGGTATTCGGTCGCACAGAGGATGGCAAGAAGATTAACACCCTAGTAGGAGTGAGCGGCATTTTGAAGTTAATCGGTGCGGAGTTGTTCAACAAGTTCGTCAAGCGAGCACTTAAGGCGGGTCTTGATGCTTGCCGTTGCGCTCTCAGAAGAGGTTTAGTAGTGACATTATACGCTAAGTAATCAAGGGAGGGTAAGATATGAGCGACTGGAAAGTATGGAGAGTAATCGGGAGCTACGGAAGTTATACCGTAGCACTCGTAAAACCCGAAATCAACGGGAGAAACAAAATAATTGAGCATTCAAACAAGTGGTTTGGATTTTCAGAAATGAAAGAAGCCGACAAAATTGCAGCCCAATTGAACGAGCGAGACGGATTGAAAGAACTTTATGATTAACCAGCAGGGGAGCAATCTCCTGCGCAAAGCATCAAGATATGACACAATACATTTTGAACGGTAAAAATAGTCTCGGGCAAATTAATAGCCACATCGAGGACTATAGAACCAAGGAGAGAATGGAGCAAGAGTTTGCACGTATCAAGGAGGTTTTCAGAAACAACCCATTTGCGGAAATGCAAGAAGAAAGCGACAGAAACTTCAAGGTTAAAATCGGAAGAGTAACATTTGAGTATTACATCACGGAACGAGAGATATAAAACCATGGACTATACCAAGGAAGAGTTGGAGCGTTTCTGCGCCATCCTGCGAGCATTAAACAATGGCTTGCAACCAATGAGAAGCGGCAAGCACATGAAATCGACCGTCTACAACATGGATGGCGAAGATGTGCGAGTGTTAAGAAAGTGGCTTGATTTCCACGAGGAGACCGAGCGAGTATTGAATCATGAACCATCAGCCCTAGTGCACCACGGTTAAGCGCAATCAAGTTGGCCAGATATGCACTGAGAAATCAATCAAAGATAGAATCTTACTATAACAAGGAGATTCTAGAAAGAATAAAGAAGTCGCTTAACGCTTATTTCAAGGCTGGCGACATCAAGCCCGAAAGATGGGAGACAAAGGAGCCGTACCCGATAATTTCGGTTGATGATATAGGGCACTCGTTCGGGCTTATTTGTTTTTATGTTACCAAGGTGGTTAACGATGTTTACCACCTTGCATTCAAGGAATTTATAAACTAAGAAAAATATGGAAGAGATTAAACAGATACCTGCGCAAGCAGAGGTTAAGGTTACGACCTCTTGGGGTGCAAATTGCTTGCGAGAGATACATGGACTTAAGGAGGGTGACGTTCTCGAGGGGCTTTACACCCCGATGAACAAGGCTTTCGATTTCACCTTCAACGGCGAGAGTGCTATGTTATGGATTGGGGACAACGCCAGACTGATTAGCCTTGGTGAGGGGCAGACCTTCAAGTATATGATGTTATCCAGGCTTTTGTCGGATTGCAAGTACTTCCTTCGCAATCCATACGAGAGACACCTCTATTTCCCGAGCATCGCCCGACACATGAAGGAAATGCGCCAGTACTGGATGGAGGTTAACATCAAACCCGATTGGCTCAGCTACAAGCAGATCGGAAGACTGGAGCACAAGATGAACCGAATGAAGACAAAGTTAGATAGACAATACAAGAAAGACCATGGCGGAGTATAAGAAGACAAAGAAGGGTGGAGGAAGAACCCTAAAGTACATGAACATCGGCATAGATGCAGATTTACTCCCAGTGCTGGATAAGGTTGACAACAAGACGAGATTCATCAACCAAGCTATAAGGGAATACGTTAACAATATGAAATAAATTTGGTAGTATGGAGAAAAAGAAGTAATTTTGCACCATTACCAAATTAAAAGGGTTTCGACCCTCGACTTTCTTAGTCCCCAGTGTTGCTTCGGAAACACTGGGGATTCTCATTTTGGCGAATATTCGGGTTCTGCGCGCTTTTCTTTAGCAAATTGTAAACTTGTATCACCTAGCGATTTGAACCACACATGCGTGAAATCAGCAAAAAATAAGCTATTTTTTGTCGTATAGAACCCAGTCGATAACCTTACGGTTTGCTTCGTCAACCCTTGATAGGTCGGGATTGATGTAAGTGCTTGTTACACGAACCCCGAAGGAATGCCCGAGGGCTAGGGAAATCGTGTCCTTCGATATTCCCAGTTTGAACGCAAGGGTCGCCCACGTATGGCGAGCGTAGTAAGTTGTAACCCCTTTAATAACAAGACTGAGCGTTTCGTTGAAAGCCTGCAGGAAAGAAATATCGCTCTTTCGTTCCTCGCAGAATGCAAGCAATTTCTTTTCGCCGCGGTATCTTTCGATGATTTCAAGTGCTTCGGGCTCTAGTTTGATGGAGTAATCTTTTCCAGTCTTCAATCTCTTGTAATGCAATCGTCCGTCGTAGATGCAGGAGTTTTCCAGATTGTACATATCATGGGAGTTTATTCCGATGAGGAAAAACATCAGTTTGAAGGCATCTATGAACATTCTTTTCTTGAGCGGTACTTTTGCGTTGAATATCATTCTGATTTCCTCGACTTTCAAATCTCTGTACTTTGTTGATTCCAACGTTATCTTAAGCCTGCGGAATGGATAGTTGTTCGTCAACTCGCAATCAATGGCATAATTGAAGATTGCTGAAAGGTGCCGTAGGTGGGTACTTCTAGTATTTAGCTTAAGTCCCTTGCGGATAAGGAACGAAATGAACCTTTCCAGCCACTCTCTGTTTATATCGTCAAGTGCTATTTTCTCGGCATCATTATCGTATTCCTTGACGATTTTCCATGTTGAGCGATAGTTGCTTCTTGTGCCGTCTCGCATCTCTCGCCCTATGTACTTTTTGTAAACCTCGAACAACGTGGCTTTCTTTTCCGCCTCTGGTTCCGCTTCCTTGATGATGAGGGAACGGAGTTCTATGGCGGAAATATCGCCACGGTAGGTTTCTCGGCTTTGGACTTGCATCATCATCCGATTGTAGAAGCTAAGACGGTTGAGGAGGAAATCGTTCAGCACGTCTTTGTCAGGACGCTTCTTTACCCTTCCAGTACGTTTGTCCCATTCATCGGGCTTGCAATACTGGTTAAGGGTGATGTAAGCCGTTTTTCCGTGATGGTTGACGGCGAGACGTATTGAACATGTGCCGTCTGCACGCTTGGAGCGTGTGTCTAGATATAATTTCAGTGTTGACATGTTGCTTGCATTTTACTTGCATTTTAATTCGTTCATAAAAAATCCTTTTGTACCCCGATGGTGCATGTTTTGCCCATGTGCCCAAAGGGAATAACCTTTAATTGCCCTTTATTTAAGGGGGTTCTAGGTTAAATCTTATCAAAATCGGCACAAAGGTTTAAGCGGTGTTTTAAGTACGGTGATTATCAGTGAGTTATGTATATTGCTATTTCTTCTTGCAGTTTTTCTGCATTATTTTTTGCTTTTCAACGTCAAATCCACGGTTGAACATCTTCCCAGAACCGAGAAGAAGGTAGTCCGTTCTGACGTTGTAGTTCTCGGCTAGGGCTACGAGCCATTCGACTGGTATGTTGCCGTACTCCGTGTTCTTTCTCCTTACGATGTTGGAGCGGTCTATGCCGGTCCGGTCTGAGAAACTGGTGATGCCGCCGATGATGCCCAGGTTCTTCAGTTCATCTAGAACCCCGAAGAATCTAGCACGGATTCCATTCAATATGATGTTGTCTTTCTGCATAGTCTTTTCTTTATAATTTTGTCGTAGGAACGTTTGAATCTAGCTTCCGTCTCTGCGGATCTAGAGCGAAGCCGCTTTTCCCAGTCCTGCAACTGTACCAAGGATGGCGCAGTGTCCAGAAGTTGCTTTTGTTCTTCCTCGCTGAGGACTGGAATATATTTCTCGTATCTGAGTAAGTAATTAATTTCCATTATCCACCGAATAAAGATTGTCTTGGTTGTTTCTTCTTTGGTTCTTTGACTTTGCTTGTTTTCAATCCTTGTAGGATTTCTTCGTCAGTCGAAACACTCTTTACGAGCACACAATGTATTATATTCGGGTTTGAGTCTTTACCGACAAGCGCAGCCATGGTCTTATCTGAGTAGGAGAATACTTGCAATATTTTCCATCCGTGTTTTGCAAGATAGTTGGCCGCATCAATGTACGAACTAAACTTCAATTTGTCTCCGTTATCATCTAATAAGTCAACTTGGTTATTAAGACCGAAGTCAAAACTAAGCAAAGCAGAATTTGAAAACAAATTTGTTGTTCCGTAACAGTTTATATCGCAATATGCCATATATTTATCTTGCGCATGAGCACAAGAGTATGTAATTGCAATCAAAATAGAAGTTATTATTTTCTTCATGTTACTTTTTGTTTAGATGATTAATATTTCGATTGTAGAACTCGTTCCAAGCCTTTTTCTTGAAGAAGACGAAGAAGAGCAGGAGCCCGAGGGCTACCATGGCGACATGCAAGGGTTCCCGAAGGATGCCGAACCCGAAGGAGCGTTGGAAGTCTATGCAGAACGAAATCATTACTCCGTATGTTATGAATGCCCGATGCACCCAACAGAAGCCGTAGGCTAGGGACACAATCGTCCAAGCCACGAATCCGAAGAGTGAGCAATCAAAGACCCATTCCGTCAACTTCGCCCTATACCCAAAGGTTAGCAAGGTGCAGTGGACTAACATCACGAACGCCCCGATTGGCGGGATGATTCCGACGATCAACCTGCTAGCCTTCCAAAGCCAGCTTTTCCCGAGAGCGGCAAGAAGAACTTTCTCATGCCGCTCAATGAAATCCTCGTTTTCCATATTATAGTTCACGCAACCATCTCTGACCTTGCTTTGTGCTCAGCCAAATATTGAGCGCAAGGGCTACCAGCCCAGTTCCTGCCAATGTAATAATCAATGCTTCCATATCTTTTATTTTTTAGAGATTCTATACCCGAAAAGCGCAAGCAATGCCGTTGAAGCCAGTCCAACCAAAAACAAAGAGACGGCTGCGGTCGTTATTTCTTCCTTCAAGAACATCGCGACTACATCGCCAACCACGGTGGATGCAAACGTTGTCTTCGCCAAGTCGTAAAAGAACTTGCTTAGATTGTCCCTTGCGGATTGTTGCTTTGCTCTTTCTTCTTTTGTTGTTACCATATCATTCCAAGTGCAAAGTTACGAATTATTTCTGACCTACGATTGCAAGAAGGGCGTCTATGTGCTTTTGTTGGGTCTCAATTAATTTATCTTTGTCTGCGACCATCTTTTTAAGCATTTCGTTTTCTGCTTGTAGGGCTGCATCCGATGTGCCAAGCGATTGGCTTACGTTTGGGCTATATGAGCCATTTACGTTAGAACCAGTAATTCCCGCACCAATTTCGTTAGTGCTTGCAACCGTTGGGGAAAACATCGGTTCGATTCCTTTTTCTAACCAGTCCAAAGACACATTTAAAGCGTGGGCTATCTTGTAGATTACTCTATCGGAAAAAGATGCCTTACCCTTGATAGAGCGTGAAAGATTCCCCGTGTCAACTCCCGACATAGTTGCCAGCTTGTTTACTGACAGATTTCTCTGTTTTCGAAGTAGCTCTATTCTTTGAGCAATTTCTTCGTTGTTGTAATTCTTTGTATCCATCATATGTATACCTTTTGTAAAGTTATGTAAATGTAGGCTAAAATACATTAAAAACAAAAGTAAACCTATGTAATTTACAAAAGTTTTATGTATCTTTGCAAACGAATTACAAAACGTATTCTACAAATACTTTTGCAAAGATAAAGAAAATAATTAATAAAACAATAAATAAAATGGAAAATTTTGCAAAAATTGATTTTCGCACTCCTGCGCAGAAGAAGCGAGAGGAAATGAGAGCCAAGGTCTGCGAGACTTTCAAGAAGGCACAGAAGGCTGCGCCCGATGGCACATCAAGAAACCGCATCCTTACGGTTGTGGCCGCCCAGCTGGGAATGACCGCACAAGGCGTGAAGAACAATCTCATACGCTGCGGCTTGTATGAGGTCAAGAAGACGCAAGCCATTTAGTTAACGAATTGTCGAACCCTTTTAATTGGAGGTAATGAAAATGAACATGAACAACCCTTTTACATTCGAGAATGTGGTAATGGGGGCTTTCGCCCTTTTGGTGGTAACTTTAATCTTTTGGAGGGCATGAGCATGACGAACGAAGAACCAAAGGTGGCGGACGCTGGCCGCTACACCGTAATGGAGACTTGCAAGGCGCTGGGCATCCACCGCAACACGTTGCGCAGATGGTTGCAGGCAGGGAAAATCCAATGCAAGTTCAGGAGAATCGACAACCGCAAGGTTTTCGAGGGTAAGGAAATCAAAAAGGTTTGGAGGATTGCGCTATGAGCAAGTTATCTATCAACATGCGCCGTATGATTATCAACTGGCGAGATATTCAGTGGTTGGTTACAAGCCACATGGCGAACCGCAAGACAAGAAAGCGTTGCAACCTTAACAACAAGTGCTACGATGAAGCGCAGCGCAGGGTGCAATACAGAGAGTTCGGGGGAAATCTTTGCATCGCCCTTGATAACATTCCGCTCTTTCCAGTGGACGGTATCAACAACGAGTGCTTGGATGCAGCCCGAGAGACGTTCCAGAAGTATATCTTCGACCAGAGAGGAGGTAACCGATGAGACCGCAGATTATCGAGGAATGCCGCAAGAAGATGTATGACGCAATTTGGCTGGAGGTCAACCGAGACCCGCAGCGCCCTTCCGTGGCAAGGGTGGACATGGAGACCCCAGCAGGATATATCTGCATTTGGTGCGACCCGACTGGCAATATGGCATCCATCACGCACAAGGTCGGGAACCATGAATGCGAGAGACTGGCGGAAGCCATCGAGGGATGCGTGGACTATCGGGACGTAATGGACGATTACTTCGATGAGTGCCCCGAAGCCACGGATCAAGACACGTACCCCTTGGATGCCTTCAACGACTGGAGGTTGGACCGCTTGATGGAAGAGTTTACCAATTCTTAGATAAAGTTCTTAAAAATGTTTTTTGTTGTTGGCTTGCAGCGGCAAGCAAAGGTGGCGCACGTTATCCTTGATTTAGTTAAATATAGTGGTTATTGGATTAGGTTAATCGCATAGTTGGCAAGTATCTGTGGAAACTGCGTGCGCCATCATTCGGGAGTGTCGCCTAGGCAGCTGGATAGCTAGGCATGCTGGTAAGGTCTCGGAGCGAGAAGGTTCGAATCCTTCACTCCCACAAAAAGAGTTAGATAAAAAGAAGTCAAACAAGATTAAAACGAAACAACTATGAGTAATGAGATTATTCAAGTGAACGGCGGCGAGATGCTGGAAGCCATCAACCGCTCGGAAATCGACATGCAGATAATGACTGCGCACAAGATTCCTCGAGACATCGAGCAGTGCAAGAACAACATGGTTGCGCTGGCTGCGATGGACGATGAAATCGCTTACAACTGCTTCTATCATCTAGAGCGCAAGAACAAGGATGGACAGGTCACCGTAATCGAGGGTCCGAGTGTCCGCTTCACGGAAATCATTTCCGCATGCTGGAAGAACCTGCGCATTGCTGGCCGCATCATTGCCAACGACGGAAAGACCATCACGGCACAAGGCGTGTGCCACGACCTAGAGAGTAACGTTGCGTATTCCACCGAGGTCAAGCGCTCAATCCTCACTTCCAAGGGTTACACCTATTCCGAGGACATGCAAGTCGTGGTGGGCAACGCAGCCGTGGCGATAGCGCAGCGCAACGCCATCTGCAAGGTGGTGCCGCAGGTTCTTATCAAGAGCGTAGTCAAGGAGGTGCAGAAGAAGGCACTGGAGCACATTCAGAAGACTGGTGTCGCCGACCAGTGGAAATCATGTATTAGCTATTTCCAGGCATACGGAGTTAACGACCTCATGCTACTGGAGTACATTGGCAAGAAGTCAGCCGAGGAGGTGACTGCGGAGGACATTCAGAAACTGGGTGGTGTCTACAATGCCATCAGGGAGGGAACGTCCAACGTGGACGAGACCTTCAAGAAGCCGAAGGAGCAGAGCGCCACCGCCAAGAAGGTGCAGCAGGCTGCAAATGACGCTTCTAGCAAGACTCAGCAAGCCATGAGCCGCTCGGCTGGCAACAAGGGCACGGCATCCAAGAAATAATGGGCATCGTACTGGAAGCGAGCCCGCCACCTACCCCGAAGCATGATTTAATGCACCTACCCTTCGGGGGGGGTGGTTTTCAAAGAAACATTCAATCAAACTAAAATCAAGAAATATGAAACTGAAAGAGGAAGACATCAAGGACATTTCGGGAGTGCAGGAGTTCTTCAACAGAACCCAGAAGGCTTTGGACGTGTTCGCAGAGCAGGACGAGAAAAACTCGTACATGCTCATTTGTGTTGAGAAGGTCAACGTTGACGGCGAGGAAAGAACGCTTTCCCATATCGCTTTGGGAGGGAGTAAAGGAACGCTTGAAAGAGCCATCTATCAAGCGATGTACGAAGACAAGGATTTCAAGGACACCGTTCTTTCATCCGTAGGCCGTTACTCCATGGAAAGAGTATTAGATAGACATACAAGAAAGGAGGGTAAGAAATGAAACAGATTATCAAGTACAAGACAAGAGAGGAATGGTTGCAGAACCGCTCTAACGGAATCGGCGCAAGCGAAGCTGGCACCGTGCTGGGTTTGAATCCATGGGAGACCCCTTACCAGTTGTGGAGAAGAAAGAAGGGCTTCGACCCACCAAAGGCGGAGAACTTCGCAATGAAGGCTGGGCACTACTTGGAGGATGCCGTGAGCAAGTTCTACGCTGACGAGAGCCACTGCCAAATTATCAAGGCTTCGACCGATGATTACACCATCGTCAACACGGATACTCCTTTCATGCGTGTCAGTCCGGATAGAACCTTTTGGAGGGTTGGCGCAAAGCACAACGAAGCCAGCAAATCCATCTTGGAGTGCAAGACAACGCAAATGAGCATCGACCCAGAGGACATTCCGAAGCACTGGTTCTGCCAGTTGCAGATGAACCTAGGCGTGGGCGAGTACAAGGACGGTGCGCTTGCTTGGCTAACCATGGGCAGGGAGTTCGGTTATCTAGACGTTGACTTCGACCCCGATTTCTTCGCATGGATGAAGGGCGAGATAACTGAATACTGGAACCGCTACATCCTAGGGGACGAGATTCCTGCGGCTACCACCGCCGAGGACGTTCTTCTTAAGTTCTCCCGACACAAGGCAGGAAAGGAAGTGGTTGCAACTCCCGATATACTTTGCATGGTTGACCGACTGAAGGAAATCAAGGGGGATGCCAAGAACCTAGAGACCGAGCAGAAGGAAATCGAGGGCAATCTGAAATTGTTCTTCGAGGATGCCGAGAGCATCGTGGACACCAACGGCAAGACCTTGGCGACATGGAAGGCACCGAAGCCATCATCCAAGTTCGATGCAAAGGCTTTCGAAGCTGACAATCCCGACTTGTACAATTCATACTGCAAGGAAGTGCAGGGGGCACGCAGACTTCTAGTTAAGTAGCCTATGGAGATTTGCAAGACAGACATCAAGGCGATAGTGGGCTACTTGGAAGCCTACATCGCCAAGATGAAGAGCGAGCCACGACTTCTTACGACTAGGGAGTGCAACCAAGTAAGAAGGGCGACAGTGCTCAAAAAGAAAATTGAAAAGAAATTATCATCATCATGAGTGAATCATTTATCCTATACACATCAGACTATCAACTAATCGAGGGGTTGACCGATGCACAAATCGGGCAGCTTTCGAGGGCACTATTCATATACGCTAGGGATGGGGAGGTTGTCAACCTAGACCCAGTGGTGCGCATGGCTTTCGTATTCATCAAAGATAAGATAGACCGAAATCAAGCCAAGTATGACAAGCGGTGCGAAAGAAATCGCCAGATAGCACTGGAGAGAGAAAAACGTAAGCGTGAAGCACGACAGAACACGATAGAGCACGAACGTGCACAAACGTGTACGAATGTAAACGGACGTTTACCAGCTAATACGAACGTTTACCTATATGATAGTGATAGTGATAGTGATAGTGATAGTGATAGTGATGTTAGCAAGCTAACAGATAATAATATTATAGAACCCTCTAAAGAGGCTTCTAAGTCAAAAAGCGGAGTTTTTGACGCTTCCGCCGCCAAGCCGAAGAAAAGTTCTTCTTTGAAATCCAAGAAGCAGGAAATCGACTTCAAGGCTATCAAGGACTACTGGAACGAGAAGCATGACGAGACGAACTCGGCGATGCGAAGGCTCACCTTGATGAGCGACCAGCGCAAGAGCAACATTCGTGCAAGGCTGAGGGAGTACGGAGGGGACGTTACCCAAGTGTACAAGGCAATCGACATCGCCATGCGGTCGGACTTCATGAACGGCAAGAACGGCAAGGGATGGGTCGCCAGCTTCGACTGGATAATGTGCCCCGCCAACTTCCCGAAGGTACTGGAAGGCAACTATACGGACGAGCGCCCTGCAAGCCAGCAACCGCAGCAAGGGCCGCAAGCCGAGAAAGCCACCTCTAGACCTAGCCTAGGGGAGCGGTACGAGCAGGCGAAGCATCAGCAAAGGGAGACCGCCACGAACCAAGACGGCAAGTACATGGCGGTTATTTCTTCCATGCTGGAGGACTTGAAGAAGAACCCAGGCAACAGACCCGCCCAGCAATCCCTCGAGAGATTCTACGAAGCGGGCGTGCTGCAAAGGCTTGGCATTGACTGGAAGCCCGAGAAATGACGAATAAGGGCAAAATTAGCCGTTCTGACGGCTTTTTAGCCCGAAAACATAAAATTTACATCTAGTGAGTTTTAAGCGCACAGAGCGCAAAAGAACAAGCAAAAAAACTAAAATTAAACGATTATGGCAAATTACAATTCAGTTAGCATCGACTTGGAGGACATTTTCTCCAACATGGAGACGGAAGACCAGAAGGAGTTCCTCTCCGACATGTTTTACAAACTTCCAGAGGACGACGAGAAGGAGGTGGTCAAGAATGGCATGAACGTCCTTATGAGCAGCACGGCGGTTGATGTGGTTGTCGAGACCTTCGAGGACATGGACAAGGCAGACCAGAAAGAAACCGCCGAGCGCATCGTGGACGCACTGACCGATGTTCAGCGCATGGAACTTAAGGAATACTTGGAGGATTGACCTATGAAGCAAGGCGAGTTTATCATCATCACCAAGCCCGAGGACATGGATAAGTTCTTTCCTGTGGGCACGAAGTTGCAGCTTCCGCATATGAAGGTCGAGGTCGTGACTGACCCGCTTGCCGTCTTTCCTGCCTGCAAGGGTTGTCCGTTCGACAGCTGGGACGAGGAAATGAGTGACTACTGTCTGAATGCAGTTTGCAGAAACATGGGCGAAGACGGAAAGGCCGAGTTCATCAAGTTCAAGAAGTTGGAGGGCTAGGCTATGGGAATGAAGAATAAGGTTTTCAAGGTCAGAGACGAGGGAATCAGCGTTGATTACCCCATCGGTCAGGAACTAGATATTCGTGGTGCCATCTGCAAGGTGGTGGAGTTCAAGGTCAACAAATGTTGCGCCCTTTATTGCGAGGGGTACGGAATGTGCCGCAGCCTTGCGTGCTCTGAGCATGAGAGAAACGACAACAGAAACGTGATATTCCAAAAAGTGAAATAGCTATGGAAGAAAAGAGATTGTTCTATCATGAGTGCCGTGCTGCAGGGCTGGTGTTCAAGACCGTGGACGAGTGGACCGCATGGCTGGTCGCAAATGGCAATGACGTGCGAAAGGTGGTCGCCGAGCATGACGGATTCAAGTACAACGTCAACGACGTTTGCGTAAACCCTCATGTTCCCGCTGGCTACAAGATTGACGAGTACCATCATTTTGAGGTCAGGACCGCCAAGACGCAGTTCGGGTGGACGTGGGGCTACAACATCACGATGGCAACGAGCGGAAGTTCCGCACCTGCAAGCTACCCGAGTCGATATGACAACACGGCTATATTCTACGAGACCGAGGGGCAGGCTGCGCAAGATGCCCTTTCCTTCATCATCAGACAACTGGAGGGGAAGCCGAAGACAAAAAGCACTTCGATGATGTTGTACTATGCAAAGAAGCAGAGAGCGGACATCGTGCATCCCCAGCAGGAACTATTCAAGTAACAACAAAAAATGCTTCGGATCATGGAGATAAGTTTTTTAATCATCATGGTTTGCCTTGTGGCGATGGCTGGCACCGTGCTGGCAATCATCAAGGGCGAATCGGAACACAAGAGAAAGTGAGAACATGAGAATCAAGGTTAAGTACTGCGACTATTCGGTTGTGGGGGGGTAATGACCCTAGACGTTAACGAGGAGGACTTGAAGGAAGCCCTTTCCTCAAAGTTGAACAAGATTAAAAACTGGTTTTAGTATGCCAAGAAATAGAAGAAGGTTAGTTAAGAAAACTATGGAGCAGAACAACATCAATATCGCGGCAATCCTAGAAGGGATGCCAAAGGGCACAAAGTTGTATTCGCCGATGTGCGGCTTGTGCTTTCTAGACAAGGCAGAGACATGCGAAGACCCGACGCAAGCAACGGTTGAGGTTTTTGATGCCTATAATGCAAGATACGCATTCGACAACTTCGGAAAGTACACCGATGAGGGCGAGGTAATGCTTTTTCCTTCCAAGGAAATGAGAGACTGGCAGAAGTTTGCGGAGCAGATGAAGCCACGTTTCGAACTCGGCAAGTTGTATTTCTTTACTGAGGAAGATGAGGACGGAGTGCTGAACATCATAGGTGAGTTGATTGGTAAGAACGAGGGCGAGGACACTTTGACCTTTGGCAACCAGCTGGAGATTGACGTTGAGAATTTCGTGACTGACCAAGCCTTCGACCTTCGCATCAGCGCACACAAGGAGTTGAGAGAAGCAACCGAGGAGGAATGCCAGCATTTCAAGAACGCAAAGGAGCGTTGGAAGAACAGTTTCAAGGCGCACAAGTTCAAGACCTTCGAGGAGGTGCTTGTGCGAAACAATGATGAATGCAAGTGGTTTCCTGCCATCTTTGTTCGTGACCGTGGAAAGGAAACTGAATATCGGTATAATGTAGTAACCTTGCATAGCGGAAATGCTGGAGACTACGTCCAATGCATCCCTTACGAGAAGCATGAGCATCTAGCCTTCACTGCAGACCCCGAGGACACTCTTCCGTTCTAGGTAAACAGAAATGTGGTTTTGGAATGGCGAGCGAGATATGTAAGGCTTGCGGACTGGGGCGCAACTGCATAAACGGCAGGTGGTGCCCAGTCCGTGGGCAATATGTTGAACATTTGAAAATCAAGGAGTGCAATGACCGAGGAACAGAGAAGAAAGAAGCGTGAGTACATGCGCCAATATAGGGAGCGCAACCACGGAGAGTTGAAGGAGAAACTGAAGAAGGACTATTCGACCAGAGTGCGTAAGGACGGCATGACGGTACAAGAGTACTATAAGAAGTACTACGTCCTTCATCGTGACCAGATAAGGCAGACCGCAAAGAGATGGAGGGAGCGCAACCCCGAGAAGGTCAAGGCTAACAACGCCCGAAACTACGCAAGGCGCAGGGCTGAGCGAATCGCCAGACAAGGAGGGGGAGAGATGCCTAACACCGACAAGGCGAAGGCTCTGTTCAAGAATCCTGCCATGGCGGCGCACTTCCAGTGACTCATTGACAAGGCGAAAGCCAGGAATGAAGAGAAATCCATTTGAATTAAGATAGACAACTAGAGTAAACAACAAGCGAGGAACTAGAGAACGGCAGGCTGTAGATAACATGAAGTTTAACAACAAAATGGGTGCGGAAAGGCGCATCCGAGATACTAGATGTTTTGTTATTCTAAACCGAGTGTGCTTTATTATTAATTTGACCCCACGGAAAGACGTGAGCCGATTCCTAGTCCGACTACAAGCCAAGAAAGCGAGGTGGTACATGAAGTAAGATTAAAACAAGCTAAGTGAAAATAACATCTTCATCTTTTCTCGGGGACGTGCAGGCAAAATGACGAAAATATTCTCGTTCGGTAAACTTCTTATTTTTGCAGGGCCGCACGTTCCCGATATTTTTGTTCCATCAAAAGGGCAAAACATGGAGAGGGGGATTATAGGGGGTGAGGTCGTAGGCGCATATAAGCGCATGTGCGTGCGCAAAGCCATCGAGACCATAAACTATACCACCAACGAAAGAAAACCGCATGTGCGGCAAATTCGAGAAAAATAACTGTGCCAAAAAGAGCGAAAGAACAAAAAAGAATATAAAACAAGAGACATGAATCTGAAAGATAAAATCAAGATGGACGAAAACCAAAAGAGAGTTAAGCGTGAATTAATAATCGCCATCGACCCAGATAACAACGAGAGCGGAGTGGGAATGGTCTACACTGAGACCACGCAAGCCATGGCGGCAAAGATGAAGTTCCCGAAATTGATTGAGTATCTGAGGGAGACCATCAGAACCAAGCCAAGAGGATATTTCAAGGTCGTAATCGAGGGCGGCTGGCTGAACGAATCCAACTGGCACATAAAGCAATCGTGCAGATACGTGAGAGACAAGGAAGCCCGAGCCGCGGCAATCGGACGTTCAACCGGTATGAATCACCAGACGGGCATCTTGATACAAGAGTACTGCGACTATCTAGGAATCGACTATTCGGTTGTTTATCCTTTGAAAAAGTGCTGGAAGGGCAAGGACGGAAAAATAACGCAGGACGAGATGAAACAGTTCATCCCGAACCTTCCAAGGATGAACCAAGACGAGCGTGACGCACTCCTGCTGGCGTGGGTCTACGCCGATTTGCCTATCAAGATGAAAGGATAAATTACGTTAAAAATAACCGCAAACGCAAACAAAGTGAACCGAAAAGTCGTACCTTTGTGCGTGTTCCGTGAACAAGTGTTCTTCGGACATATAGAAACTAAGCAAAAAATCGAAAGATATGCAGACGGAAGAAATCGCACTCTCTCGGTTGTCTGAGAACAAGGAGAACCCGAGAACCATAACAACGGAGAAGTTCCAGAAGTTGGTTAAGTCGCTTCTGGTCTTTCCTCGTATGCTGACCCTTCGCCCGATAGTCGTTGATAACACGATGAAGGTGCTGGGCGGCAATATGCGCCTAAAGGCTTTGAAGCACATCGTGAGCATGGACAAGGACACATTGCGCCTTACCATTGCCAACGATGAAACCAACAAGTTCACGGAAGGCGAGGTGCAGAACTTGGTGGGCTACTGGATGGACTGGCGGAAGAAACCAGTGGCGACAATCATCAACGCCAACGACCTAACCGAGAGCCAAAAGCGTGAGTTCATCATCAAGGACAACGTGGGCTTCGGAGACTGGGACACAAACATGCTGGCGAACGAGTGGGATGCCGATGTGCTCAAAGACTGGGGCATGGAGGAATGGCAACTTGAAGGGACCGCACCCGATGAGGACAAAGAAGGAGAGGACGACGATAACTCGGAGAACAACTATGAGAGAAAGATAGTCGCACCTATCTACGAGCCGCAGGACGGAGAGGTTTCTTTGTCAGAATGCTATGATACCACCAAGACGGACGCATTGATTTCTGCGATTGATGCTTCGGATCTAGACGAGCAAACAAAAACTTTCTTGAAGGTGGCCGCATATCGACACGCCAAGTTCAACTACGAGAGGGTTGCGGACTTCTATGCCAAGGCACCGAAGGAGGTACAGGAACTGATGGAGGACTCTGCACTCGTTATTGTGGACTTCAACAAAGCCATCGAGGACGGTTTCGTCAAGATTAGCAAGGATTTCATGGAACAATACGGAAAGGAGCACGGAAATGACGCAGGATGAATTTAGAGAGAATTTTGTCGCCTTCATCCTAACGCACGGAAGGGCTGACAACGTAATGACATACAAGACCGCCCGAAAGGCTGGCTACACTGGCCGTATCGTGCTGGTTCTTGATGATGAGGACGAACAACGAGAGCAATACTTCGCCATCTACGGAAAGGAAAATTGCTACGTGTTCAACAAGCAAAGGTACGTGGAGAGTACCGACAACATCATGAAGGGAAGCAGGGGAGTGATAGTTTACGCCAGGAACGCTTGTTTCGACATCGCTGAGGAATTGGGCTACAAGTACTTTATCGAGCTAGACGATGATTATTACGAGTTCTCATGGAAGTTCGATGAGCGAGGGAGATTCAAGCAAAGGCACATTCTAGATTTAAACTTCGTTTGGCGCAGGATGCTGGAATACTTTCTTTCGTGTCCGTTCACTACGCTAGCCATGGCACAATGCGGCGACTTTGTGGGGGGGCGAGAAAACCAGATGGCTAGAACCATCGGGACAAAGCGAAAGGCGATGAACTCATTCATTTGCTCTACAGATAGAAGGTTTCAGTTTGTTGGACGCATCAATGAAGACGTGAATACGTACATATGGCTATCGACACAAGGAAAAATCTTTCTTACGTTGGCGCAGGTCGTTCTGAACCAAGAAATGACCCAGACCAACAAGGGAGGAATGAGCGAGGCATATTGGGGAGAGGGTACGTTTCAAAAATCCTTTTCATCCGTGATAGTTTGCCCGAGCGCAGTTAAAATGGGAATGATGGGGAACATCAACAGACGTTTGCACCACAACGTTCAATGGAAATGCGTAACGCCCATGATAGTTTCGGAGAAATGGAAAAAGGCAGGAGATTAACCCCTGCCGATTGCTTTCAAAATGCACTGGTTGATGAAGTCGCTGCGGTCTTTCTTGTCTAGACTGTCCAGATAGTCCGCTACTTCTTGGACCGCCCCGAAATAGAAGGTGCTGGCGTACTTCTTTGTTCGTCCCGCACCCTTTCGGGCACCGCCCCAGTTGGTCTTAGATGATTCTTTTTCTGTGCTCATAACGTTAAAAATTTGGTTGTATGAAAATAAATTTGTAAATTTGCAAACGAAATGCCAAAGTGAGGGTTGCGGTAGTGCTAGTACCGTTCCCCTCTTGAAAAATCAAAACTCTTTCTAGAGTTCAACCGTTAAGGTTATTTTGATTTTCCAAATCCGAATTGAAATGTAGGTTCTCATTTGGACTTTGGTATTTCATTTTCCCTACTCTCTTGGAGGTTTTCGGAATCCCCTTTGTAATCTCTCATTGATTACGTTTGCAAAGATACAAAAAATATTTGAATTAACCAAACTTTTCAAGATGAAATTTTATAAAATATCAAAATAATTCAAATATGCCAAGAGGTAACAACAATTTGAGGAAAGAGCAACATTGTGCCAAGGAGCAAAGGCTAGAGATTGTCGCGCCCCTTTGGCGCAAGAACTACAATTATCGGGAGATTCGAGCCGAGGTAATGAAGCGACTTGGATTGCCTTCTTATTCCTTGCAAACCGTGAAGCGTGATGTTGATACCCTGCTTAAGGAATGGCAGGAAAACCGACTGGGCGACACGGAGAAAAAGATAACTTCCGAACTGGCACGCATCGACCTCGTAATCAAGGAAGCGTGGGAAATGTGGGAAAAGTCAAAGGAAGACTACGAGAAACGTAAGTCGAAGCAAAAGGGCAAGCCGAAGACCGACAAACAAGGTGTGCAGATAGGTGTAACGACCACGTACCAAGAGATGCAGAACGAGGAATACCGAGCCAAGGGTGATGCCCGATACTTGGACATCATCATCCGTTGCATCGAGCGTAGGTGCAAGTTGCTTGGGCTGGATAAGGAGACCATCGACTTGAATACTCAGATAGAGGACGGCAAGTTAGAAATCGTCTACGTCAGCAACGGAGGTGTCGGCATCTCCCATTCCGAGGAGGAAGTACGCAAGCGTGAGGGGCTGGCGGATATATAAATTCATGAACTGATTTTCTTTTATCATATTTCTGTTTAGTTTTAGTTAGATTGAAAGAGCGATGGCATTATTCGAGGTACTTGATTTGTTTCGTGAGAACGCAGACAAAAAGCCTAGGTTTCTTGTTAACCAAGGCGGAACGTCTTCGGGCAAGACGTATACAATCATGCAGCTTTTGATAGTGTTGTCGCTCAATCATCCTCGGGCTATCATTACGGTGGTTGGTCAGGATTTGCCTAACTTGAAGGTGGGCGCATTGCGAGATATGCAAACTATTCTGAACGGAAACAAGTGGCTAAAGGGTACGTTTCGGGAAAATAGGAGCGACCATTATTTCCGAGCGTCCAACGGCTCAATCATTGAGTTCAAGACCTATGGGGATGCGCAGGACGCAAAGAACGGTAAGCGTGACTGGCTTTTCATCAACGAGGCGAACGGCGTGCCTTACGACATCTTTTGGCAGCTTCAAATCCGAACCAGAGAACAAATCTTCATCGACTACAACCCAACTGCACGATTTTGGGTGCATGACCAGATTATCGGAAGGGCGGATTGCAAGTTGATTCTCTCGGATCATCGGGCTAACAAGTTTTTAACAAAGGAGCAACATTTAAGAATCGAGGAAATCGAGGACAGAGAACTGTGGGCGGTTTATGCCCGAGGGTTGACTGGAAAGCTGACTGGGTTAGTCTTCCGTGACTGGGGAATTGTTGATTCCCTTCCGCCTAGGGAGGATTGGAAAATGAGCTGCCGAGGATTGGACTTCGGATTTACCAACGACCCTAGCGCACTGGAGCATGTTGTCTTGGCTCATGGCGAGTTGTGGGTTGACGAGGAAATCTATGAGGTGGGCATGACGAACCCCGACATTGCAAGGAGGTGCAAGCAGAAGGGAGTGACAAAGGGCGACATGATTGTTGCGGACTGCGCTGAGCCGAAATCCATACAAGAGATACACAACGAGGGCTTGTATATCGTTCCCAGCACAAAGGGAGCGGATTCCATCAACAACGGAATCGACATCTTGAAGCGTTACCGCATCAACATAACAAGGCGTTCGAAAGGCATCATCGGAAACATGCAGTCGTACAAATGGATTGTTGACCGGGATGGAAAGACCACCAACAAGCCGATAGACGCATTCAATCATGGCATAGACGCAATAAGATACGTTGCCCTTAAGAAGTTCACCATCGAGCACAGGGGAACGGCTAGGGCGAAGATAATGAGGACTTAACAAAGGTATTCGAGTATGGATAAAAATATTAAATTCAAAGATTGGCTAGTGCTGGCTCAGTTGGCTGGCTTCAAGATTGAGAAGTGCAGCCGCCCTTCCTTTGTCGGCAAGCATGAGACCCCGAGAGACCTGCAAGGGCTGACGCTAGGGCAATTAATCTCGCTATCTGAACTTGATGGCACGAACGAAAGCATCTACACCATTTGCGAAACGATTCTGAGGATGGAGCGCAAGGAGGTGGAGAAAGCCCGAGCCGTTGACGTGGTCCGCTTCGTAGGCTGGGTGTCGAGGGAGGTTGACAAGATAAACAAACTTTTCGATAGGGCCGCAATCAACAAGCCAACGCAACAAGAGAAGCAAGCAGGGGTGGAAACCTTGAACTTCGGGCTTTTTGGGATGTTGGATTGGTTTGCTCAACGCATGAGGATTCAAGACCACGACCAAGTATTGAAAATTCCGTGGCTCAGAATATACAAGTGCATTGACATGGACAACAAGAAACGTGCCTACGAGATTCGCTTGGCGAAACTGAGGGCTGCGGAAATGAAGAGAAACCAAAGATAAGTAAAAAGCCTATGGGAACAATAGAGAAAACTTTGAAGGAGACCGCCAAGAGTGTTCTCCCTTCTTTCAGTTGGGTGTTTGATTCTTGGCTGGATGCCGATTCCCAATTGGACCGCATCAAGTCCTTTCCCGCCATTGTGGTGATTCTGCCAACGAGCGGAAGCACAGAGGTGAGAAACAACAAGGTCTATGACCGTGAGAATATCGCCGTTGCCTTCATCGACCTAGCCAAGAGGGATTCGGACGGGGAGGAGAGCGCAGAGGTCTACAACCGCATGAAAGTGGCTGGAGCCCGATTCATTCATTCCCTTATCAAGTCCAGAGCCTTTGAGGGACTGGAGGGAGAAAACACATATGAAACCATCTATGAGAAGGGGAGCAGCATCTTTACTGGCGTTGTCTACTCATTGAGGGTTAAACAAGTTATTGGGGGGTGCGTCGATGGCTAGGGATATGTTTCAGTTCGACCCGAAGGCGGCATCCATCATCCTGCGTGAGGAGATGGAGAGAGCAAGGGAAATCATCATCCAGCACATTTGGGCGAATGGTCAAAATGCAAGTGGCCGCACGGTCAAAAGCATGAGGGTGGAAGCTAACGAAAACGGTGCCGCATTGTATGGGCATCGTCCGTTCGGTGTGCTGGAGACTGGCCGCAAGGCTGGAAAGATACCTTACGGATTCGCCGGCATAATCCGCCAGTGGATGAAGGACAAGGGAATCCATGGCACGCCGATTCCGTATGTTACCAACAAGCCACACAAGTACACGCCGCAGGAGCGTGGCGACATGAGTATGGCGAGCGCAATAGCGCATACAATCGCAACAAGCGGCTCAAAGTTGCATCGTGATGGAGGAAGAGCGGACGTTTACTCCAACGTCCTAGGCGACACCATGGAGAGAATTAATAACAGATTGTCCGCTCTTATCATCAAGAGCATGGATTCAATCAAGTTGAACAATGAAACTATAGGCTAGGATATGAGAACGAAAATAGACAAAAACGTAACTTTCGAATATGCTGATGAAATCGGCTTTGCGTTCATGCCGTGCGTACTGAGGGCAAGCGGAAGTAATCTTGCATCATTGAAACTGGAGATAGACTGCGGAAGCTATTCTAAAGCCTATACCGTAGATGCCATTAACGAGAAGGTAGCTATGGACTATCGTGAGTTTATTCAAGGGGCTTTCGATGGACTGGAAAGCGCAACGGTTGATTGGACGGTTGCCTATGACACGAGCAATCTTTCAAAGGTTTTTTCACTGGATGCCTATGCCATCGGTTCTTCGGGCAATACCATTGCGGAGATAGCTTGGAATACAACATACATTTGGGGAGCGGTCAATCCTCGGGAAACATGGAACGGATTCAAGCGTTTGACGTGGTTCACGAATTTCCCTTTTTCCTTTGGACTTTTCATTTCCAAGGCTGGCACAAACGTGCTCGTTGGATATGAGGGCGCACCGCAGAAGTTGCTAAAGGTGGATGCCGTGGGAATGATAGATTTCAATTCTGCCGAACTTCCTACTGGTGCCCGATATTCCGTCGTCTACGACTATGACGGAGAAATCAAGCAAGCAACCTTCGACAATTATTTTGATTTGACTTTCTACCTTAACACTGGTGGCAAGCAATCAAAGTTACTTCGCATCGACTATGACAACACGGAGAGCGGCATCTACCTACGATGGATTGATAGACATGGATTCATCCGATATTGGCTTTTTACACCAGTGGACGAGAGCAGAGCCGTGTCTACAGATGGAGAGTTCGTCAGAAACAACTTGCTTGCGTGGTCCGACCTATACGGCTATGTTGGAGCGAATGGAAGACGACAAGGATATTCAAGAGAGGACACGATAACCATCTGTGCGCCTAGCGTTGACCAAGATACTTTCGACATGCTTCAAGACCTTACTACCTCGCCAGTGGTGGATATGTATTTGGGTGGGGACTGGAAGGCGGAAGAGGACAGATGGCAGAGCGTCACGATTAAGGCTGGAAGCTATACAAAGACTTCGGCTTGCTTGCAGGATTTCGCCTGCGCACTGGTATTGAACGACACTAACATTCAGAAGCTATGAAGAAGGAGCAAAGACTTTATATCGATGGCGTGTTGATGGATTTGAGCGATGATGTGGAAATCACTCTAGACATCAAGAGCAATCTCTTTCGTGATGTTACCAAGATAACGGCTAACAACACGTATACTATCAACCTTCCAAAAACGGTGCATAACATGTGCGCAATAGACTGGGCGGCGAAACCGAAGAACGGTTCTCGCTACCCTTATGCGTTCCATATGGCTCAGTACTTCCGCAATGGCTTGGAGGTTATCAAGGACGGAAGGGCTACACTCATGAGCATCGGGGACAATATCGAGATTTCTATCTACTGGGGCGTGTTCCCTGCTTTCTCCAAGCTACAAGAAAATGACTTGAAACTGAATGAACTGAAAACCGATGAGTACGTTCTTTTCAAGAAATACAACGAGCCTTCCAGCAAGGAGGATGCCAAGAAGAAAGGAATCTTTTATGCTTTTTACAATCCTTACCACATTTCCAGTACAGAGGGAACGTATGGCGTTAACTATACAAGGAACACACCCGACACATCGAAAGATATTGATTTGAAAGTCGGTTATATCAAGACTGGCGAGGAACTGGATGCCTACATTGGCGGCATCATAGTTGACGATTCCAGCTGGAGATGTGCCATCGTTCCTTTTTATCCAACCATGACCGCATACATACAAGCAAGCGGATATGGAAGCATTCGGGCTTATGCTGTGTTAGACAAGAATGGACGGATCATTGAACTTGCATCAGAGCAACGTTCACCTTATAAGCCAATATCAATGACTATCAAGGCGGGTGCGCAAGCGGCTTTTCTCGTGATAAACGTGCCTTCCGAATACTGGAATGATACGCAAAGCATAATTAGTGGGGCGCAGGACATGAGGGTTTTAACCGATGTTTGGAACGAGGAAGAGGATTTTACGGGCGATACGGTTACTTATACAGACATCTACAAGACTAGCCCGAAGTATTTGCAACCATGCGTAACGGTTAGCTGGATTCTGAATCTTATCAAGAACCAAACTGGAATTATATTCAGCTGGGATGATGAATCAGCCGCATTTCTCGAAAACATGGTTGTTCCTCTTGTGACTAGCAAGGCGGACGAAAATACCATTGTCGGCAAACTTTCTGCATCCATCAATGCCGCAACCAAGTTGGGAACGCTCTCATTCGACTTGACGAGCAACATATCATCGATTCAGCAAAAGAGTGGCACCGCATTGACTAAAATCGACATTACTGAGGATTGTAAGCTACACTTCGATTTGCAAGCAAGGACAAAGAAGAAATTCCAGGGGTATGTTGGAGAAAGCTACATGAATGACCTTACGGAGTTTTTCGTTGTAAAGGTGGTTTCGTATGAGAATGGAGAGACTAGCGAACAAGAGAATGAAATCAACGGTGCGGCTAAATATGAGGACGGTCAGTTTAAACTGGTTACATGGAAAAAGTCGGAAGCCACTGACGGATATGTATATGATGCAATTAGCGGCTGCATCGACCTAGAGTTGAAAAAGAATGATGTTGTTAGCTTTATTATTTCGAGAACGAAATTCGGGGAATCATCCGAGGATATTGATTTGTATGCCGGAACGATAACTGCAACCATTCAGACGAGCGACAATGTACCTATAGGAGGTATGTTCCCTATAGGGATAAATCTTCCAGACATGACTGTCACGGACTTCATCAAGTTCCTATCGCTTGTTACTGGTACTTTTCCGAAACAGATTGGTAATAACGGAAGTGTTGACTTCGTGGAGTTCGATGCAATTTGGAACAATAGAGCCAAGGCGATAGACCTTACAAGAAAATTGATTCCCTATGAAGGACGGAATACCGTTCGCAAGATGGAGTTTTCCGTTTCTGACTACAAACAGTACAATCGCTACAAGTGGAAGGAGGATGATGAAACCCCTAACGAGGATGCCGATTTGCAAGTCGCAAACACGACCCTAGACTACGAGCAAGACACATGGACTTTGCCGTTTGCCGCAAGCCTAGGAAACCGCATACCATTGCGAACGGTGGACGGAGTGGGAGCAAAGAGCGGCGGGGAATACAAGGGTTGCAAGGACAGAATCATGACATTCCGAAATACCGATTATTCATCTTTGGAGTTCGGCATCGACCTGCAACGAATTTTTGAAACAAAATATTCCAAGCTGGCTAAGACACTGGCAAATGCGCATGTAATCACGGAATGGCTCAATCTCTCGGATCTAGACATCTTGAACTTTGACGAGACCGTGCCAGTGTACTTCGCCCAGTATGGGGCTTACTTTGCGGTTATTGAGTTGAAGACCACCAGCAACGGATATACGGAGGCAACAATGTTACAACTAGAATTTTAAAGATATACAACCATGGCAACAACTGAGGAGCAGAAAATCCTCGACATCAAGGTAAGATACGAGGATGCCTTGTACGGAATCATTCGCTACAAGGAAAAGATAGATGATTTGAAGGCTTCGCTCGCAACCTTGAAAGAGCAGGAGAAGGACGGCACCATAACAAGGAACGAGTACAAGGTGCAGACGGAAGCAATCAATGTTCAAATGACCCAGTACAAGGACACGATGCGAGTACTGAGGAAGGAGATGCAAAACAACTTGCGACAAGAGCAATTTCAAGAAGGCAGCTTGAAACAATTGCGTGCCGAGTTGTCCAACGCCACAAAGGCTTACGATGAGCTTTCCAAGGCTGAGAGAAATTCAGCCAAGGGCAAGGAGATGCAGGAGCACATCAACAAGATAACAAACGAGTTGAAACTAGCCGAGGAACAAACGCAAAGATACTACAGAAGCGTTGGAAGTTATTACAATTCCATGCTAGACTTGGCAGAAGACCTTCAACACGTAACCCCTATGGGTGGAGGTGGTGGAGTTGGAGAGTTCACCAATAGCGTTGTAACACTTGGCAAAAATCTTGAAGGGCTGAAAGGCAAGGTTCTTGCATTTTCAAAGACCTTGCTAGGGTTGGCCGCAAATCCAGTGTTCCTTGCTTTGGCTGGCATCACTGGCGCAGGAATGGCGTTCAAGTGGTTCTATGACTACAACAAGGGATTGTTGGAAGCTACAAGATTAACCCGAGAGTTCACTGGCTACACTGGCGATGCGTTGGAGAGTTTGCGCAATAGCATTTCCGCCACCGCTGACCTATACGGAAAGGACTTCAAGGAGGTTCTTTCAACCGTAGACGTACTGATGCAGCAATATGGCTATGATGGGGAAAAGTCGATGAAGATAATCAATGACGGTTTTTCTAGTGGCGCAGATTTGTCGGGCGAGATGCTTTCGATGATTCAACAATACGCACCTGCATTCAACGACGCTGGCATTGCTGGCGATGAGTTGGTTGCAATCATCCAACAGACCAGAAGCGGATTGTTCGGCAAGGATGGCATGGACGCAATAATGAAGGCTAGCAAGTCTTTGCGCAACATGAGTTCCACCACCGCAAGCGCGCTGGATGCCATCGGCGTTTCTTCCGACACTCTCAAAAAGAAACTGGAGAGTGGTCAGATAACCATGCTTGATGCAATTCAGCAAATTTCGGGTAAGTTGAAGGAACTTCCTGCAAACACGCAAGAGGTAGGAACGGTAATTGACAACGTTTTTGGAAAGAAGGGAACGGCGGCTGGTCAGAAGCAAATCCAGGCACTTGCAGACCTCGAGACCAGTTTGGATAAGGTCAAGGAGTCGGCGGGTGGATATGCAAAGATTCAGGAGGAAAACCAAAAGCTACAACGCGAGTTGAACGACTATACCTCTATGTTCTTCGACCAGTCCCAGAACGGATTTGGCACAATCATTGCGCAAGGAAAGCAATTCGGCACAAGGGTGCTCATTACCATCTTGAAGGGGTTGCAGTCTGCAATCAACTATTTCGTGGACTGGTACAATGATTCCCTTCTGCTACGAACCGCCATAAATTCAGTGGGAGTTCAGTTCAGAGTTTTGTGGGCTACCGTGAAGTTGGTTGTTAACCTTGTTATTGATGCGTTCAAGAAAATGGCTTTGCAAGCAAAGGGAATGGCGGATATTCTTGAAGGCATCTTTACCTTTGACGTTGACAAGGCTAAACAAGGTTTTAAGGAAATGTTTGACGTTACTGGCATCTTGAAAGAAGCGTGGGGGGACTTGAAGAAGTTCGGCAAGGAATCTGCACAATCCGTAATAGATGGCTACAATGCAGTTATGGGAAGCGCTAAACTGGAGCACATCAACACTGCGTCCCCTTACAATGGTGGCACAGACGGTTCTAATAGCACAGGTGGGTCAACTCCTAGCAAAAATAAAAATAACGGTACAGACGGCAAATCTAGCAAAAATAAGACAAAAAAGGAGATAGATGCCGAGAAACTGGAAGCCGAGCGCAAGAAAAAGCAGGAGAGAAAACTTCAAGAGGACATTGCGCTCATTCAATACCAATACAACGTGAAGGTAATGGATGCAAAGAAGATGTTTCTTGCTGGCATGTACGAAAAAGATAGGGACTACGACACGGAACTGGAATCCTTGGAGAAAGACATGATAGCCCGAAGCCTTGATGCTTACGTTGCGGCTGGCAAGATTGGCGAGCAGAAGGCGCAGGAGATGCAAGGTAAATTGCTTGACATCATGATTAAGGCAAAGGAGCAACTAAAGCAGAATGCAAAGGAGACCATCGAGGACTTGAACAAGGAGTTCGAGAAGGGCGAGAAGCTACGGATCGAGACCGAGGTCAAAGGTGGCGGCACCGGTGAGGAATCTGATGATTCTCTGAAACTGCAACGTTACCAAGCCTTCTTGCAATCCAAGTTAGCATTATACCAGAACGATGCCGAGGTGCAAAAGCAATTGCAGCAAGAAATCCACGATAACGAAATTGCCCTGCAACAGGATGCAAAGAAAAAAGAAATAGAGGAAGAGGAAAAGAAAAAAGAAAAATTCAAGGCAATTTACCAACAGATTGCGGACGGATTGGCATCTGCCATGGATGAGATGTTTGAAGCCGAAACTGCCAAGGGAAAAGCGTTTCTTAAGAGTATGCTTATAACAGCTCTTGATATGCTGAAACCATATATTCTTGCAGAATTGCAAGTCAAACAGATAGCATCAAAGGGTATTTGGGGAATCGCTGAAGCTGCCGTATTGACTGGAATTGTAGAAGCAACGTTTGCAGGAGCGAAAGCTGCAATTAAGGGCTTTGCCACTGGTGGCTTGGTTGAGGGAGAGGGAACTGGCACGTCCGATTCCATCCCCGCAAGGCTCAGCAATGGAGAGAGCGTAATGACCGCAAGGGCTACTTCCATGTTTAGCCCGATTCTGTCTGCATTCAATCAATTGGGCGGTGGTGTTCCTATCGTAGTTAACGGTGGAGGTTCCCAGATTGGCGAGGACATGTTGGCCGCTGCGGTAGCGAAAGGCATGATGATGGCACCGAGACCAATTGTCAGTGTCGAGGAAATCACTTCCAAACAATCAAGGGTTGAGACTATCGAGAGGATTGCAAGAATCTAGGAGGACAGTGCATGAAGATATATGACCTATTACGCATTTCCGAAAGTGTCTGCAAGATGCTGGACGTGAACAACATCAAGGCTAGCGATGTGCGATACCTCATGATGTTCAAGGACTGGGAACGGTTGAGGAAGGAAGGGCACAAGTACGATTTCATCATCCATTACCTCAGCACCCAGTATGAGATTTCTCCGTCTTCCGTTGAGCGAATAACGAGAAGGCTAAATCGTGACGTAAAAATATAGTTATTTCTTTAAGATTTGCGCTCTGTGCGGTTCTTTTTATTGATTGATATAAGTTATCAATTAAGATGAAAGAGCGGTGCAGAGCGCAATCTTTTCGGTTTTCCGTCAAATTTTGACGGAAGGTTTTGAACACGTATTGAATAAACACACTTGATTTTTATTATCTTTGCACTCGGAAACCAAATAAAACGCAAGATATGGCATTACTCAAAATATACAATGACATCGTGACCGAGGACGATAAGTTTTGGTATTCTTGGTTTGGTGGCGATGGTGTCTGCTACAAGGACATTGATACGTTTGCTGCATCAATCCCGAAAGATGATGATACAATCGACATGCGGTTGTTCTGCAATGGTGGCAACGTGGTCGAGGGCTGGGCTATTTATGACCGACTGAGACTGAGCGGTAAGAAAATTACCTGCACCATCGAGGGCAAGGCGTGTTCGATGGCTACCATCATCATGCTTGCCGCACCAAAGGAAGACCGACACGCTTACGAGAATGCGGCTATCATGGTGCATAACCCTTGGATTCCCTGCTGGGCGCTTGGCGAGAAGGTTGGCGCAAAGGAACTGCAAAACTCAGCCGAGGAAATGAAGATGTGGCAGGATAAGATGGTTGACTTGTACGTTGAGCGTTGCGGCTGCGACCGTGGGGAGATTCAAGAACTCATGGACAAGGATATTTTCATCAATGTTGACCGTGCTATCGAACTGGGATTGGTGGCTGACAAGTTAAGTCCGATTTCCGCAAGTGCAGGTGGAAGTAGTATTATTTCAAATATTAATAAAAATCCAAAAGCAATGGCAAAGGGAAAAGAAACAAAAATCGAAGTTAAGGGTTCTTTGCTCAATCAGATTCTTGCAAAGCTAGGAATCAAGGCAGAGGGCGGCGATGGTGGCTCTGCCGAGGGTGGAGACGGTGGCGCAGAAGGCGCAAGCGAGGACGCTCAGAGCATGGAACTGGAGACCGAGGACGGTCAGACCATTACCGTAGAACGTGAGGAAGGCGAGCCGCAGGTTGGCGACAAGGCTAGTCCCGATGGCACTTTCAAGATGCCAGACGGAAAGACCATCACCATCAAGGACGGAGAAATCACCGACATTCAGACTGAGAGCGATGGCGGAGAAGGTTCTTCCGAGGGTGGCAGTTCCGAGGGCTCGGCATCCGATGATGATGCAGTGGCAATGTTGCAGAAGCAGGTTGGCGACCTGACCGCCGAGCGTGACGACTTGAAGGCAAAGTTGGAGAAGGCGGAAGCCAACGCAAAGACCAAGGAAGAGCGCAGAATCTTGAATGCCGTCAAGATGGCTGGAGGTGCCGACAAGGTTCTTGGAAATATTTCAAGCAACTATCAGCCAGAGCAGCGCAAGCCTAGTGGCAAGAACGCTAGCGAGAAGGCTGATGCCCAGGCACGCATTGACGCAGGCGCAAAGGCAATACTCGCCAACTTGAACGGCGGCAACAAGCCCGAGGGTAAGTAACAAGCATTTTAATCAAACTAGTATTTAAGTTATGGCAAAATTCGACAAGAAATTATTTGAGAGTTTCAAGCTAGAGCCAGAGAACGTTGAGTCCATCAAGACGGCTATCAATCTGACCGCCTACACAAAGCAAGACCTAGCTCAGTTCGTCACTCTTACCAAGGTGGAGGAAAATGAGCCAGTTGCATTCCTCGGTAGCATGGAGGACGTAGGCAAGTCTGGAAGCGGTTGCGACCCTACCTATGAGGAGAAGGGTATCGCTAACTCGATGAAGCGCTGGAAACTCGGCGACTGGCAGATTCCGCTGAAAATCTGCTATGAATCCATGTTCGGCACAATCTCCGAGTATGCCTTGAAGAAGGGCACGGACATTGCAGACCTTGACGGTACGGACATTATGACCATCTACACACAGAAGTTACAGGAAGCTATCACTTCCATGCGCTGGCGTATGGTTTGGCTCGGAGATACCGCGGCGCAGAACGTAACCGATGGTGGCAAGATTACCGATAACGTCAGCACTGACCTTTTCGATACTTGCGATGGTCTTTGGAAGCGAATCTTCGCTATCTGTCAGAGTTCAAGCAAGCAACTGACCGCCATCGATGCCAACAAGAAAACCACACCTGCAGAGCAGCGTGCTGCGGCTCTCGCTGATGGCTACATGACCGGATTGGTCGACCAGATGCTGATGGACGTGGATTCCCGAATCCTCGATGATAAGGATTCCGTGCTGGTAATGACCCGTTCCATGGCGATGGCTTTCGAGTATGACCTTAAGGAGCAATATAAGATTATCCTTCCATGGGAGAAGGTGGAGAACGGCATGAACACGACCATGTACAACGGCATCAAGATTGCTCGTTGCTCTGTATGGGACCGCCAGTTATCCGCTTACGAGAAGGGTTCGGCAACGGTGAACCTTCCTTATCGTGCATTGTTCGTGAACAAAAAGCAGCTCATGGCTGGAAGTCCAGACAACTTTATGAGCCAGCTTGACGTTTGGTTCGACAAGAAGGAGCGCAGAAACTACATTTATGCCACTGGCAAGATGGGAACCCAGACCTTGGAGGATGATATGATTCACGCAATGTACTAATCGTTCCAAGTCTTCAACTATTCCTCGCCACTCATTCAAGGGTGGTGAGGATATTGTTTAACAACACAAAAATCTTATAATTATGGCAGTTACAACATGTGAGAGCCTTATTTCGCAGGATATTGCAGTTGCTTGCGCAGACCAAGTTACTAAGGGTTTGGAGAGTGACGGCATCATCATCAACCGAGGAGACATCGATTTTTCGAAGACCGTATTCGACGAAGATAATCCTTGCATCATCAAGCAGCTTGTTTTGAAGAAGGGCAAGAAAGCGTATGCAATCCGTCAAGATGGAAACACTCCGTTCACTGGCACCAAGACCGAGTTGAATGTGGGTACTTATCGCAACACTTGGAACAGCGAGGTCGCTATCATTGTTTTGGCTAACACACCAGATGTGTGTGCTAACATCGTGGACGGACTTGCGAACGGTAAGTATGTGGTTATCCTTCGCAATATTTCGAAGGGCGCAGACGGAAAGGGCGAGTTCCAGGTTTACGGCTATGCGCAGGGCTTGAAGGCAAGCGCAGGAACAAATGAGAAATATTCCGATGATACCGAGGGCGGCTGGCTCATTACCTTGCAAGAGGAGAAGGCACCGAAGGCGGCTTATTTCCTGTTCAACACAGACACCGAGACAACAACGGCAGCTTACGAGGCTCTTTTGACTTCAGGCGAGTGAACTTGTATTAATCAAGGGTACTGGCTAAACTCTTATGGTTGGAAAAACTCCGATGCTTGGAGAGACCAGCCGATTTACAACTTTTAAATTCGTGAGTTATGACATATTCAGAAGCAAAGGAAGCGGTCGAGAAGTTGCAAGGCAAGATGGACGCATCTTTCTCGAACGCAGACAAGAAAAAAATCGAGGAACTTTACTTTGAGGTCCTTCGCAAGACTTTTGTACATACATCGTGCCAGCAGTGTTACCATGATGCGGTTATTGAGATGCTTGTATACATGCGCAAGTATCGCAAACTTAAGACAAAGTGCAATTACCGCATGCGTGCTGGCTTCATTATTTCGTGCCCAGACTTCTATGCTGGTAAGATTTTCACCAACGACAACCTTACAGACAAGGTCGCAAAGGAGTACTTGGAGAAATACCCGAAGCAGGAAAGTATGTTCTCTGAGATTCCCGAGGAGGAGTTAATCGAAAATAAGGAAAATTCGGATGGCACTCCTGCCACTGGTGGGGATGGGGATTCTTCGGATCATGATGATTCGGAAGGAAAGAGCGATGATTCCGACCCCGACAAGGGCGATAAAGCGCCTTCCAACGGCGGCAACGATGATGAGGATGAGTAATTAATCAATCTTATGGAGATACTGGCACATGAACGTTAAGACTACGAAGAAACCGAAACCACGCATTGACATTGGCTATGTTAGTCGATTCAAGATGCAGGCTTACGGAAACAACAATCTTTATCCGCAGAATATTTCTGCGATAGCCAAGGCGAGCGGCACCGCTGAACTTTGCATCGACCGCTATGCTAAGTTTATCGAGGGGTACGGATTCAACTCTGAGCAACTATCTGAGACCATCGTCAACCGCCATGACCGCACGGCTGACGACTTGTTGCATGATGTTGCCGCAGACCTAGCCCGATACGGTGGTTTTGCCCTTCACGTCAACTATAATGTTCTTTGTCAGATTACCGAGGTTAATTTTGTTCCGTTCGAGAATTGCAGACTAGGGGAAGAGGACGAAAGGGGACGTGTCGAGGAAATATTGGTGCATCCCGACTGGACGCAGAAGAAAACCCGAAACGGTCAATATCTGAGGGTTGACGAGCAGACGGTTAAGCGCATAAAGGTTTTCAACCCCGACCCTGCGATTGTCGAGCGTGAGATTGAGGAAGCTGGCGGCATCGAGTTCTACAAAGGGCAGATTGCTTGGTGTTCCATGGATGGAGCCCAGACGTACCCGACCCCGATTTATGATTCCGTTATAACTGAGATTTCCACGGACGAGGGACTAGGGAACGTAAAATATCGCAACGTGAGAAATAACTTCTTGGTTGCTTGTATGCTCATTTACAAGAAGGGCGTTCCAAAGTATAACCCAGAGACAGACGAGGAGGTTGACGATGGTTCAATGATTTCCGATGAGGACTTGAAGCAATTCCAGGGGGACGAGAATACATCTAAAATTCTTGCCGTTGAACTGGAGAATGACGAGGACAAACCCGAGGTGGTTGCCTTTCCTACAAAGAACTACGACAAGGAGTTTACGGTTACAGACGCAAGTGTCGTGGAACGCATCTATGCCCAGTTTCATCAAGAACTTTTCTATGCAATCCGCATGGGTAAGTTGGGCTTCAGTGGGCAGGTAATGCGTGATGCTTACGAATACTATGCTGGCGAGGTTACAAACGAGCAACGTTTCATTCAACGCATCATGGAAAAGATTTTCGAGCACTGGCACGACCCTTCGTTGGCATCCATGGATTTCACCCTGCAACCATTGAAGTATATCAGTAGCGAGAATGTTGACAACAATTCAATCGAGAATGAATAATGAAGCAAGTAGACAGAATACCATTGATTACGGTTGAGCAGTTCAGAACACTTGCAAGACCAACGAGTGCACACCTTGACGAGGGCGATGTGCTTAGCTTTGTTCGTGAGTGCGAGGATGAGAAAATCATCCCAGCAATAGGTTGGGCTAACTTCAAGTCTTCCATCGGGCTGAGAGAATGGGATAGCACATTCGACACTTCTTTCATTCCCGATTTGTTCCTTGATGGCGGCGAGTGGTCTAGGGAGGAAGTCGATGAGCACGGAGACAAATACGACAAGTTGTATTTCTGCAATGGGGTGCGCAAGGCACTTGCATATTTTGCGTATGCGAAGATATTGCGTGCCGATGGTACAATTATAGCCCGAGCAGGTTCAATGCGTCACAGAGACGATTATTCAGACCATATCGAGGAACCTCAGCTAAGGCAGTACAATGACGTAATGAACATGGCTGAACGTTATTTGGCTGAATGCCTTCAATATCTGAAAGTACATAAAAAAAGCAGGCAGATTTCCCCAGTTCGTGGAACTAGGGCTAGAGTGCATGCAATAGGAGACTAAAGCGTATGGCAGAGAGCACAAAGACGATTTCCCAGTTGCGTGAGGTGGCTCAGAAGGTTAAGAACGAAACCGAGGTGGGCGGCAACACTGCCGTTCGTGTCGGTGGGCTTTTCGAGGACATTGTGAACCATATAGGCGAACACGAAGATAAGTTGGCTATTCTTGGAGAAAGTGAGTACAATACGATAACCAAGAACCCTAACAAGATTTATTTCGTCTACGAGGACGAGTAAAAGCCTATGATTAGTGCAGAGGGAAAGCAAATTGCGATAATTCATGCCGGTGGTAAGGTTATCGCCGCCGTGTACCATGGGGCACGGCTTATATGGCAAGCGGTCCGTTCTTGTTTCGGGAGCGGACGCTGGATAAATGAAAAACCATGGCTAAATGCAGAAGCATGGAAAAATAACTAAACAATATATCAAGCATGACAAAAGTTTATGACGGAAAGATTGACCTCAGCACAGATTGGGGTGGAGATTCCAGCACTGGCAATCTACCAGTTGCTGGCGGTCGTGTGCAGGAACTAATCAAGAGCACATTCGCAAAGAAAGGCGGATATGTGCAAGTGAAAGACAAGAAGTTTCTGCAAATCTTTGCAGATGAAGCGTCAGCAAAGAAATACAATTCAGATAGTGATAAATATGCGGACTTGCTTATCTCGCAAGTTCAGCTTCCTAACACTGGAGCAACGCAAGCCACGATGAAGGTAAGCGTTCTTTCCATTCCTTCCGAGTATTCCACCAAGGGACGTTCGGAAGTATTCTCATTTCGGTACAATTCGTACTATGAAAACGAGGAGGATTTCTCGCAGGTTAGCGGATCATGTGTTGTATATGTTAACAACGTTCAGCGTGAGCGCATTTCCTTGCGTGCTGGTAACACCTACACCATCGATGTTAGCAAATATCTGACTGATGGCACGAACGAGGTTAAGTTTACCATTGACAATGCCGAGCAGAGCAAGCGTAATTACGTGTACGAGGTTCAAATGGTGAACTTGAAGGTTGTATCTGACTTTGACTATATCGCCGCATACAACGGAGATATTCCATTTACATACACACCTATCGGCAACATATTGAAAACCGTACATATCGTGATGGATGGCGAGGAAATCCATTCCGAGGAGACTGAGGTCAATAATCGCCAGTTGTCTTTCGAGATTCCTGCGCAATCCCACGGTGCCCATACGCTGGAGGTATATTTGACCGCAACAATCCAAGACATCGCACTGGAGAGCGAGCGTCTTAAGTATTCTGTTATCTGCATCGAGGAGGGTAACGAAACCCCTATCATCGCAAGTAACATGGAAAGGGTGGAGATGAATCAGTACGAATCCGTAAATATACCTTTCGTGGTCTATGCCCCTTTGAATAATCCTGCGGAAATCACTCTGAGAATAAACAAAAGCGTGGTTGCAACACGCCAAGTTGACCGCACGCAACAGACATGGATTTACAAGGCTTTGGAGGTTGGCGGCGGCATGATGGAAATCAAGTGCCGTGACGTATCGAAATCTTTGCCTTTGACCGTTAACGAATCAATCATCACTTCCAAGGCTGAAACACAGAATCTTGAATTGTTCCTAACATCGCAGGGAAGAAGTAACCAAGATGCCAACAAGGAGACATGGGAAAACAACGGCATCAAAGTAGCCTTCGAAGGAATGAACTATACGACAAACGGCTGGGTTGTTGATTCTGACGGCAATACTGCAATGCGTCTAAGTGGTGGTGCGACCATGGAGATACCTTTGCTGTTGTTCTCCAAGGACATTCGACAGACGGGAAAGACCATCGAGCTAGAGTTTGCGGTAAGGCAGGTTACTGATTATACAAGCGTGGTTCTTTCATGCTTGCAAGGCGGCATTGGCTTGGAACTGACCCCGAACACCATCATGCTAACGAGCGAGCAGTCTTCCATGGAAACCAAGTACAAGGAGGACGAGCGTGTCCGTGTGTCTTTCGTGATTGAGAAGAGAGCCAACAATCGACTGATGCAGATTTACATCAATGGAATTAAGTCTCAATCCGTCCAATATCCAGACAACGATGGATTCATGCAGGCTTCGCCAGTTGGCATCACTGCGAACTCTGATGCCGCTACGCTTGACATCTACAACATTCGTGTATACTCAAATAACTTGAAGTCTCAGCAGCTTCTAGACAACTATATTGCGGACTTGGATGACATCGAGAAGAAGATGGCTATATTCAAGCGCAACCAAGTTTATGATACCTACGGAAACCTTAGCTACAACGCATTGCTGGAGCAGATTCCGTGCCTTACCATCACTGGCGAGTTATCCCAGTACAAGGGCGACAAGAAGACCGTGAGCATCGAGTATGTAGACAAGAATCATCCCGATAAGAGTTTTACGGCTGATGGTGTCGTTCTGAATGTGCAAGGTACGTCTTCGCAGTATTACCCACGAAAGAACTACAAAGGGCAATTTAAGAAAGGCTTCGACATGACAGAGAGCGGTCAGCATGAGGATGCTTTTACGTTGGACGAGGATGCTGTTTTGCCTGCCGTTAACTTCTGCTGGAAGGCTGATTTTGCGGAATCTAGCGGAACGCACAACACTGGCTTGGCTAACTATATTGGGTGGATGCTGAAACAAGCTGGCATCTTGACAGAGCCACAAAAGAAGAACGCTTTGATACGTACCACGGTGTACGGAGAGCCTTGCTTGATTTTCCATCGTGCGAGCGCAGGGGAGACACCTCAATTTATCGGCAAGTACAATTTCAACACAGACAAGAGTGCCGAGAACACTTTTGGCTTTGCCGATGGGGATGAATCATGGGAGTTCTCTAACAATACTAGCGACCGTTCTTTGTTCCGTTCTGCGGACTTCGATGGGGATGCTTGGAAGAATGACTTCGAGGGACGTTATCCTGATGGCAACGAGGATATTTCGCACATGAAGGAAGTATTCGCATGGGTGGTTTCTTGCAAGGATGATTTGGAAAAGTTCAAGAATGAATTCGATGAGCACTTCGATAAGAAAACGCTCATTTTCTACTATCTGATTACATTGGTTTTCGGAATGGTTGACCAGAGAGCGAAAAACCAGTTCCTTACTTACTACAGTGGCGGCAAGTGGCTTTTCATTTTCTACGATAATGATACCGTTTTCGGCATCAACAACGAGGGTGCAATCGAGTTTAGCTATAATATCGAGATACATGATGTTATCGGTAACTTGAATGCCTACAACGGAGCGAATTCCCTTCTTTGGGAATTGGTGGAGCAAGCGTTTGCGGGCGATATTAAATCCTTGTATCAAGATTTGCGTCAAAAGGGCATCTTAAGCTACGACAACGTGATTAAGTACTGCAACACACGTCAAAGTGACAAGTGGTGCGAAGCGGTTTATAACGAGGATGGTTACTATAAGTACGAATCCCCTTTGATTGATGGATATACCGATTACTCCAGTGGCACGGCTCAGACCGTGAAGACTGGTGCGTTTCTCTATGCCCTTCAAGGTAGTCGAGACGCACATCGCCGTTGGTGGCTTTACAACCGCTTCAAGTATATGGATTCCAAGTTCCAAGCTGGTTCTTCTTTGTCTGATTACATAACGTTTCGTACCTATACCCCTGCGGAATGGTCGGGGGTTGAGCCAAAGGCAGACATTACAATCGGTTCCCTTGCCGCCATGTATGGTACAATCAAATGGGGAAGTATCACCAAGAGCGAAAGAATGAGCGAGGGAGAGGTTAAGACCATCACTGCGCCTACGGACACGAAGTTTAACGACACCGAGACCATCATCTACAATGCTTCAATGATTAAGAGCATTGGCGATTTGTCGGCTCTGTATGTGGGTACCGTGGACGTGTCAAAGGCTACGAACATAACTGAGTTAATCATCGGTTCATCGGTCAGCGGCTACAAGAACCAGAATTTTAGCGTTCTTTCCCTTGGTAACAATGCCAAGTTGTGCAAGCTGGATATTCAGAATTGCCCGAACTATACCGCTAGTATTGATGTGAGCGGTTGCGAGAACATCGAGGAGGTTTATGCGAGGGGTACTGGTGCAACCGCCGTTAACCTTGCAGAGGGTGGCGTGTTGCGTGTCTTGCAACTTCCTGCGAGCATCACGAACCTTACATTGAAGAACCAGCCGAAACTCGGAACTGGCTTAACTTTGGAATCATGGGCGAACGTGGTTGCGTTGGTTATTGAGAATTGCCCAAACATCAATGCTTTTGCAAGGGTTAAAACTATTCTTGCAGATACGAATGCGCTTCAACGTGTCCGAATCACCAACGTAAAGGCGAATGAAAGCAACTTTGCAATATTGGAGCAACTTAAGAATCTTAAGGGAATCGGCGACAATGGCGAGTATACCGACTTTGCCTATATTAGTGGTACATATAACATTGCGGAGGCTGGAGAGAGCGACATCGAGGAATATACAAAGCTATTCCCTTACCTTAAGATAGTGGCAGGAAAAGTCTTGAAGATGCACACGGTTACTTTCGTTGTTAAGTCTCAGTATGGCAATATCAAGGGTGCTACCGTAACTATCAACGGTTCAACATATAGCCTATCAAGTGGTACGGCTAGCGTTAAGTTGTTGGAAGGCAAAAGCTACAGTTATACTATTAATTACGATGGCAAGACTGATAGCGGAAGCGTCTCAGTTGGTTCTTCTGATGTAACTATCAATAAGACATACACGGTATCTTTCGATGCCATGAGCATGAAGCCAGAGCCGAATGGAAAGATTCAATTCCTGCTTGGTGGTAAGAATGTTAGTTTCGGCATCACTGGAGGATACACCGATTTGAGTATTGACTGGGGGGATGATTCGGCATCCATTGATGGTGATGAATTTAGCCACACTTATGCGGACGGAGAGCAATTTCATAATGTTTCCGTGCAAGTCACTGGAGGAACAAAAATATATTTTGACAATCAATGTATCTATGCGTTTTGGAGTATTGGAAATAATGAGAATATAGTTCCAGATTTTGAAACTCAAGGCAAATTACAATACGTTGGTCTTGATGCGTTGAAGAATTTTACTGGCACTTCATTAAAAAATGAATTCTACAATTGCTCTAGCTTGAAGGAGATACCAGCTGGCTTGTTCGACAACTGCACTAAGGTAA
>ERZ808258.109-NODE-109-length-43205-cov-4.901947_pt1 | contig 43205 bp, 61 predicted proteins | sample MGYA00521280_ERZ808258 | MGnify/ENA primary metagenome ERZ808258 (study PRJEB31516, sample SAMN03275585) | gut metagenome | biome: mammalia-associated habitat; material: feces | host: Papio cynocephalus | place: Kenya | collected 2012-07-19 ...
TTGCCGTAGACCCGCGCATCGCCGGAGACCCACGCATTGCCGTAGACCCGCGCATTGTCGTAGACCCGCGCATCGCCGGAGACCCACGCATTGCCGTAGACCCGCGCATCGCCGGAGACCCACGCATTGCCGGAGACCCGCGCATCGCCGGAGACCCACGCATCGCCGTAGTGATCGAGGTTTTCTTCGCGCTCCACCCAGCCACCAAGTTCACCTTTTTCCACGTTGCCGAAAGCGATAAGCGCCTTTATTCGAAACAGCTTCTTGCCGAAGCACATCTTATTGTCCGTGGTCAACTCAAATTTTTTCATACCGTTCCCTCCTTCACGATCGGCTTAATCCCCAGCTTCTCCGCAAGCTTGGCGGGGAAAGGCCTCTCGCCGCATCGTAAGCAATTACCCGGACACTTTATTTCGAATGCTGCGGCGCATGGCGTAAACTTTGCGTTTGGGTATATCTGTTTCCAGCCCTCATTCCAGCTCGGATACACCGGTTTGGGCGGTTCTTCGGGGTTTTCTTCCGCCCACTGCATTACGTCCGTCTCAATCTCTTTGGCCTTCGGGCGAAACGGCAGCTTAAAGCCGCAAACTTCTTCCTTCTTACACCACAAAGGGCAGTTGACGCATATCGAGTTTTCGCACATTCGTGCCGCTTGCTTCATGACTTCGGTAAATTCAGCCATTTTGTCTCCTCCCTTTCTTCACCAGCAGCCACCAGCAGCCAATTTTTGGCTGCCAAAACTAACCAGTACACCGTGATCAGACTAAAGACGCTGTGCTGCACGCCCTGCATGATTGCCACGACGGATGCAATCATGGCAAGCAGCAGCGTCAGGATGAGGTCGACCATCAGCAAAACGGAATCGGCGCGTCCGACAGGTCGTCGTTGAGTCTGCCCAGCAGCACCAGGTGCACCGTGCCGTCGCTGCGTTTGGTCAGGCGGTAGCTGCTGTGCGGGAGGTGGTCGCTTGCAAACTTCATGGCCTCCGTCCAGCTGTGAAAGGTCAGGTCGGTCGGGATGCTTTCGAGCTTTTCCATCATCAATCACTCCATGTAGATTTTTTTGAGCCGGGGTTTCACGTAATAGCGGGGCGTGTACTTGTCCTTGATGTAGGACGCGTACTCCGCATCCGGCGGCGGTTGACGCGTGTTTTTGGGCGCGCCAGCGGGCGTAGTTGACGCATGCCGCGTGGCATTCTGCCGTCCTTTGCGGGCAGTCCTTGCAGGGCGGAGTTTTCATTGTGGCGCATCTCCTCTCGCAATCTCGATGTAGGTTTGTCGGGCGGGATTGTACAGGAGCGGGAAGCACCCGGTCATGCCGTCGCGCTGCTTGGCAACGTTGATGAGTATGTACGCGTAACCGGTCTTGATGTAGAGCGGGTACAGCTCACGGTCACTCGGCATCGCCTCGTCTGCGTCCTTTGTGCGGTGCATCAGGATTACATTGTCCGCGTCCTGCTCGATTGAGCCGCTGCCTTTAAGCTCGGACATTTCCGGCTTCTCACGGTCTCCGGTGCGGTTGATCTGCGCCAGCGCGACGACGGGGATGTTGAGTTCGAGCGTCAGCTCCTTGAGGATGCGGGAGACGTAGGAGATGCGCGTGTACTCGTTTCGGTCGATCTGCTTATCGCTCGACCGGATGAGCTGAAGGTAGTCGATGATCACCACGTCGCACTTGCCGTTTTTGGCCGCCGCGCGAATCTCTGCGCGCATGCGCTCGATGTCTCCGACGTGCTCGATGTAGGTGATGGGCAGTATGGCCAGCTCGTTCAGCGTACCGGTGATCTGCGCCCAGTCACTGTCCGTCAGGTCGCCGGTGCGGAGCTTGGCGGGGTCGAAATCCACGTCGCCCTGCACCTGCCGGAGAATCAGCCGGTTGGACTGCATCTCGCGGGAGATGTACACGACCTGCTTCCCAGCCTGCGCGATGTGCACCGCCAGCCAGAGCGCGAACGCCGTCTTTCCGACCGCCGGTCGAGCGCCGATGATGGTCAATTCGCCGCGGTGTAAGCCGCCCGCGAACAGCTCGTCCAGCTCCTTCAGACCGGTGGTGTACGGGGATTCGCTTGTGCGGGCTTCCAGCAGGGTCATAGCCGCCACGGCGGCATCAACCTGAGTCGTTGTAAGGGTCAGACCATCGCCGGTTTTAGAAGCATTAGAGAGCTTCTCAAGCGTGGTCGCTAAATCGGCATCTCTGTCTGCCAAATCCGTCTCGCAGGTCTTGAGCAGCTCGGTCAGGTTGCGGCGGACTGCCGCATCCTTGACCAGCTTGACGTGCGTGCCGTACATGGCCTTGGCCGGGGCGGTCTTGAGCGTCTCCATCAGGCAGGCCATCAGCTCGCCGCCGTCCGGCAGCCCGGCCATCTCGTCCGTGATGGACACAAAGTCCGCGATGTGGTTGCGAATCGCGACTTTCTGCATCACGGCGAAGATGCGGCGGTTGATCGGGTCTGCGAAGTCGGTCTCGGTCAGCGGCGTGCTGCTGGTCATAAGTTCAGGGAACCGTGCCAGCGCGCCAATGACGTACTGCTCGCTCATCGGGCAGGACAGTGCGTCACCACCCATTGCGTTTCCATTCATCGTCCGTCATTGCTCCTTTCGTTGGTTTGGTGTCAGTGGGGTTGATCTCGTCTTCCCAGCGCTCCTGATTCAGCCAGGTGGACGGGTTGGGGATGTACTGTCCCTTGTCCTTCGTCCACATCTCCGTTTTGCTCTGCGCGACGACGGCAACGACCATGCGCTTGAGCAGCTCTTCGCTCGGCTTGATCTTGGCAAACGCCTTGCGGGCAGCGCCCTTGCCGACCTTGCGGGGATAGACCGTCCAGAATTGCTCAAAGCGTTCGTCGCAAGGGGAGGGGGCGCGCGGAATGTCTGGGGAGGGGTTCCCTTCCGGGGTTCCGGCTGGTGAAGGTGATCTGCTCTTCCTGCTCTCGCTCTCAGCCGTTTCCTTCTCGGTGTTCGCCGGTGTGCGCTCCCCCTTGGGGGAGGTCACTACGTCAGTAGTGACAGGGGGTATATCTATTACTGTGTTTACTACTGTGTTTACTACTGGTATAGGTTCGACATGTGGGTCACTTCCATTTGACTTTGAAGGCGAATGAAAGCCGTCAATAATGGCAGATGCATTTGCCGATACGGCATACCACATTGTGCGGTCATAGCGGTTGGCATTGTAGTTGCCGGTGAGCAGGATTCCGGCGCTGATCAGCTTGTCCAGCGCCGTGCGCACCTGCCTTTCAGTCATGTACGGGAAGAGCGTCGTAAACGCTTTCATGCTGTTGTACGTCCACCAGTTGCCGTCATGCTCGTTCAAGCCGTTGGCGCGGTTTTTCTCGCACCAGAACGAGATGTTTTGGAGCAGTATGGCGGCATGTACGCCGTACTTGACTGCAACCTCCGGGACGAACGAATGCACGATTGTCATTTAAACACGACTCCCTCTCTCTGCCCAATCTCCACGCCATCAAAGATTTCGCCGGTCTCTTTCCACTCAGCGATCATCGCCTTCGCGTCCACCTTCGGGGGCTGCGGCGCGAGGAAGCGCTCAGGGATTTTTGCAATGTCAGTCACGGTCACGGACGGCGGGAACTTCTGGATTGTATAATTTCCAGCGGTGGTCTTGAACTTCTTCACGCCCAGATTGATCATGGTGTTTTCCACAAGCAATTTGAGTTTTTCCGCATTGTGCTCAAGCGCGGACTGACGGGCGGCAAGGCGCATTTTCTCGGCTTTCACGGCTTCGATTTCAGCCTTGAGATTGCGCGCAACCTTCGCCACGCTGTCGATCTTCTGTTCTATCTGCTCGCAGGTAAGCTCATATTCTTGGCAGATATGATCAAACTCCGCGTCGGTCAGCTCGTCACTTTCGAGAATCTGCATGATGTTTTGAAACTGGATATTTAGGTCATAAAGGTTCATGATTTGTCTCCTTCCGGCTTGATTTCGTAGTACTCGCAGATTGACTTATCCACAAGCGCGAGGTCGTTGTCGATGGTCAAAGTGTCAAACATCCCGATTGGTGATTTTGCAACATCGTTGCCGTCCGACTGCGTGCGGAAGACGTGCTGTCCGTTGTCGATCATGCACCGCAGGCACATGGTAAACATACCCTCTACGCACACCTTTTCGTCGAGCAGCTTGCCGATGGTCTTAGGCTTGACGCTGCCGAAGTCGTTGGTGTCCTCGTGCATCATCACGTACACGCGCTGGTCAGAGTTGAGCAGGGAGATGAACTCAATGAAATTCCAATATCTGTCACCAATTGTGTTATAAAAGGTGTACAGGGAATTGCCCGCGCCGCTCTGCGCGTGCCCGCGCATGAAGCTGTTGGTGATGAGATAGCCCGCGTCGTCGATGACGATGATCGGCGCTTTGGTCTTGCTGATTGCGGCTTTTACCTTGTCGTAGTCGTCCGTGCGGTAGCACCGGAAGCCCGACGACTTGAACGGCAGGGGCTTGCCCAGCACGTTGATAACCGCCACGTCAGCGGGGTTGAGGTTGCGCAGGGAAGCGGACTTGCCGCTTCCCGATTTACCGATGATCAAAACCAGATATGCCATGGTGCACGCTCCTTTTAGAACGGTAGTTCGTCGTCATCCACGACTTCAGCCATCATTCCCATCGCGCTTGCGGCCGCCATGCTGGCCTGCGCGGGGGTCTGCTGACGCGGGGGCTTGGGCTTGGGAGTCGCCACGCCCATCTTGATCTGCGCCGTAGAGCAGCCGTAGAAGGGGCGCACGGTGGATTGTAGCTCGCCCGTCTGCTGGTTGAAAAACTGTTCTTCACGAAAGACCACGCCCAGCAGCTTATTGGTCAGCGTCTTCTCGTCCCAGTTCCACGTGTAGCCGATGTTGCTTTCCTGAATCGCGGTGATCAAGCCCTTGAAATAGGGATTGGTGTCGCTGGTGCCCTTCACGGTCGTTCCCTGCATGAGGATTGCAGGCCACTTGGCGTTGTCGTTAAACTGCTTCTTGCGCTCGTACTGTTCGCGGATGGTTCCGGCATACTCGCCTTCGGCGATTTCAAGCGCGATCTGCAAGCAGGGGTCGCCGTTGGGGAAGGCGCCTTCGCGCGCCGAGAGGATGCGGCACACATAGCCGCCTGCGGGGAACTTGGCCGGGCTTTCACCGGCGGTGTACGCCTTGGTCTGTGCGTAGTCATTGGTTGGTCTCATGATGGTCTCTCTCCTTCTCTAACCGCTCGAATTCGGCGGTGTAATAGTTGATTAAGTTCTCCTGTGTGCGAATCTTGTCCAGCAGGATTTTCACAAGGTACTCAAGGTCAAGTTCCGGCAACATACGACACGTCCTCCTCCGGGAAATACTCCGCCAGCTTGTCCAGCGGGATGCGCAGGGCTTCCAGCACCTTGTACGCTTCGATCAGCTTCCACGGCGCGCGACCGTTAAAGCGGTTGATCATGTTCGCCCGCTCCATGCCGATGCATTCGGCCAAGTCTTTGGCGGTCATTTCGTTCTCCATCAGCGCGACGCGCAGTTTCCGGTAACGACGCTTCCTTTCCATGGGGTTCCCTCCTTCAAAATTTGGTAAGCCCCGCGCCCGGCCTTGAACCGGCGTGCACCGTATGTGACGCGGGTAAGTGGGTTCCCTCCTTCAACGTCCGGATTGAGAAAACAAACCTCATAACAAAAGCAATCGGGACGCAGGAGGGAGGCGGTCGAAAGATAGCTACGCCTGAGCACCTCTTTGCTCACAGAGCCGCTGGCGGGATTTGAACCCGCAATCTGCTGATTACGAGACAGCCGCTCTACCATTGAGCTACAACGGCAGGATGGGCGTTACCGCCCATGTCAGAGTAGGTAGATCATCGCGCACATGCACAGCGCGTAGACCGGCAGGGACAGCGCCCAGCGCAGGGACAGCGTGCCGTGGTCGTACTTCCACGCGACTGTCACGCAGAGCGCCACGCCATACAGCAGCATCAGGGATAAGATAAGGGTCATTGGTTGTCACCTCGCTTTAATCTGCTTGCCGTACTGTACGCCGTGCGCATAGGCAAGCGCCATTCGCTTCATCTCTTCCGGCATCTTCGCCAGCTCCTTGAGGGCGGTGTCGGTCGGCGTCTCGCGCCGGTCAATCTTGGTGTGATTTACGATGCGTTTCACGGGTTGTCACTCCTTTCTGCTTGTGGTATACTCCCAACGGAGGGAGGTAAGATCGTGACGAAAGAAACCTACGATGTGCTCATCCGCATGGGCGGCAAACAGTGGGTAGAACGGGAAGCCTTGAGCAAATTTACGCACGGTACGCTCAAACGCCTGATGCGGGAAAATTTGATCAAGAAGGAGTGCATTACGCCACCTGATGAGCCGCCCGTGTACGCGTATTCCGTTTCCGACGACGGGGTTGACGCGTGCCGGGAATACGAGGAGTTAGATGAGCGTCTTCGCAAGAGCGATGAGCGCGAGGACCAGCGAAGCAACCGCGAAAAACATAGTCTTGTGATTTCTTTTGCGGCGCTGATTATCTCGATTCTGGCGCTCATGAAGCCAGCAGAGCTGGATTTCGTAAGCCTCGTCAAAAGCATCGTACAGTTTGTCAACAATCTCTTCCGTTGACATTGCGTGGAGGTCTGCGCCTCTCAGCCTGTCAATCGCAATCCGCGAGAGACGCAGACAATCTTCGAGCGTTGCGTAGTTCATCGGGTCGTTTCACCTCGCTTTTCGGTGCCGTGGTTGGTTCACTTCTGCGACATTGAGCCCTTCGGGGCTCTTGCTGTTTAAAGCAGCTTGCCGACCACGAAGCCAATCACGAGGGCTGTAAGACACCTCAGTATGTCTTCGCCCCACAGTTCGAAGAACATCATTTTCTTTCCCTCCTACTTTAAGATGAGGATTCCGAGCACTGCGCCCAGCAGTATGGAGAGCGGCAGCAGCACCTTTCCGCAGAAGTCGCTAAAATCCATTTTCACACCACCTTGCACAGCCAGACTAACGCGAAGCCCATAGCGATACCGATGAGCATCAGTAGCGCAACGTCCCACCAGTCTACATCAAATTCCATCTTCCGTCCCTCCTGTTGCGTTTTGATGGTTGCCACCTCCTGACCCGTATGATATAATGTTGTTGCGGGAGGAGGTGACAACATGGAGCAGCATTATGTCAAGGTTCGTTATGTGTACGGAGAGAAGGAGTACAATCTGTTCGCCGATGCTGGTTGGCGGTATCTCACATATCAGCGTATCGCGTCCGAGAGCGCCGCAGGTAAGAGCGAATGTGTTACGTTGATTCTCGGCTGGCCTGAAGGCGCTGGTGAACCCGTATACCCTAATACGTCGACGGTCGGTTGGGATTAGTTCTTCTGCTCGTCCAGACTGGGAAGTTCACCCATAATGACTTTCCAGTCTTCTTTTTCCTTGCGCTCGAAAGCAATCACTACCCATTTGTTCGGCTCGTCAAGGAGCATCGTGTTTGCGTCATGAGGGTCTACGTACTTCACGTGCTTGATGCTCTGGCGAATTGCTACCATATCCACGTTTTCACCTCCCTTCCCTCGCTCTGAGAGTATTATAACTCGCTTTGGGAGCTTTGTCAATATATTTTTTGTGATTTGGCAGAAAAATATTGACAATGAGAGACTTAATGGGTATAATTGATGACAGACGAGAGGAGGGAGAAAATGGAAGAGAGGATAAAAAAAATCCGCAAGGAGAACGGTTTGACACAGACGAAATTCGGCGTGTGTGTCGGCGTAAAGGGTAATACAGTTACCAACTACGAAAACGGTATGCGTGTACCTTCTGACGCTGTGATAAAGGCAATTTGTCGGGAGTTTGACATTAATCAAGAGTGGCTTGAAACCGGCAAGGGCAACATGAAAGCCCAAAGCCGGTGCAATACGCTTGACAGGGTTGCCAAACGCTACAGCGATTCGCCCACGTTTCGCGCGATGCTGGACGTGTACGCCGAGCTTGACGCAGACGGGCAGGAGGCCGTGGAGCGCTACATTGCCAAGCTGTCCAAGGCGCTGGAAGAGGGCAGAGACCCGGCGGCAGTCGGCGAGCTTGACGGAGTATCTGACGTGCTCGCGGGCGAAGAGCCGCCCACACTGCCAAAAGCGAAGTAGCCCGGGGATTCCCCGGGCACGATCAGGCGCGAAGGTAAATGATGTTGGCATCGGGCGCGGCTGCGGAGTTAATCCATATTACGCGCTTCTGCATGTCGATCACGCGCAGGACGCGAGCATCAAGGGCTGCGGTCTTCCGGGGGAAATTGCGCCAGTTTTTCATGTTGAGTTGCCTCCTGTCATGTTATTTGGTACATCTACACAATAACACGACATATACGGTGTGCAAGACTCAAATGTGAAATCGGCTTGATCAGATATGACATACTCAAAAACCATATCTGACACAACAAAAACCAAAAATGAAATCACATAGAAAGAGGGAATCAATGGTGACGATAGGCCAGACGATACGCGAAGCGCGCGCGAAGAAGGCGCTCACGGTTCAACAGCTGGACGAACTCAGCGGGGTTCCGGCGTCCACCATCCGGCGCATAGAGGGAGACAACAACGACCCGGCATTCAGCGCAGTTTCGGCGCTGTGCAAGGCGCTGGGGCTGTCTCTGGACGCGCTGGCGGGCAACCAGCAGGATGGCGCTGCGCCGCCTGTAGTCACGCCTGAGACCATCGTCGCGTATCGGATGCACGTCAACACGCTGCGCCATCAGCTGCGCGTGACGACGATCATCTTGATTTGCTTGATTGCCTTTTTGCTCGGTATCCTCATCGTCGACCTGCTCATCCCGTCCGCCGGATGGATTCGCCGCATGGCGGAGGGAATCCAGACCGCTGTAAGGGGGTGGTGCTGATCGTATGCCCCTGCTGACCGGCTGTTTACCACCTGCAAAAATCCGAAAGAGACCAAACGAAAACAAGCCGGAATAATGAAAGGGGATCATCAAAATGAGGAAAGCAGAAGCCTATTGGCTGGACAAGTACAACCGCTGGCAGATCGTCGCGTACCGCTGCGGCGTGCGCAGATCGTTTTACAGCAATAAGCCAGGGAAACTCGGCAAGCACGAGGCGGAAGCCAAAGCCGACAAGTGGCTGAAGACGTTTGACACCACAAAAAAAGCGCATGACGCGCTGGATATGTGGCTGGCGGACAAGCAGGCGAAGATTGCGCCGACGTCGTATCAAACTGTGTCGTCGATGTCCAACAAGTGGCTCCGGCAGTTGCCTAACAGGCAGATGGGGCACTTGTCGGTCTACGACCTGCAAAAGGTACTGGACGCTTGCGCCAAGGTCAACGCAAGGTCCACAGTCGGCTACGTGGCCTCACTTATGACGGAGTGGGTCAAGTATTGCCGTCTGCGCCGGTGGGAGACGATCGACCTGCGCGAGGGTGACCTTGAGATCAGCGGCCGCAGTACGCGCGCGCGCCGGGCGGCGAACGAGGACGAGCTGCGCGCCCTTATGACCGCCACGCCGGAGGACGATTGGTATACCTACGTCTATCAGTTTGCCGTCTTCACGGGCATGCGCAGGGGCGAGATACTGGGCTTGCAATGGCAGGACGTAGACCTTGACAAGCGTCAGCTCCGAATCAATCGCGCGGTTAATCGCTTGCAGCTGACCACGGACGGCAAGACGAGCAACGCCATTCGCACAGTGCCGCTCCAACAGGGCGCGGTTGAGGTGCTCAACGCCCAAAAGCGCATGCTGCGCAAGGCAGGCATCAGCGGGCTGGTGGTCTTCCCATCGCGGCTGGGGCTGACGACAAACGTCAATACGTTTGAAAAGCACTGGAGCAAGTTCCGCGAGGCGCGCAACATCACGATCACCTTGCACGAGCTGAGACACACGTTTATCAGCATTTGCAAGGCTGATATGCCGGAGCCGCTGCTCAAGCAGGTCGTCGGGCACAGCGTCAAAATGGACACGTACAAGACCTACGGCCACGCCGTTGCAAGCGATAGCAACAAGATTATCGGGCTGATGGACGGCAGTTTTGAGACCGCGTTAGAGCCCACGTTATGACGTCTTTCAAACGCCCAAAAAAGTCAATGATTACAAGGGTTTTGTGCGCGTTATGACGTTTACAATACCAGAAGAAGTTGAAAGATATATGTTGTAAAATCCGATAATCGTATTGCAGATAGCTACACGACAAAACGCGAAAAGTGCAGCAGGATACACAAAGTAGCAGGACGATACACGCAAGGCGAAACAAAAACCGCGTTACGAAACGCGTTACGGATGGCCGCAGGTGGTAAACAGCAGGCATAGCAATATTAAACCCCCTTCCGCATCAGGAAGGGGGTTGGTGTATGTCTGGGTCAGTCGGCGCGGGCGGCCTCGATCTCCGGCTCCAGATCGTGGGAGCCGAGGAAGTCGCAGACCACTACGGCCTTATTGCCGCAGCCCCTGCCCCGCTGATGCAGGGCAGGGCGTGAATCAGCCGATAATGAGGTTTTCGGACGCGCGGCGGAGGTACTCCGCCAGATACTCCGCATTGGAGCAGGGGGCAAGGTCGAGGTTGACGGCTTCGCGCGTGTCGTCGTCCATCACGTTGACGATCGCGTCCCACAGGTTGCGGTCGTCGATCTCCGGCATGGCCTGCTCGGCGGTCTGGTAGGTGTGCCCGTTATCCAGGCTGATGTGCTTCATGGTTGTTCCCCTTTCGTTTGTTCTTCGCCTTGCCCCCATTGTACCACAGTCGGGGGCGGTTGTCTATGCCCTCGTAACCTCCGGGGCGGGTGGTCGGGTTACTCGATCGTGTAGACCGGATAAACCCCAGCGGGGACGGCGTAGCCCTCGACTTCGACCTCGTAGCGGTCTTGGCGCTCCATGAGTCGGATATACGCCTCGGCGTTCTCACGGCCACGGATGCGGTCGATCGGCTTGCCGTTCATCAGGATTTTATACCACTTTTCGCGTTTCATGTTCTCCTTCTTTCTGCCCGCCTTTGACCGGGCGGGCGCGGTGTCGGTCGGGTCGGTCGGGTCAGGCCGCAAACCATGCGCGCGGCGTGTCAAGCTCGGGGTGCTGGCTGTAATCGTTGTCAAACCAGCGGGCGAACGCTTCCGGGTCGCGGCGCTCCAGCTCGTCCATGAGCCAGCCGCGCGTGATTGCGAGCTCTCCGGAGTACGGCATGCGCTCCGTCATGTCCCAGCAGTCGAGCAGCTGGGCAAGGGTGCGAGTGGCCAGCTTCGCGGCCGCTCGTACGTTGAGTTCTTCGCGCGTGTAGGTGCTCATGCGATCACCTCCCAGCAGCTGCCCCAGCGACGGAGCGCGACGGGGATGGCACCGTCCTTCGGGCGGTAGCCGTCGCCGAAGAAGGTTTCGACGGCTTCCACGTCCTCGACGCGGTAGACGTCCGGGACATGCCAGCCCTGCCAGTTGTCCCAGTACTCCGCGTTCTTGGTGGCGAGGCGCTTCGCGCCGGTCAGGGTGGCGGCGGTGCCATAGGTGCGGTAGTCGTACTGACCACCGATGACGATAAACTTGCTGGTGGTTTTCATTGTTTTTTCCTCCTTCTTTTCCTTGACAGCCCGCAGGCTGTTCGGTTATAATGGAGGCGCGAGAGCGGGGGCGCGCCTCCTGCCTTTCGGCGTTTGAGAATCGCGGTTGCTTGTGAGGCTGTGCGCGATTCTCTTTTTGCTTACTTGGCTGTCATGCCGTCGATGTAGGCATCAAGTTCGGCGCGAAGCTCATCGATGTTCTTGCCGTTCTTGATCGCCTTGTCGATCATGCGCAGGATTTTCAGCGCTTCCGCTTCCCGCGCGGCGTCGACTGCTCTTCCCATCAGTTCCTCCATCGTTCATTCTCCTTTCCGCTCTTTCTGCCCTCTCCCTTGAGGACGTGTATAGTATAGCACATGTTCCCATGTTTGTGAATATCGGAATACGTCACAATAATACATGGGAACATTTGTGCAGTTTTACATGTGTACATGTCTCTGATACTATGATATAATCGCGGTTGGAGGTGATACAATGACCAAAGGATACGAGCAACGCAAAGAGGCAAACAAGCGATACCTTGCCAAGCTGGCAGAGATACGTATACGCATGGCCGATGATGGCCGCAAAGAGACGATCAAGGCCGCGGCTGATGCGGCTGGGCAGTCCGTCAACGCCTACATCCTTCAGGCGATCGAGGAGCGCATCCAACGCGATCAGGCCAACAAGTGACCACATACAGCCCTGTTTCGTCCAGGGCTGTATTAAATTTTGATGTAGTAAAAAATAGTAAACAAAAGTAAATTGAAGTCTGTTACAATGTATAATAGCGACGTGGACGCAGGGAACAGCGGAGACGGCCTAAGTTGCTTAAGCGTCTTAGATATCTTAGACATCTTAGATATCTTAGATATCTTAGACATCTTAGACATCTTAGATATCTTAGATACTTAAGTACTTAGACCGTCTTTCACGTTGGAGATGTTCAGGACGGTTAAGGCAGTCAAGGCAGTCAAGACGGTCAAGACGTCTTAGATGGTTCAGATGGTCAATGTGGCTTAGGTGGCTTAGATGGCTTAGATGGTTCAGACGGTGTCTAAGACAGTCAGAAGGGGCTTGGATAGCCTAAGCAACCGCGCGCGCGAGGGAGCCCGGGAGGGTCGCGCACACGCGCACGCGATAGCACACGTTCGACGCTCCGTCAAGTGCCTGGCAACGCGCACGGGCGCACGCGTAAGGCCTGTCATATGCCCATTTGGATGTCGTAATGCGTTACAAATCGCGTTACGACAGGCGTTCAGATGCCAAAAAGTCAGTCCGGATAAGGATTTTTCAAGGGCGTGGCGTCTTTCCTCTGTAAAAATGTATCACTATGATCTTATGAAATTGATGAATTCATAATGATACGGGGGGTATGCCGGAGGATGGGACTCCGCCGGAGCGGGCGACGAAATCCGCATAAAAGAAAGCCTCCCTGACACCCTCCCCGCACCCCCATAGGGTTTAGAGTAGGAAGAGGGAATTGAAGAGTAGGCGAAGAAAAAGCGAGACGCGGACGGAAGAAGAGAAAGAGAAGCGCTTTAGAGTGTGAGATAAAAAATAAAGAGTAGAGCACCCCGGGGGTATGCGGAAAGCAGGGACTCCGGGGTGCTTTGCATGTGCTGAAATTTTGAAAAAAAGGATGGCGGGAGATGAAAAACAATGGCGAAGCGGAAGGCGAAGAGTGTTGAAGCGTTTGGATGGATGGACGCGATGGAAGCAGACCGCCTTGCCAAAGCCGAGAAGATAACGGACGAGATAAAGGACGCTGTGTCGAAGACGAAGGAGAAAACGTTTTACGGGACGGCTGCGAGCTTCAAGGGCGCGAGTAAGAGAAGCGCGTATGGTCTGAGCGATGCAGAAGAGATTGTTGCTGAGATGGTCGTGTATTGTGAGGACGCGAGTTGCCTGACGATTGCGAACACATTGAGAACGCAGTGGAAGGACTGGGACGTTGGTCGAGTGACAGCGGCGCTTCATGACGAGCGGGTGTTGAAGCAGATTGCGTATATAGCGGACGCGGAGAACCTGTGTACGGTGCATAAGGCGCGAAGCAAGCTGCGGAAGCTGTTGGATAGTGAGGGCGAATGGGTGCGCTTGCAGGTGGCGAGCGGAATCATCGGACAGGATGCGAAGGAACGCGAGCGGCGTGAAGTGCTGGATAGTGCGGCGCCGACCGTGACGTTCTCTAATGCGCCTGTTCCGGGACTTCCTGAGCCGATGGAGTTTGATGGTGATGCTGAGCTGAACATGGACGAGATATTCGGGAAGGTGAACGCGAGTGGCACGGGAGATAACAGTTGATTATAAGCCCACGCCGCGCCAGTGGACGTTTCACACAACGAAGGCGAACACGGTGTTGTACGGCGGCGCGGCAGGTGGCGGCAAGAGCTTTTGCATTGTCATGGATGCGTATATGCGCGCATTGCGCACGCCTGGATTCACGGGCGTTATCGTGCGAAGGACGTATCCTGAACTGGAGCAGAACGATATAGCGATTGCGCAGAAGGAGTATTCGCGCGAGCTGTGCAAGTACAATTCGACTCGGCATGAGTATACGTTCACTAACGGAAGCAAGATCATATTCCGGCATTGCAATTCGGCGGCCGATATTTATACGTTTCAAGGCTTGCAGCTCGACGCGGTGTATTTTGACGAGCTGACGCAGTTTACGTACGAGATGTATGACTACATCACGACGCGAGCGCGAACGGAGAAAGGCAAGCAGATCATGCCGATTGTGCGTGCCGGTTCGAACCCGGGCGGACTGGGGCATAGCTGGGTTAAAGCGCTGTTTGTGGATGCTGGCGAGTATGGGAAGCTGATTCCGCACAAAGTGTATTCAAAGGCCGTGAACAAGACAAGAGTCGTGACAACGCAGTATATTCCATCGCTGGTGACGGATAACCCGTACATCGGCGAAGAGTATATATTCCAGCTTGAGCAGAAGCCGGAAGCATTGCGGAAAGCGCTGCTGTACGGCAACTGGGACGCGTTTGAGGGGCAGGTGTTTACGGAGTGGAAGGATGACCCGGCACATTACAGGGACAGGATTCTGACGCACGTGATAGAGCCGTTCGAGATTCCGCTGACGTGGCCGCGATACATGAGCTTCGACCACGGGTACACAAAGCCGTTTTCCTGCGGCTGGTGGGCGATCGGACCCGACGGCTGCGCGTATCGGTACAGGGAATGGTACGGCTGGAACGGCACGCCGAACAAGGGCATGTGCATCACTCCGAAGCAGATTGCGGAGGGCATTGTCGCCCGTGAGACAGAAGAAGCGCGCGACTGCCTGAAGGTGCTGCGCGTAGCTGACCCGGCGATATTTGATATGTCGCGCGGCGACAGCGTGGCGACGCAGATGCAGCCGTATAACGCGGCGACGGGCACGCATGGCGTGGGCGTGTTCTTTGAGAAGGGCGATAACACGCGCATGGCAGGTCTGATGCAGATTCACGAACGGCTGAAGTTTGACGAGAATGGGCGGCCGAGGATGCAGGTGTTCAATACTTGCAAGGCGTTTATCCGCACAATCCCGACGCTGCCGTATTCCTTGAAGAAGCCGGAAGACGTTGATTCAGATGCGGAGGATCATTAGTGAATGTGTATGATGAATGTCGTTATTTCTGCATGATGAACCCGGTTCCGGCGGCATCGTATAAGCCCAAGAACAAAAAAGAGTATAATCCATTTTGAGGTTGGAGGTTGATAAGATATGTCGGCTCTGAGTAAACCGAGCTTTGAAGGCTACATTAGCCCTGCGGTTGAGGATGCGATCAAGAATGATCAGGGCGGTACGTATGTACTGGATTTCATGAAAGGTAACGGCGGGTTTGAATACATGGTTGAGGATATCTTGAGGAATGCATTGCGGAGGTTCCCCGGCTATGACACATCGAAGACGCAGGTACTGACCAACGAAGCGGGCGCGCTCAAGTGGGTTGATCAGACCTGAGGACACCAAAAAGAGCCTTTTCTCAAGGCTCTTTTTGATTGAACTACTGCCTTAGTTTCAATCCACAGATTCCGACTGAATCTGACTGGGGTCGAGGTCGATCCTGATACTATCTTAATTTCAATCCACAGCCCCTTTCGGGGCTGACATGAGCGCTTCCGAGGGTGATATTGCCTTAATTTCAATCCACAGTCTCTAAGAGACTGACGCGTCGGCGCGCTCTGACCGACGACGTAAGTATAGCACAGACGGCAACCAAAAGTCAATAGGGTAAACAAAAAAATATTTAAGGTGGTGAAGGGTGTGGAGAAAGTATCATCTGATGCATTTGCTGCATTTTTGATCGAGCGGCAGAAAGCCAAAGACGGATACATCATGGGCGCTACTGGACAAGACCCGAAGAAATGGAAGAAGGACAGCTGGTGGTTCACGCAGTACAAGAGCGAAGCGCAGCACAACAAGGCGCTGTACTGGCGTGAGCACGCCGAGCGCGTGTGGGACTGCAACGGGCTGGCGGAGGGGTATTACGCCGACCAGACAGGCAGGAACATCAATACATACGCGCGACTGAACTACGCGAAATGGTGCGGCGAGAAGGGCAAGGGCATGATTCCCGCCGACAAGCGCGTGCCCGGTGCTGCTGTGTTCTGGGGGAACAGCGCGGCGAACATTCACCACGTTGCCTTTTTGGTGGCACCGGTGACGGCTGGGAAGCCGGACGGCGATTGGTACATGGTGGAAGCACGCGGTGTAATGATCGGCGTGGTGAAAACAAAGCTGTACGCGCGCAAGCCTGACTTCTGGGGGCTTATGACGGAGTACTTCGATTATGATAAAAACGAGGTGGATGTACCAATGGAGAAGGTGCGGGTAAGCGCGCCGGAGCTGAACGTGTACCGGAGCGCGAAGTCCAGCAAGAAAGACCTGCTGATGATCTGTCCGAACGGCTTTGAGATGGAGCTTGTAGCATCTGAGGGCGACTGGGGCAGGTTTCGCAACCCGAACAATGGCGCGTATGGATATGCGCTGCTGGCCGGGGTGAAAGCGCAGGTGGAGTGATTGGACAGCAACATCATTTCCGCGCTGATTGCGCTGGGCGGGAGCTTGCTGGGCACACTGGGGGGTATTGTGGTTTCCAACAGGCTGACGGCATACCGGCTGGAACAGCTTGAAAAGAAGGTTGACAAGCACAACAACGTGGTCGAGCGCGTGTCGCTGATGGAGCAGAACGAGAAAATGATCTGGCGGCGCGTGGACGAGCTGAGGAACGAAGTGCATGAGATGAAGGGAGGAAGAGAGCATGCAGAGGTTTAAGAGCTGGGCACTGTGGGTTTCCGTGGCCGGTGCGCTGTGGACGATTGCAAATGCGTTTGGTCTGACGCAGAAGATCGGCATTGATGAAGGCACGTTCAAGACCGTCCTCGATGCGGTCGGCGTGGTGCTGATTGCGTTTGGCATCGTGAACAACCCGACGGATACGAAGCATCTGTAACGGGGTGAGCGCATGAAGGAAGCAAGAGCGCTTGAGACGCTGATTGGAGAACAGCGTCTGAGCGAAGAGGACGCGCGCATACGTGACGAAGCGTATGCGCGCTTGCTTATTTGGAAAACCGGCTGTCAGGAGATTCACGACCGCGCACGCGTGGCGCGGAAGATTCTGCTGCTGGATGACCCGTATCAAGACCCGCCCGGTGTACCGGCTGAACAGCGCACAATGCAGTTGCAGACGCTGAAGAGCACGTTTAACAACTGTGTGGCTGATCAGGTGGACAACCGCCCGGAAGCGCTGATGACCCCTGAAACGCCGGACTTGCAGGGCATGGTGGACGATATAAACGACATTGTGCGCTATATCTACGAAGCCAATAACTACTGGTATTTGCACCGGTTCAGAGCGGAGGACTTCATTGGCACTGGCACATCGATCATCCAGATCATGTGGGATGAGAACATGGCGCATGGGCGCGGCGACGTGGCGCTGATTCGCGTACCGGTCGAACAGTTCTTGTGGGATCCGTCCGAAGCTGATATTCAGAACGCGCGCGCGCTTTTCAAGGTTTCGTGGCATCCGCTGTCATGGTTCAGAGCGCAGTACCCGGAGAATGGCGTGTACGTGGCCGCTGAAGACAACGATTCGCGCGCCGTCGGGCAGGAAGAGAATCAGGAGACCATGCTTTCAGACGAACACAAGGCGATGCTGCTTGAGTACTGGTACAGGACGTATGACGCGTCGAAGCGCCGGTACACGATCAACTGTATGTACCTTGCGGGCGGCGCGGTGCTCGAACACCACAAGAACGTGTACGCACACGGCATGTATCCGTTTGTCGTAGATGCGTTCACGGAGATTCGCGGTCTGCCGGTCGGTGAAGGACTGGTGATGGAGCTTGCGCCCATGATGCGGTATATCAATCGATATGCCCACTACATGGACGTGAACATTCGGCAGTCGTCTCACATTCGAATGCTGGTGCGCAACGGCTCGAACATCGACAAGCGCGACGTGGCAGACTGGACGAAGGACGTAATTACCGGCGACTCGATCGGTGAAGAGTCGGTGCGTTTCCTTCAGTCCGCGCCGCTGACTTCGCTTGCGATGCAGCAGATGTATCAGCTTCAGACGGACTTGAAGCAGGACAGCGGCCAGAACCAGTTCACGCGCGGCGAAACGGCAGGCGGTGTAACGGCGGCTTCGGCCATTTCTTCGCTTCAGGAAGCTGGCGGTAAACAGACGCGCATGCGCACGCAGGCGCTGAATCAGGGCTTCCAGCGCATCACGGAGCAGATTTTGTGGCTCGTGAGCGAATACTACGGCGAAAACCGCGTGCAGATGATCACGGGCAAGGACGGCGAGTTCAGAGAAGTCGACGCATCCGCTTCCCGGCTCATGGGGCGCCGGAAGGGCGGCGTAGTGCCGCCGCCGCCGTACACGGTGCGTATTCAGGTACAGCGGTTGAACCCACAGGCAATTCAGAGTCAGAACGAGTTGATCATGAACGCCTACACGATGGCGGCGCAGGCTGGACAGCCCTTCCCGCTTTCGGTGCTGTTCGGCTTGCTGACGGTGGACGGAAAAGACCGCATCTTGCCGGTGCTGACGCAGCTTGACGCGCAGATGCAGCAGATGCAGCAGATCGCCGCCGAAAACGAGCAGCTACAGGCAACGGTGCAGCAGCAACAGGAGAGCATAGACGGCATGAAGAAGCTGATTTCACAGCAGAGTGCCGCCGCACAGATGACGAGCACGGCAGGCGCCGCGCCCGCAATGTAACTTGAGAGACCGAAAACGGTCTCTTTTGTTTTATCTGCCCGCGCATTCACGGGCAAGGAGGAGAAAACATGTACGAAGACATGGAAACAACGGTCGTTGACACCCAGACTGACATCACTCCGGACGACGCGGGGCAGGGTCAGGCGACACAGCAGGACGATGTACAGGGACAGATTTCGGATAAGCTTCGCGAGTTTATCGGCGAGGTTGAGGGCGAACAGGAGAAGGCCAATCCTGAGACCGTCAAGACCGAAGAGCCGCCGCAGAAGGAACCCGGCTGGCTGAAGATGCGGCTGATGGACGAGAACCGGAAGGGCGATAAAGCCGGTTACGAGCGCGCACAGCAGGAAATCAAGTCCTACAAGACCCAGCTTGCAGAGATGCAGGCGAAGCTCGACAAGTACGCGGAGATGGAGTTTGAGCAGGAAGCCAAGGATATGGCCGTCAAGGAGGGCGTGTCCATTGACTTTGCCAAGCGCCTGCTGCGTGCGGAACGCGGATTGAAGCCCGCTCAGAGCGCCCCGGCTGTCGATAAAGGTCAGCCCGCGCGCGACGAAAAGGGACGATTCGTGGCGGCAAACACGGCGGCTGAACAGCCCCAGACGGAAGAAGCAGACCCGGTGAAACAGCAGGCTCAGACGATGTACGACGAAGGTATGAAAGTCAAGAGCGACACCGGCGTTGATGTGCTCCAGCTTTATCTGGAAAATCCCGAAGTGCAGAAGCGTGTGCTCAATAAGCAGTGGAGTTTTGCGGACGTTGCGCGCGAGTACCTGCGGGAGACTGGACAGACGCAGACGAGAATGAGACAGACCCCCCCGCCTGTAAGAAGCGGCGGGGCAAACGAACGCGGTACGGCAGCTGTCGATTTTATCAACATGACCCCGCAGCAGTATGCGGCATTCAACAAAAAGATCGACGAGGGCTATGAGTACCGCCCGTAAAACGGAGGTATGAAATATGGGCGTATTCACGAATATTGTTGCTACTCATGATTCCGGCTTGAAAGCCATTGAACAGTACTATAACGCCGGTCTGATTCAGGAAGTCGAACCGAATCTGGTATATTCCAAGGATTGTCAGAAGCGTTCGCTGCCTGAGAACAACGGCAAGGTCGTAACCTTTTACAGCTATGACCCCTTCCCCGTTTCTCAGGAGCCGCTGAAGGAAGGCGTGACTCCGGACGGTCAGACCGTCAACGTGCGCAAGTTTACCGCGACTGTCAAGCCGTATGGCAACTACGTCGCGTGGACGGACGAGCTTTCCCGGTTTGGCATCAACTGGATGCACAAGGAGACTTCCCGCCGCCTGAATCAGCAGGCGCTTGAGACGATCGACGCGGTTGTTGCTGACGTGATGAACGGCGGTCTGAACGTCATTTACGCCGACGAGAACGGCGGTGTGAACACCTCCCGCAGTGACATCGCAGCGAATACCGACACGCTGACCTACACCCACCTGAAGAAGGCCGTGCGTACGCTTGAAAAAAACGGCGCGAAGCGTTTCTCCGACGGCTTCTTCCATGCGGTTGTTGGACCCGAAACCAAGTACGACCTGACCGAAATGTCGCAGTGGGTTGACATTGCGAAGTATCAGGACAAACAGAAGATCGAGAAGTACGAGCTGGGCTGCATTGCGGGCATCAAGTTCTTCGAGACCACGCGCTCGAAGATTTTCCACCCGACGCAGTACCTGTACACCGACTCCGGCACGGGTGTTTCCAACCTTGCGCTGGCTGGCGGTTCGTGGAGTGTAACCAAGAAGACGGGCTACATCTCCGTTGCGCGCACGACCGCGTATGCGTCCGGTACGGACGCTGACTACGCGCATTTCTGCCGCCGCATGGCTGGCCAGAAGGTGCGTATCAACGATGCGTCCGCTACGGCATACATGGATGCGCTGATCGATAAGTGCGTGGACGACGGCACGAATCTGGTCATGACGCTGCGGTATGTGGATACTACCACCGACTGGACGTATGCGTCCGGCGACAAGGTGTATTCGCAGGCGGGCGGCGCGTCCAGTGCGGATGTGTACTCTACGATCGTGTACGGCATGGACTACTGCGGTATCATCTCTCTGGGTGGTCACGGCGAGAACATCCGCGCGATCGTCAAGGAACCCGGCTCGTCCGGCGCGGAAGACCCGCTTAACCAGCGCGGCACGATTGCGTGGAAGGTGGATGGCTTCACGGCCTGCATCCTTCAGAACGCGTATGGCGTGCGCATTGAGCACTCTGTGAGTGCTTAATTTTTTGCAATAACGACACTGGGCGGGGGCTTGAGGCTCCCGCCCTTTTTCTGTATAAGGAGGAAATAGTATGGCGAATACCGCGGTAAAAGAAACCCCCGTCAAGACGCTTGAGGAAGTGCGCAGAGATGCAAATATCATGGTCAACCTGCGTGCTACGGGCAATCTGATCGGCGAAGACGGAGATGTGCTGAAGAATCCCTGCGAGACGGTGATTGTGAATGGCAAGACGTATCAGGTGCGGTGCAACGAGCCGGTTGCCGTACCGTGGGAAGTGTACGTGGCACTGAGCAACAGTGAGCGCTATCGCGGCGAGAACATTCTCTGCTGATGAGAAGGAGGGGTGTGTATGACGCTTACCGAAATCCGAAATCGCGTGCTGTTTCAGACGAACAATGACGCGGATGACCTGGGCGACTTTCAGCCCCATATCGAGGGGTATATCAATGAGGGATACGACCTGCTGACGATGGCGTATGACAAGAAGCACGTGGGCACGGACGAGTATCCCACGCTTGCGCTTGCGTCAGACACACCCACTCTCCCCGACTGGCTGCATCCGGCGCTGGCTGACTACGCGTCGTATATGATTTACCGCAACGGCAATGCGCTGAAGCAGAACCGCGGCATGGCATTCTGGCAGATGTTCCAGCTTGCGCTTCAGCGCGCACGGGCGCGCGAGGACGAGCCGTGCTACCAGAAAAATCTGTACGTTGATATGAGGACGGTGCGGAGATGAGCAGCAATAGCTACGAAAAGCAGTTGACCTTTGGCGACTTCAAGGGCATTTGTCAAGCGGGCAGCGGGCATAATCTGAGCCTGTCCTATGCGCATGACGGATACGGATTCATCACGTATAAGGGCGAGATTATGTCTATGAATCCGCTTGTACCGTTTTTTAATCCAAGTTCAAATGCGAACATGGTTCTTGCAAATGGTGCGTCTGCTTACAGCGGCGGTTCTGCTCTCTCCACGCTTTATAAGCGTTTCCGGCTGAAGGACGGAGCGATGGTTCAGTCCAGCGCCGAATACATGGTATTCGTTGACGCGGATGGGCGTGTGTGGTATAAGCAATTCGAGTTTGATAATGACGAAGATATAGAGGTTCCGTCTGGTGGATGGACGTGTGCCAATACAAATGCGCCGTTGATCAGCTCTGGATACCTTACAAACAAGCCGTGCTGTGTCGCCTACGAAATCAACTACGCCCCGCCTGAGACGCTTACAGACGCGATTGTGACGGCGATTGAGGGCGGTGCGGAGTACTACTATTTCGAGCTTTCAGCGTATGAATACCGCCGTTTGCGTGTTGAAAATGGGAAAGCTGTGTATGACAACAAGGACGGAGAAGCCAAGGAATTGAGCGAAAGCGACAGCGTGCGCAAAGCGTTCGATGCTCCGGTAGACTGTCTGTTCATTGCGCATCAGGAGTTCGGGCTTGCGTGCCTGTATGCCCCGCTGGATTCGGATTCACTGACGCTGGTTAAAGTACACGTGCAGCCAGAAAATACAGATAACGAAATCAAATTCGGCGCGATTGAGCTGTACAATGACCGGCTGTGGGGAACGATGATCGAGACCGACCCGGACAAGCTGATGTATTCCGCGCCCAAAGACCCGTTTAACTGGGATGAGTTTTCCGCATCTCCGGCAGACGGTGCGGGCGATGTTCAACAGCCGAACTGGAACGGCGACGAGTTTGTGATGCTGAAGCAATTTGGCGCGTCGCTTTTGGCGATCAAGTCAAACGGCATCTGGCGTGTCACTGGCACAAATCCATCCAACTATTCCTTTGCGCAGCAGTACGGCGAACAGGAGTTGATCCCGAATACGGCGGTTGTCTTTGGCTCGAATATGTATATAATGGGCAACGATGACATTCTACGATACAACGGCTATGAAGTTGCGCCGGTATCGGAGGGTTTTATTGCCAACATCACATCGGCATATGGTGGATACAGCGAATATGAAGGAAATCATATGGATGATTTCGCTGTGATGGACAGGCATATTTACTGTATTTATCTGAAGCATTTGACATATCAGTTGAATATTATGGACAACAGCGTTTGCGGCGTGCTGGTTGAGTACAACACGATGACGGGCGAAATCAACGTTCGGCAGACGAGCAGCGTTGACCTGCGTACTTCAGACACTGGTACGACGATGCTTCTTTGTGGTACTTGTGACGAAACGAACGCGCTGTTTATGAATGCTGACGGACAGCTTGTGACTCGCCGAAGAGTGGACGAAACAGCGGCGCTGACTTCCCTTCCCTTCTATTATGAATCAGGCTATCAGAATTTATCCGCGTCCAACGTGATCAAGGGCGGGTTTGACATTTATCTGCGCATGGAACGAAGCAGGGCAGAAAGCGAAGCTGTGATCAATGAGGAAATGACGGTGGACGGCGTGACATATACTACGGCAGATACTGTCAAGGACAAGGAATATGTGAAGATTGCCGGAAGCAGTGCAACCTTCCATCCATATGAGCCAAATTCAACATCGTCGATTGGTTGGAATAATCGAGGGAATGAATATCTGGTGCTCGTTCGCGGTGGCGGCTGGCTCAAGATCAAGGTTGGCAATTCTACGCCGACGTATTGCGTGCTCGAATCTGAGATGGAGACTTCGCGCACGGACGGGCTGTTGAATCCTCCTTTGACCACGCAGATGACGGTTGGCATTCGCACGGAAAAGAAGCTCAAGATAAAGACAGTGACTCTGACGAATGGCAAGCCGCGCCGTGTGCACATTAACAACACGGGGCGTTATTTCCGGTTGGAGCTGTCTACGCCTGCGCAGATTTCGCCGTGGAGGATTCTGGGGAACGTCACGGTGAATCTGGAACTGGACTATGATTGAGGTGATGCGCGATGAAGTCTGTATTGCTGCCTGATATGCCGCAGGAGTGGCGCGACACGGGCGAGCGCCTGTTTTATTTGCGGCTGATGGACGTGCTGAATGGCATGAATCAGGAGATTGTGAGCGTGTCGGAGACGGAGAGCAAGTCTACCGATACGACCACGGAAGAGCCGAAGATTGTGTGGGAGACGTTCACCACGGAGAGCTTTGTGAACTGGGGCGATGCAGACCCGTTCGGCGCGACGATGATTGACGGCATTGTGTACCTGCGCGGCGCTGGCAAGCTGGCAAGCGCACTGGCAGACAAAGGCGTGCTGACCATTGCTACGCTGGCTGAGAAGTACAGGCCGGAGTACCGCGTCGCCGTGCCGATCGTGTCCGACGCGGGCGCACTGCGCCTGACGATCAACACCAACGGAAACGTGCAGATTCGAAACACGACCGGCGCATCGCTGGCCAATACGACGTACATTTCGCTGGCGTGCAGCTTTGTAACGGGGCTGTACACGGGTACAGATGAGCCGGAGCCGAGCACGCAGACGTATTTGTATGACAAGGGAGCGGTCGAGGGATATACGTTTGTGAGCAATGGTTTCACGCGCCCGAACTACACAGGCAATGCGAAGGGCGTTTTGGAAACGAATACCATGCGCATCAACATCCCGGCGCTGACGGGTACGACCAGTCTCCCGTACAACGCGCATGTGTGTACGTCGGCGGCGGTGACGATTCCGACCGGCGCGTCGAAGCTGAAGGTGCTGGCGAAGAAGACCAGCGCGACGAACACGCTGCTGAACTTTGGTCTGCTGCCGTCCAGCGCGTCGAACTCGTACTCCACGAGCAACGGCGGGCAGTTGAGCGGCGATAAGACGCTGACAACGACAGAGACGGTGTACGAAATCACGCTGACGGACGCGGTGAAGTCTGCCACAAACCTGAAGTGCATTGTGAACGCAAAGGCGAACATGAAGGTTGGCACGGCTGCCGCGAATGCGATCATCTACCAGATTTGGTTCGAGTAAGGGGGTATAGGATATGACGCAAGCAGAAATCAAAAAGGCATTGGAAGCCAGCGCAAAGGAAAACTACACGCCTAAAACGGATGAAGAGATTCGTTCGCAAGCGGAGGGCATGTATAAACAGCAGTTTGAAAACGACCTCAAGGCGCTGCGCAAGCAGACGGAACAGAACATCCTTGCGGCGCGCAGAGACTCTCTGAGCACCGGTATGCAGCGCTCCAGCTATGTGGCGGCACAGCAGGGGCTTGCAAGAAGCGCCGGTCTGGAGGGACAGCAGCAACTTCAGAGCAACTATGAGTCCAACATCGCGAACGCGATTGCCGACCTGCGCGACAAGGACAGAGACAGGAAGCTCGCGGATGATCAGTATCGGAATCAGCTCCTGCTTCAGCTTTATAATATGGGTAACAGCGGGGGCGGCAGAAGTGGCGGTACGCCCAGCAACGATTCGGATAATAAGAAAATTCCTGATTTAAAAATAACGTCGGCTCCGGGTGACTATAATCTGTTACGCGAAAAAAGGGGAAGCAAGGTTTATGAAACTCCGATCACAGCCGCGAACGCATGGAGAGAAAAAATGCGCAAAAACCTCAACAAATATACGTATACGGACAAGGGCGTTCTTCTTGATTAAGCATTTAGGAGGATAACATGCATGTTGGAGCTTAAACTTCCGAACAAAGCTAAATCCAATGTTATACACGTGTCCAAGTCGAACACGAACAGTGTTGTAAAAGAGAACGTTGAGAACGTTCCAGTTTCTGGTTCGCAGGATGAATTTATGTCTCTCGGCAAAGCGTATTCCAAGCTGAACAACATGTTCAAGGCATACGAAGCGGAAACGGACGCGGCGAAAAAGCAGCAGCAGGGCATGGACGCGATCAACTTCAGAAACACGCTGAACGCCGCGATTGCCGACCCGAACATGCCGTACTACAATCCATATACCCGCGCGACGAACTACAATATTGTGGACAACCTGAAGAAGTACTACAATATTGACCTGTCGAACGGTATTACGCAGAGCACGATCAACGACTTGAAGAAGAACGTTGACTACAGCAAGATCAGCTACAACTACGGCGGCAGCATTGCGAGCAACACGAAGGATTCGAACCAGCAGCTGGCGTACTACATCTCGATGCTGGAGGACGATGAAGCTATTACGCAGAAGGCTGAACAGGAGCTGAACTCCCTTCAGAACGACGTGTGGATGCTGGTGAAGCGCGGATACAGCGACAACGATATTATGAAGAAGATCGATATGTCGAATTATCCCACGCTGACGAAGATGGACGAGGGACGGCAGACGAACACACCCCTGACGCTGAACCGGCGCGTGAACTATTCGCAGGACTACCTTCCCGCGTACATCTGGGCGGCGCGCAACGATTATCAGCTGAACAGCGACGAATCCTATATCAACGCGCTGATTGGCTCCAATGACGGTGTGGGCGAGCGCTATATCCCGAAGTCTTCTTCCTACGCTTCCCTTGACCCGTCCAGCGAGTACTACGCGCCGTATGGGCAGACCACGACGCTTTTTGACCTTGGCTCGAAGTATAAAACGACTTCGTTTGACCGCAAGTGGCTGGACGAGCACAAGAGCGAGCTGTTGAACGGTGACAGCGCGTCCCAGAAAGAATATACGAAGATTCTGACGGCTGTTGAAAACGCCGACGCGGCGACGGAAGAGCTGAAGAAGCTGAACGCGTGGCGCGATCAGATGGTGGCGAGCGGCAAGAGCGCGGACGAGATCACCGCCCTGCTGACGAACTCTTACGACGGCGAGAAGTCGTTGCTTGAGGAAGAGTATCCGACGCTGGCGAAGATGGAGAACAAGCGCACACGCGGCGGGGCGCTGGAACTGGGCTATGCGGTGGACTTTTCTCTTCCTATTTTTAAGGAGAACACGCGGCTGGCGGCGAGGAAGCGAGATTGGAACGCTGCGCTACATAATACGGAATCCGCAAAGGTTGTAACTCTTCCGACTACGCGGAGCGAGATTGAAGCTGTGCGTGCGGCGGCTGGTGAAAACAAAGAAGATTTTTCCGCAATGGATTCCGTGGCCGCTGATTTCAGTGTGACCGCATTCAAGCAGAACTATGCGGACAAAACCGAAATCGAGTACAACACGGCGGTTTCGAATCTGGAAGATGACATTGTAGCGTACAAGAACGGCAAGGCGTTCAAAGACCTGTCCGAAGACGCGCAGAGATTCATCAAGACCAATCCTGAGCTGTTTGAGGGTATCAGAAGCTGGAATACGGGCGACGATTTCGGAACGCAGGTCAAGTATAACGCGATCGAACAGACGCTTGAACAAACTCGGTGGGATACGAATTTCACGTCTACCGGCATTGGCAAAACTGCTGCTGACGCGATTCTGTACGCGGACGATGCGGTGCGCGACGGTTTGCTTTCACCGGAGGATAACGCTGCTTTCCTGATTGGCGTTGCCGAAGCGAAGGAAAAGGCAAAGAATGCCGGAATGTCGCTGGAAGACTACCTGAACAGCGACGAGAGCGTGCGCAAGGAAGTTGTGGGCGGCATGTATGAGGTTGTCGCGGCGAACGATGAAGCCATGGCTGCCCAGCGCAAGGAATTGCAGGATAGCTTTGTGAAGACCTACATGCAGTCCCAGCAGAACGAATGGAACGGCACGGCGACGGAGGACGAAGCGAGCTTTCTTGAACAGATGAACAATTACAATGTTGATCTGTCGAAGGACGAATACTACCTCAACGTGCTGAGCGAGAACGACGACTATGCGAGTGAGCTTATGGAAGCGTTCACGGACGGTATGGATGATACGTATGATTTTACGCCCGTGCAGTCGTATTTGCAGTTTTCCGGTACCGGCAAGAGTCTCATGGAAAGTAACATTGCGTCGGCAGCAAACGAGGTATACACCTCCGATATGCGTGCGGCGCGATGGCTGGGCTTCAAGAACCTGGAAGAGTTTTACACGGCTTATCCGGAACTGGAAACGCGCGCGAAAGAACGTGCGCAAAGAATGGCTGATGAGAAACTGAAGGAATATCAGGAATTCGACCAGACACTTACCATGCTTTATAAACAGTCGTTTGAGCAGGGGACATTAGAAGGAACGAACGCTGACGCGTATTCTCTTCAGAAGGATGAAGACGGAGAATACTATCTTCAGGACAACGACGGGAATACCTATGATCTGAAGGACGAAGACGATGTATATACCTTGCGCTCGGATTCGAGCGGCGATAGCTCGGTCGGGCAAATTGGCACACAAGACATTCGCAAATATATCAACAAGACTTTGACCGACGAGTACGAAGTCAACAACAAAACGATTCAGACTGACGCGGCTGGAAATCCGATTGAGCCTGTTGCAGAAGAGGAACAGTGGAATATCTGGGAAGGAATCAATGGTGTCGGATGGCAGGGAATAAAAAGCGGCGTAGTTTCTGTTCCGCTTACGTTTGCGCAGGCAATGGAGTATTTCTTCTACTACAAGTCGAACGAGGATTTGAAAGCTGAACTGCGAAGCACGGTTTCGCGCGAGGATTACCGCTCGAAGGTCGAGTATGACATAAGCGACGAGAGCGGTGTGATTCCGGACGAGAACCGGCGCAAGATGCTTCAGACTAAGTTGTATGGCGATGCTGAACAGGGAATCGCGCCGTACTCCGGGGACATTTACGACTTCGGATACGACCCGGGCAAGGCGAATATTCTCAAATATATTGAGGACAAGCAGAACTACTTGAATTCCGCGCGCGAGGATGTGCAGAAGTACGCGCCGAACTGGGTTGGCACGTATGACGACGTGGTTGCTGTTACGCAGAATGTCGCGAATATGGCGCTCATGACTGCCGGAAGCACGATCGGTGGCGGTTCGATTGCTGCAAAATTGGGAACCGGTTTTCTTGTGTATGGACTTCCTGAAGGCGCAGAACTCGGGCGCACACTTGAGGATACGTTTGGCTTATCCCATAACACGGCAGCGGCGTGGGCTGTGGGTTACGGCGGTTTGACCGGCTTCATGGAAACAGTTATGTTTGACAAGCTGTGGGACGGAGTGATGAAGGGAAATTCCGAAGCAATACTTGGAGAAACTAAGATAGCTGCGCGAAACTTTGTCTCCAAAAACATGATAGGAATGCCGAAAATTGCACAGGGAACTGCGAAATGGCTTGCGGGTAACGTAACTATCGCGACGGTTTCGGCACCGTTTGAAATGATTGAAGAGGGCACAGAAGGTGTTGTAAAAAACATTGTTGTGGACGTTGCAACGAGGAACACGGAGATTAAGCCCGGCGAGACGTATACGCCTGAAGATTTCTTTAGCCTGACGTATGAAAGTGCTCCGGTAAGCTGGTGGCTCGGTTTTATTTCCGGCACAATCGGAGATGTAAGATCGACAATTAATGCGAAAAAACTTGCGAAGCAAAAAAGCATTACTGCCAAGCAAGCTATGGATACGGTCGATGCGCTGAAACTGGATGTGGACAAAGCGAAAAAGGAGTTTCAGGAAAAAGGCGTTGGATACTACGCTGACAAGGCTAAGCAGGAGCAGTACGCTGTTGACAACTTTGCGAAGAGCATGGCTGAAATTAATCAGGGTTCGGAAGTCCAGCAGGCTCAGCAGGCGCAGACGGCGTATGAAGAGCAGCAAAGCAAGGTGTCTGATGCGCAGGAAGCGTATGACGCGGCGGCCACACAGGCACAGGCGCAGGCTGAAGCGCTGTCGGCAGAGGACATTCCGTCCGCTGATACGATTGCGGAGATGCAGCGCATTCAGGGCGAGGTTGATTCGGCGGCTGAAAAGCTGAAGAATGAAAACAACCTGCTGGAAAAGACGAAGAAGGCGTGGCAGGACAAGCAGGCGCAGGTGGATGAAATCAAGAAAGCCGCGCTGAAACAGGCTGAAGTGGACGCACAGATGCGTGTGGAGCAGGAACGAGCTGAAGCAGACATTGCCGAAAAACAGCGGATTGCGGACGAAGCGCAGGCACAAACAGATGCTCTTATCGACGACATGGCGAAGGACATTCAGGCGGCAGTTGGTCGAGAAGGAGAAGACGTTGGCGCGGTCAAAGATAAGATCAAGTCGAACGCGGACAAGCTGGGGAAATACCTTCAGGGCAAGCAGGCGCAGATGGTGGAGGACTTTGGCAAGAGCGTACCCGGCTGGACGCTGAAGTTTGATGCGATCAACGACCGCGGCACGCGCGGCTATGTGGACAAAGAGAGCAAGACGATCTACCTGAACTCCAACATGGGCACGCTCGATCAAATCCGCGCGACGGAGGGACATGAGCTGACGCACGTGCTTGAATCGCTGTCGGATTATGGCGATGTGCAGAACGCGATCTTCGACGCGTACTATCAGGGTAACACGGAGCGGCTTGCGGACGATCTTGCGGCGATCAAGGCGCGGTATGACCTTCAGGCTGATAAGACCGGCAACGAGGGCTTCCGGCTCAATACGGAGGAAGCTCAGCGGCAGGAGCTGCTTGGCGATCTGATTGGACAGCTGCTGTTCAAGAGCGACCCCAAGATTATTGATCACATCGCCGCGAAAAATCAAGGCGTTGTGCGCCGCATGCTTCAGTGGGTAAGCGACAAGTGCAAGGAGCTTTGGATTCGCGTATCCAAAAAGGGCGGCAAGGAAATGGCGCAGGCGTATCGTGAAATGACGAAGATTCGCGACACGTTTACTGACGCGCTGAACCGCGCTACGCAGGTTGAAGAGCAGGGACAGAATAACGCGGCTGACGTGGCCGCCGCTCAGACGGAGCAGGCTCAGCAGCAGACTACGGAAGCACCGGTTGCGGAGAATGTTGCGGAGACGCAACAGCAGACGCAAGAAACGCCGGTAACGGATACCGTTGAGGAAACGCCCGTAGAAACGCTCGAAACCGCACCCGCACAAACGGTCGAGGAAACGGTTGTGGTGGATTCTACGCCGAATGAGAGCGTGACAGTGGACTATACGCCGGTTGACGCGTCGAGTCTTGAGAGTATTCAGCAGCGCATGCAGGATATTCAGCGCGCCGAAGCGGAGGAAAAGCAGATTACGCTTACGAACGTGACGGCTGAGACGGCGGCTGCGCTTGACAAGCTGCGCGAAGCGAACGGCATCAGCTATTTCCGCGCGTTTACCAATGACCCCGCTCTGCGGAGCCAGTATAGCTGGCTGGATTATCAGGTACAGGCAAAGAGTGTATCGCAGTATCTGGACGCGCTGCGCAATCCGGACGTTGACAACGTGGTGATGGTCGGCGAAGACGCGAGCACCATGCCGAGGTTTGCGTATCAGGACGGCGTATGGTCGACGGACTATCGCGGCGCGACGAACAAGCAGAAGCAGCTTGCGCGCATGATCAAGGCGCAGGGACTGGAAGCGGAGTACATTGCGAAATCGCCTGTCGAGCGCACGACCGCGAACTCTGACTACGTGGCGAACCGCGACGCAGGAAGCCGCGCCATGTGGGAAGCCAAGGCAGAGGAAGAAGCCACTGCGAAGACGGAAACGCAGACACCTGAAGTGCGTGAGACTCCGGAGCTTGACGGCAAGCTTGCGCCTGAAACGCCGACCACGATCAAAGAGCGCGTATCGAACCTTCTGACGACGGAAGCCACACCCGAAACCGTGAAGGTTGCGGATATTCAGGTCGACCCGGAGACGTATCAGTTTAAGGGCGACGTGAACGAGCAGGGCGTTACCAAGCCGCTGACCGGCGATTATAAGCCCGGTCTGTCTCAGCCGCTGATTCTGCACGAGCGCCTTGACGGCACGCTGTACGTGGCAGATGGACACCACAGGCTTGATCTGGCAAAGCGCAACGGCGTTGACACGGTGTCGGCGGTTGTGCTGAAGGAAGCGGACGGATACACGCCTGCCGATGTGCGCGTGTATGCGGCGCTTCGCAATCTTTCGCAGGGACGCGGCACGTCCGTTGACGCAGCGAAGCTGTTCCGCGACGCGGGATTCACACAGGAAGAGCTTGCGTATTACGGCCTGAGCACCAATGAGACGATCGTTGAGCAGGGCATGTATCTTGCGGCGCTGAACGAGGACGTGTTTGACCGCGTGGCAAGCGGCGAAATCTCCGTGTACACCGGCGCGTTGCTGGGCGAGATGTTCCCTAACGACATTGCGCGGCAGAATACCTTTCTTCAGATGATCAATGGAAAGAATCTGACCCAGCAGGAGCAGCGGTATCTTGCCGAGGATATTCAGCGGGCACAGCCGATTCAGCGCGCGGAAGGCGAACAGCTTTCGTTTGACGATGAGTTTTTTGCGACGATCGACACAAACCTTGCTGAGCGCGCGCAGATTGTGAGCGGCTTGAAGAACCGACTGACCAAGGAAGTCAATCAGTTTTCCACGCTTTCGAAGCAGAAAACTGTTGACAAAGTAAGCGCGGTAGGGCAAAATGTACTTGACGCTGAAGCCAACAAGGCGCATGCGCAGACGGCACAGGCGGCGAACGCACTCTTGAGCACGTATCATCTGACGGGCGAGACGAATCAGCAGGTACGCGAGATACTGGACAAGTACGCGACGGAGCTTGCCACGAACCCGAAGATGAGCAAGAACAAGGCCATCAACGCCGCCTATGATGAAATCATGGCAATCGCTGAAGGAGGTATGACGAGTGAAGTACGAGGGAGCCAAAAAGCAGATGATGTTGCAGGCGATCGTGCAGGGCTGGAAGGACAGGGAAGAACGGGAGAAGTACTTGCAGTCCCTGCCGAAGGAAGAACGGGAAGCAATCCTGAAGGAGGACGAGGAGCGGCTGAAACTGCGCAGGGAAGGAAAAATCTGAACCCGCAGTACTCCGTCCAGTTCGACGCGGCTGAACGGCTGAACATCCTGCGCGAGTTTGCGAAGGACATTAATTCGCAGGAGTTGTACAAGTATACGATCGGAGAAAGGCTGAACTCGATCTTCCGCGGAACGAATCTTCAGCCGTCGTTTGATCAGCTCAACCCGGTGCGCATCGTCCAAAATCTGGCGGCAGAGCTGGGTACGAGCACGTATACGGCAGACCTTTCCGCGATGGGCGACGACATAACGAACGTACTCTCATACTATGACACCCGGGCACGCAGTCTGGTCGTGGATAAAAACTCGGCCGCTGATCTGGGTGTCACTTTGTATGGGCTTGGACAGTTTGTGTACGACAAGTGCGCGGCGAAGCTTGATGCGGATACGTATAATCGCGCGAACTTTGGACAGCAATTTGCGGACTACATGACGCACGAAAACGCTGATTGCAATCCAGACTTTATCACGGATTTGACGCTTGCGCTGGATGCCAAAACGAAACAGGCGGTGGACGCTGCGCGTAATCAGGTCATTCGATACTCTTTGCAGACCGACCTGCAAAAGGCAATGAACATGATTCGCGACCGCGCGGAAGAACGCGCGGGCAAGAAGACGCTGACCGGACAGCTGCGCCAGTTTTACATCAACAATATCAACGCGGCATACGCGGCGAGCATGATTGACTATCTGACGGGCACGCAGGAGCTTTCGCTTGAAGCGAGCTATCTCCCGCACGCGAAGTACATGTCCGAATCGATCATTGCGCGTGACTACGTGCTGCCGGACGGCACGCGCGTTGGTGTGGCCTTTAACCAGATGCTTCAGAGCTTGGGCGTGACGTTTGAAAACGAGAAAATGGTCGGGGCGTATATGCTGGCTGAACACGATATTTACAGCATGCAATCCGAGCACCCGAGACCCGTGTACAACAACACCGAGCAGCAGAACCGCAACATCATGGCGGAAGTCAAGGCGCAGATTCCGGAGATTGAGAGCATCGTCAAGGGAATCCGCTCGTGGTGGGATACGTTCATGACGGACTGGTATCTCGATCAGGGCTTCACGACGCAGGAAGAGTTTGCACGCTGGCACGCGGAAAACCCGTACTATGTACCTGCTTTCGACTTCGAAGCGGAGGAAACGGACGGCAAGGTTAAACAGCGCAAGGGCAGCACCAAAGAAAAAATCAATCCGTTTGACGCATACGTTGAGTACATTCAAAAGATCGTCAATCGCGTTGTCCAAAACAACGTGGCGAAGACCTTCCACAAACTGTACCAGACCAACTCCGGGCTGGGCGTGATTGCACGGCAGATTCCGTCCTCAAAAAGCGACATACGCTATCTGTACGCGGACGTGGCAATTGACAGTGTGCCGGACGCGGTGCTGGGAGATGTACGGGCGCGACTCGAAGAGAAGGGCGCGGCAGAGAGACGCGAGAACGGAATGAACATCTTCGCGAACGCGAATAAGCAGACGGGACTTGAAAAGAACACGCTATGGGTGTACCTTGAGGACGGTACGAAGGTCAAGTATGTGATTAACGACGTGCCGCTGTACAACCTGCTGAAGGGAAGCGGCGACAACACGTACAGGAAGGTTGGGCGTATCCTTTCGTCCGTAACTAACACTATGGCGCGGCTGACCACCGGTCTGAATCCGCTGTTTTCCGGGAAAAACGCTATCCGCGACTTTTCGAAATCGGTTAACTACGGCAGCTGGTCGTCGAACTACGGAAGCGGTCTGGCCAAGTGGTTCCAGAACTTCGGCTACACGTTTTCCAACTACATAAAGGAAAACTTTGGCGGTGAAGTTGCTGCGGACTACGCGGACTACCGTGCAATGGGCGGCGGCGAATCTGAGCGCTTTGACACGCACAAGAGCACCCGGAAGCTGAAAAAGGCGCTGTACGGCGATACCACGCTGGACAAAATCTGGAAGGCCGTGACTATGCCGGTTATCGGCATAAACAACATCATCGAGATGAACTCTCGACTGGTTGAGTATCGATATGGCAAGCACGACCTGAGCACGGCAGAGGGCAGGAAAAAGGCCTTTATGGCGGCTATGGAGGTAACAACGGACTTCCAGCGCGGCGGGCAGGGTGGCGTATTCCAGTTCATTTCCAAGGCTACGCCCTTTTTCAACGCGACGGTGCAGGGTCTTGATCAGCAGGTGCGAATGTTCGGACGCGGCGAACGCGAGCGGCTCGGTGTACGCCTTGCAAAAACGGTGACGAACAACCTAATCTCCGGTGCACTGCAGGTGGCTATGATCGGCATGTTTGGCACGGACGATGACAAGGAGCTGTACGGACTGGCGCTGGACAACATGAAGAATGACTTCCTGCTGCTTCCCACACACTGGTTTGTCAAGAATCCGGAGCGTCCGTTCCTTCGTATTCCGCTGGCGCAGGACGCGTTGAGCAAGGCGGCGTTTGCCTTTGGCCGCAAGCTGATTGCGGGCGAGCTGCCGGAGGAATATCAGGACGATTTTACATTCGACCTGAAGGAAGCCATCATGGATATTCTCTCGAACCAGCTTCCGGACAGCACGATTTTCAGCCCGATTCTGGACGTGCTGACGAACCGCACGTGGAACGATACGCAGATGACCTCCGACCGCAACCTTCAGAAGAGCGAAGTGAACCAGACGAACGAGAGCATGCCGCAGATTTTCAACGACATTTCGGCGCTCCTGAGTGCAAACAACATTCACGGCAAATTCACTTCACCGATTGCGCTGCGCTATCTGTTCTCACAATATACAGGTGTGATTGGGCAGGTGCTTTTGCCCATGCTGTCCAGAGACGCGAACGGCGACACGAACCTTTTGCGCGGTCTGTACACGGCGGTACGCAATTCGTTCACGCTCGACCCGACGTACACCAACTGGGTCAACGGCGCGTATGACGATCTGTATAACAAGCTGGAGACGACGATCAAGGACAAGGGAATGATCGGTGGACAGCTTAAAGCGGGCATGAGCGAGCAGGAAGCCACGAAAGCATACGAAGCGGCAAGAGCGCTGATTGGCTCGAAGGGCACTGTAACGCAGATTAACGACGAAATCTCGGCGCTGTACGATGAGATTAACGAGATTACGCGAAGCAATGCGGATGATGCACCCCAGCTTTCGCGTGACAAGCGAATGGAGATTGTGCAGCTGAAGAAGAGAGCCGTTGAATTGATGCAGGAGTGGTCTGACAAGTATTGCGCGGACACCAAGTATCTGATTACGCTGAAGACGCAGCCGACGGTTAATGCGTATACAAGGGCGCAGAGCGTCGCGGCAAATTACGGCGTAGACGCGTTTGGAGAAATCCCTGATTACCTGTCGTATGGCGCGAACTACGCGGAATCCATCGGCAAAAACACGGAAGCGTATTCGCCGCATCCGACGTACAGCCGAACGTCGAAAGGCGTTACAAAGGCTGTACCGGTGGACAAGCAGAGCAAGTTTGACGCGATATATCTCAAGGCGTATGAAGACGCGTTCGATGGCAAGGGCGGTGCAGACTACTTTAACTCCATCACGAACGAAGAGACGTTGCAGAAGGAGCTTAAAGACCTGCATACGAAAGCGCAAAAGGCGGCAGAACAGGAAGTACCCATGGTCGAAGTAACCGAATAACGCAAAACCCGGGCTGTTGCGGAGTAAAATCCGTAGCAGTCCGGGTCTTTTTTGGTTTTGGGGATTACTCGAAGCCCTCGATCATCGCGCGCACTTCGGCGGTTTCGGACAGCAGGTCGGCGTGCATGGCTTTCCATGCGTCCATCATGCCATTGGCATACTCCGGATTGCGCTTGTACCCTTCGGAGTTTTTGTAGGACTCAATCAGCTTCTCCACGACGTTGTGGCCGTCGATGTTGAACTTGATGTGCGCTTCAGCCATATCGCAGAACCACATGGCGGCGCCGCGATCGGCTTCCTTCAGCTCGTATGCCTTGCGGATTTTCTCGCGAGCTTCGCCGATGTTGCCGTGCATTTCATTGGATACGCATTTAATAAGTTTCATTATATATTACCTCCCGATGCATTGTCTCAGGTCGCGCAGGTCTTCCTCCGTGAACGTGAAGCTGCCCATGAACGGAATATCCATCGTCAGCTTGCCTTGCGCCTTTAGCTGAGCAAAGGCCGCGTCGTACAGAGTGTCAATATCAACCGTACCGTCCTCGTGGATGATTCCCAGCGCCTTGAGCGTGCTGTTTTGCGTGGCGCTGGTCATGATTGTATCCATCTTCCCGGCGGCTATGCCGTACATCGTGCCCAGCAGAAATTGACGCTTGTTGTCCATCCGCGGCATGATCTTGCTTTGCAGCCAGTTGCCTACGCCGGTCTTGATGTCGTTTGCGGTTGCGGTCGCCATATGTGTCCCTGCCTTTCAAAGGCGACGGGGCATTGCTGCCCCGCCGTGTCGGTTGTGCTCAGGCCGCAGTAGTAGCGGTGGTGGTGGGAGCCGTCCAGCTATTATAGCGATCCATCGGCTCCGGGCAGATGTTGGTCTTCGGGATGACCATCTTTGTCATGCCGTTAAGAGCCGCGATCTGCTGCGCCATCGCGCCCATGGTAGCGGTCTGCGCGGCGTTCCACACATCCTGCTCGCACAGGCGACGATTCACACTGTCCAGCTTGCCATCAAAGTACTTGTAGACCTCAAGCAACTTCTGGTCGGTGTAGATATTGGAATCGCGGAGCTTGACTTCCGTTTTCAGCTCGGCGATTTCTGCGGCCTGTTCGGCTTCGCGGCGACTGACAAGATTGCTGTCTGCGTCGTTCGCGTTCCGACCAAGGCCGTTAACCAGCGGAGCACCGGCCACAGCCAGTCCGCCCAGTACAGTACCGATGATACCCAGCGCCTGAGTACCACGTCCAGCAGTCCATTCCATAATTTTTGTACCTCCGTGTCATATAATGTTGGTTGCAACCTCGATACAATTATGACAGGCAGAGCGGAATGGCGCGGGAAAGCGTGCGACGTTGGCGGGAAAAACAATTTTCGAAAGTATACTTGCAGGAAAAGCGTGCAAAAAAGAAAAAAAGCCTTGACGAGCTTGGCTTTTTTTGATAGAATATCAGCATTAAGAAAATCTCTTGTTGGGGGAGATTTGAACGGGACGCGGGCGATTGAAGCCTACGTCCCGTATATTTTTTACATGCACTCGGTCATTACCATTTCGATGCGCGGCACGATCTGCCCGCGCAGGCGCTTGGAAACCGCGCTCCTGTCCATGCCTACCGCCGCGCCGATGTCTGCATACTCCATGCCCCAGACCAGCCGGGACGCGGCAATCTGAATGTCCGTCCGGGAAAGCCGCGCCTCGATGATGAGACGCGACATTTCGGATGATGAGATGCCGTCAAACTGCGGATACTCGTCATACGCCGACACTACACATCGCCCACTTCCGCAAGCTTCGCTTCCAGCTTTTTGATCGCAAGCGACTTAGTATTGTAGACAGTCTGGACAACGTAGTTGAGGTGGTACGCGATTTCGTTGACCGACTCATGAGAGAGATACAGTCGCCGCAGCACTTCCCTCTCCTCGTCGTAGTCGAGCAGGTCGATCAGGCGTTCCGCGCGCAGCTCCTTTTCCAGCTCGCTGTTCAGGAGCTTGTCTATTTTTGCCTTCATCTCGTCGATCTGCGCAATGGATTCCAGCAACTTATCCGGGCGGGCTGAGGTCTGGACAGTCTCGCCGCCGTACATGCGCGTGATACTTGTCCGACGATCTTCCAGCGCCTGTATCCGCTCGCGGCAGCGCGCAATGTGCCCTTCGGCGTAGAATGCTTCAAGCAGGATCGTTTCTGCCCGGCTGTTCGTCTTCGTCTTCCGGCGCATCGTCCACCTCCATCCTCGTGACGACCATTGCAATCAGCTTGTCGCGTCGATAGTCCATGATCTTGTTGACCAGCTTTTCGATGATCAACAAGGCGCCCATGCCTCCGAAGAAAGATACCCAGTCCATCTATCACACCTCCACTTTAAATTTCCGTCTTGCGTACTCTGCCATAAGCAGGGATTCTGCCATGCCGTCATGGTCTTTGGCGCATCTCGGTGTCCGGCGAAGGGACACGTGCGGGAACAGATGCTTGCATGCCTTGATGCTGTCTTCCTTGTCCGCGCCCAGACTAAATTCCTTTTTCCACTTTTGGGGCGGTATCAATTGATACGGGATGAAGTTCGCGTCCAGCACGCCCTGTATGTAGCCAAAACCCTGACCGAAGTTGAACATGGATGTCACGCCCTGTCCGGGACGCGCGCCCACCTTTTCGATGCACGCAATGATTGCGTAGTTGCGTTCATCCTCGATCAGGTCGGCCATCAGGCGCGGCAGCTCGACTGCCTCCATGGGGTAGGATTCTGCGTGCGTTTCGCCCTCGATAATCTTGATCAGCGACACGCCGCCGCTTTTACCGGGGTCGATGCCGACAAAGACTTGGTATGCCACGTGACGGCCTCCCTTCTTCAAATTTTGTGCAGGCTTCATGCGGCGGGCAGCCGCGACGTTCGCCGGTGATCAGCAGGTACGCGCAGCAGACAAGGTTCTCGTTCTGCGCAAGGCAGCACGCGTACTTGCACTTGTAGCATTTCGCCAGCAGCTTTTTCATCGCTGCGTAGTTCTCACAGCCGTATGCTTCGCGCGCGATCTTATCATACTTTTTCACACTGTCCACCCTCAATATCGTCGAACACGACCGGCACGACATCCTTAAACGCCGCCAGCAGCATGTTCGCGACGATGCGCATGTCCGGATGTGCGGCGGGAGCGCAGCGGAGCTTGAAAAAGTGTCGCCATTCGCGCAGGTTCGCCGTCATCACAACCTCTGTCTTCAGACAGTTCGGGAGCACAGCGCGGGCAGCTTCCGGCGTACAGCCCAGTTCCAGCATGTCTTTGTAGTGGGTTTCAGCGTCTATGCACGCGAATTTCCAACACATGCGAAGCTTGACCATTTCTGCGCTGTGGGTGTTATCATCCCAGTACGGACGTATGAATGTCAACTCGCCGCCAAACTTGTCCTTGCCGTAGTTACAGTACCTCGTGCTCTCTTGGCTGTAGCTTGCAATTCGATGCCTTACCAGCTCATGTGACACGCCGCGGTCGCAGATGATGCGGACACTGATCTTCTCGTGCTCAAGGATGGACTCGTGTCCTTGCTTGATGCGCTTGCGGACAAACGTTGCGTCGTTGCTCTTGCCCTCCGACTGGTAGCACACGCGCCCGGCGGCGGCGATGTTTGCCAGCATCTGGTTGCCGTCCGGGGCGTTTCCGAGCCACGTAAACGACGGGTCAATTATCCTCATAAAATAAATCTCCTTGCTAAATCGATTTTACGGGCTGAACCTCGAATCATCATTCGAGGTTTTCAGCCTCTGCCGTATCGGTAGTAGGATTGCAAGAGCTTGAAACCGCATTTTTCTTGCCGAGCACGTTCTCCGTAAAACGCACCCTAAATGCGTTTCTCTGTTCCTCCGTGTATTCACGCTTCTGCGTATATGGATTCTTGCCAAGCCTGAACGGATGCAACGGACACTTCTCAGACGGGCATAGCTTAACTTCGTTTTGCTGTCCGCAACAGCAGTCGAGACACTTAGCTTTAATTGCCTTTAGCGGCGAACGGTTCTCGCTCATTTGTCTACCTCCTGTATCCTGTCAAACGATTCGTGAAATTCCAGCTCAAGTCCGATTTTCTGCCACACTTCGTCGATTGTTTCGGCGCTTGTAAACGCGTTGATTACCGTGTCATCCAGATGTTGCAAGAAGCGTTTACAGCGCTTTGCGCCATACCCTTCCAGCTCATGCAGGACAAGACAGGCGGCGGCGTAAACTGTCTTAAACGTCGTCTCAATGCCATCGTCGCGCCCGCGCGCGTATTGCTCTTCCAAGTCCTTAGGCGTGATGCCGTTCCTGAGCAGCGCGTTCATCTGTTGAGCGGGAGACAGCTTCTTTTGGAGACGGGGCATTTGCTTTTTCTCTTTTCGGCGTTGTGCGCGATTCATTTCTCTTCCTCCCGGTGCAGAGAGCGTTCCGCGTCGAAGCCGTCCGGATAGCGCTTCTTCAGCTTCTGGATGTTCTTTGCCGCCACATCCTCCATGCTCCAGCCGCGCACGGTGCACAGCTCAGCGATGCCCCACAGCAGGTCTCCGACCTCAAGGCACAGCGCTTCGTCGTCGATTGCGTGCCCCTGATAGACCTTCTGGAAGATCGAGTGGATCTCGCCGACCTCGCTTGCCATCTCATGCAGGGCGTGGAGCTGCGCCCTGTCCGGCGAAAGACTATGATTGATCGTGCGCCCTGCCAGTACCTGATACTCATTCAGCGTCATTTGTTGTGCCCTCCTTGCAACCAACTTGCTTCAAACTTGCTTCAAACTTGCAACTACATTGCTACTTAACAATCGGCTTCTCGTCAAACGCATACGCAAACTCGCTATACATCGAGCACCGCGAACACGGGCAGTTCGCCGTGCAAGACACGCAATCGCAATTGGGCGGCGTGCATACGTCGAGCATGTGGTCGTTGTACTTGCATGCCATGCACGGGTGACCGTGTCTCGCAATCTGGTACAGCGCCTGACGCGTTTTCTGCGCCTGTTCGCGCCAGTACTTCAGCCAGCGCCCTACTTGCTTTATCTTCTCGTTTCTCAGAGACTTCGAACTCACGCCAGCCATGTGCGACACTTCCTGCGCGGCTTCAATGGCAACGATCTTCGCGATCGAGCACTCACTCTCCGTGTCAAACATGGACGGCTTGCAGCTTTCTGCCTTCTCGCGCAGCATCTTCATGACGGCTGCACGGCTGATCAAATCACTCATGATTATTTCCCTTCTTTCCAACGCAGCAAAAACCGTCATGTTTTCCGCAGAACTCGAACGACTGCTCTGTCATGCATTTTCCGTGCGCGACACAATCGCGACAGCGCACCACGAGAACTGCGTCTACAGCGGGCTGACGGTTGATGCGGTCAATATGTTCTTGCAGTTCTTCTTGCTTACAATAAGGCACTTGCTCCATCAGCCATTCGTACTCTTCCAGCAACGCCTTGCGGCTGATCAGGTCTCCGTCTTGCATGTGTGTCACCACAATTCCCCTCGCGTCTTGATTACCTTCTGGCAAACCGGACAAAGCACGCAGTATCCCACCATCCCATCACCATCTTCTTCAGGTACTACACTGTAACATCTTCCTTCATCCAAAGGCACGTACTCAAATACTGCTTCGCAGGATGGGCAAGTAAGTCTCTTAGGCTTTATGTTGCCGTAGGATATGATCTTCACATATTACACCTCCTCATTTCGTCCACCGTCAACCCCAGCAGCGCCGCCATGTAGGCGGTCGCGTGTGCCTTTGTGCCCCAACTCTCCGGGATGCCTACGCGCGGATAGTCTACGTATTGCACGGCATAGCGCCCGTCCTTGAGCTGGACGACCTTGTACGGATTGCGCATCGTTACGCATCCTCCTTCCCGTACAGCACCCGCCTGAACCTCGCCAGCTCGCGCCACAATGACAGCGATTGACGGTTCGCTTCAGCGCGGTGCACGTCTGCCTTGACGATGGAATCATCGCACATCTGCTCGACCTGATACTCGATCTCTTCTGCGACCTCGCGCATGTGCGTTGCAACCATCAGGGCGTTTTCACGGATGGTGTCTTTCATGCTTCTTCCTCCTCCGGTAGTTCTGGCGCTTTCGCCCAGTGCGTCACGTTGCAGTCACATTCTCCGTCCGTGAAAAACCATGCGCCGCCGTCGCTCCAATGCCAATGCGACACGTAGAGGTCGCCGTCAGATATGACCAAGCACAGCATTGATTCCTTATCCGGCAGTCTGTCCTTCACGCTCACCCACTTCGGCACCTTTGCTTCCAATTTGCAAATGCAGCTCAGTGCGTCGTTTATCATCATATCCATGCAGGACTTGGATGCTCTGAATTTATCGTACGCGCAGGGGCTACAAGGCTTGTCATCACTTACACACCGTTCTAATGCGTCTTTAATTTCTTCAGCTGTTCTCATCACTTTAAAAACCTCCTCTGCCATTCCCTGCTCCACTTTTTGATCGCCCCGCGCCGCGTGAACGCTTGCGGGGCGCAGTAGCCGCATGCGTCGCATTCGGCGTGATATTTCTTTAGGCGCTTTGTCGTGATCGTTTTTCCGATAATCAACGTGCCTATCCCTGCGCACCACGGGCAGCAGGTTATAACGCGGTCAAGGGCGCTCATTGCTTGTCACCTCTTCGTCCTCGCTGACTGCGTTCCTATTGATTACCTTGCGCACAAACTCAATAGCAGCCATATACGCCTTGCCGTGCTGATTGTCACCGTGCACTTCGGCTACGAGCTCCTCAAACGCAATTAACGTGTCGTGGAAGCAACCGCATACAACCATTGTCTCGCCGTCTGCGCGGCGATAGAAGGTGGTATATGCGTTGCGCGAACCAATCGGCCCGATCACAATGTGGTCTGCATCGCCGTAGACCCGCGCATCGCCGTAGACCCGCGCATTGCCGTAGACCCGCGCATCGCCGGAGACCCACGCATTGCCGTAGACCCGCGCAT
>ERZ808258.110-NODE-110-length-43188-cov-3.234878_pt1 | contig 43188 bp, 34 predicted proteins | sample MGYA00521280_ERZ808258 | MGnify/ENA primary metagenome ERZ808258 (study PRJEB31516, sample SAMN03275585) | gut metagenome | biome: mammalia-associated habitat; material: feces | host: Papio cynocephalus | place: Kenya | collected 2012-07-19 ...
TAGGCAAATTATACTTAACCGTTTTGGCAGATTTGCGAAATACTAAATCGTTAAGCTTGTGTTGAGCGATAAAATGTTTTATATCTGGAGTATCTAAACCTATAATGCCAACTTTTATGCCCTCAACTTCGACAAGGCGGTAAGGCTGAGAGCCTTTCAGAGGCATACCGCTAGATAAATATTGAATATTGGCAGCTAAAACTGGAGAGTCGAGAGCTTGTAACATATTGGCCAAGGCTTCTTGTCCCCAAGCAAAATCGTGATTGCCTAAAGCTACAGCATCAAACTTTAAATTGTGCAAAGCTTTACAATAGCCTACACCGCGACTCATATAAGAGAGCATACTACCTTCAGCTAAATCTCCACCATTAAGAAGCAAAGTAGCTTTGGGATCTTGGGCTCTAACTTGCTTAATTAAAGTAGCCAACCAGGCTAAGCCGCCCACTTTAGATTTTTTGTCAATTTTAGGATCGATGCCTGGGTCGACGCTGCCATGTACATCATTAACATGCAAAATGGTGAGCGTGCGTTTTTGCACCGGCGCTCCTGGCAGCAATTGGCGTTCAGAAGCACCTATTTGCCAATCTTTGAGCGAGCCATTTCTTTTGGCCGCAATTAACAATTCTGGCTGTTGGATAGCGGTGCTTTTGTCGGGGCAAACGGCATTTGGAGAAGCGCCTTCAGCTTCTACAGGAGAAGCTTGAGCTATATCTATCCACAGACAACAAGAAAGGGCTAAACCGGCACAAATAATTTTTTTGGCCCAAGCATATTTGCTCATCATTTCCTCCATGAAAGAAAAAGGACGCATTGCTAAGCCAAAGCGTCCTTCAACTAAACTAAAAGTTGTTTAACGAGTGCGTTTCTTTCTGCCTTTAAGAGTTTCGTCGGCGAAAGGACGTAAATTGTCGGGACGACCGGCATTAATTAAAGCATCATCGTAGCTGATTAAACCAGCTTCAATCAAGCGGCTCAAGGAATATTCCATAGTACACATGCCCAATTCACCATTCATTTCGATAGTAGAGTAAATTTGGTGTAATTTACCATCGCGAATAAGAGCAGAAATAGCCGGAACGCTGAGCATAATTTCACGGGCCGCGATACGTCCATTATGATCGGTACGAGAAATAAGCTTTTGAGAAATAATTGCCTTTAAACAACTGGCCAACTGAGTGCGTGCTTGCGGCTGTCTTTCGGCAGGGATGGCTCCTAAAATACGCTCAATAGTACCGGTAGCGTCGGGGCTATGCAAGCTAGCCAAGACTAAATGGCCAGTTTCGGCTATTGTCAAGGCCATCTCAATAGAAGCGGCATCGCGCAATTCTCCAATCATAATAACATCGGGATCTTGACGCAAACCACTATTGCAAGCAACTTCAAAAGAATTGGTATGTTTGCCAACTTCACGTTGACTGACCATACCGCGGTGCGGCTCCAAGATAAACTCGATAGGAGCTTCCAAAGTTAAAACATGAACCGCTCTCTCTCTGAGTACAGTGTCTAAAAGAGTAGCTAAAGTGGTCGACTTGCCAACTCCAGTAGCACCAGTAACCAACACTAAGCCTGAGCTTGGCAAAAGCTTATCTTTGAGGCCAATATCTAAGCCTATTTCATCGAAGCTCGGAATATGAGAAGGAATTAAACGCAAAGCGGCCGCCGGCCCTAAACGATCGAAATAGGCATTTAAGCGGAAACGACCTATTCCAGAAGCGTCGACAGCGGTATCCAACTCCAAGTTAAGCTCCCACTCTTTACGTCTTTTGTCATCTAAAAATGAAGTGATGGCATCACGAACGTCAAGAGCGCTCAAAGTCGAGAAACCAGGCATAGGCACTAATTCGCCATATAAACGTACCGTCGGCGGCATGCCGGCTTTCAAATGCACGTCAGAAGCTTGCATACCAGCAGCACAACGCAGTAAAGCGTCAGTATCTATAGCCGAACGGCGATTGGCACTGCTGACGGGAGCCGCTGAATTCATAGTCATAATTGAGCCCTTTCTTTGACGTTTTCCCAGACGATTTCGACTGGGATATTTTTAGTTGACAAAACCATACATATGGCTGTTCTCAGCCGAGCTGCCCCTTGTGAGTGCACCACTCGGCTGAGACATCAATATTAGTATTTTAGCAAACTTGTCGACTGAGTTAGCCAACAGAAGCTAAAAATAAAGCAGTTTTTATCTTTTTTGTTGACAAGCTGAGCGATAAAGTTCGGCGTACGCTTTAGCTGATTTATTCCAGCTGAAGTCGGTATTCATAGCCCTAATTTGCGTACGATACCAAAGCTCGGGGCGATACAAATAATGTTCCAGAGCACGTCCAAAAGCGGTCAGCATATCGTCACAAGTATACTGGCGGAACAAATATCCGGTGCCATCGCCATAGTAGTTGTCTTTAATCGTATCAGCCAGACCGCCAGTTTCTCTAGCTATAGGCAAAGTACCATAGCGCATAGCGATCATTTGACTTAAACCACAAGGCTCGAAAAGACTAGGCATAAGGAACATATCACAGCCAGCATAAATTTTGCGAGCTCTGGTGGGATCGAAACCGATATATCCTCCGACTCGTCCTGGGTGCCTAGCAATAGCGTTTCTTACTCCGTCTTCGAGAGCATGGTTGCCACTACCTAAAATAATAACTCGCAAGTCGGAATAGTGAATAATGTCATCGATAGATTGCAAAACAAGATCGATACCCTTTTGGAAATCTAAGCGAGAGACAATACCAACTAAAGGAGCCTCTTCATCGGTCAGGCCGTACTCACGTAAAACGTCGCGTTTACAAAGGCGTTTGCCATTAAATTCTCCTGCTTTATAGCGAGCACAAATTTTGGAATCTACAGAAGGATCGTAGCTGGCCACATCTATACCATTGACGATACCGACTAAATCGGTACCTTTAGTGCGCAACAGACCATCTAAGCCAAAGCCATATTGAGGAGTACAAATTTCTTTAGCATAGTTGGGACTGACCGTAGTCACTTTATCGGCACACCAGATAGCTTGCTCCATCAGGTTCATCGGGCTGCGACCATCGTAAACTCCCAAAAGGGGCCAACCATCGGGACGCTGGTTGCCCTGGTGAGCCATATTATGAATCGTAAAGACTAAGCCGGGGCGATTATCAGCAGCCCAAGCCAAACGAATAGCAGCAGCAGTATGCCAATCGTGAGCATGGATTACATCCGGCTGCCAACCTTCTAAGCGACAAGCTTCCAGGGCCGCTCGGCAAAAGAGCACAAATTGCTCTATCTCGTCACCACAACCATAAACTTGGAAACGGGATCCAAAGAAGTACTGGTTTTCTATAAAATAATCCTGACTTTTACTGCTAGCCCACAGCTGGCACTGTTCTACGCGCCAATCCATCCTCACGTCAAAATTGTCTAGACGTTTGTATAAACCGAGCTTCTTAGGATCGAGCAAGCCGTAGCGCGGCATCATAAGGCGCACATCGTGTCCTAAATTGCGCAGAGCTTCAGGTAAAGCACCGGCGACATCACCCAATCCGCCAACTTTTACGTAGGGAACGGCCTCGGCGGCCAAAAACAGAATCTTCACTTCAAACCTCGCAGCAGTCACAAAGACGCCAAACGTTATAAAAACAGATGCTGTTTAAATTTTGTCCCAGCGCTTCTTTGTCCTGCCACTAAAAGTTTTTAGCTTAGGTAGGCTATGAGCTAAGAAGCGGAAATTTCCGCAGCCTCGCACAGCCAAGCAGACTGAGCAGCCTCGGCAGGAATTAATTTGCTAAATTGTTGCATATGCTGAAAAAGTCGGATATGCTCAGCTACTTTGAAAACTTCTTGTTCTAAAAGTTCATCTGGAAGGCATGAACTCCAGGGGCCTAAATCTAGCTTTTGCGCCAAAGATCCAATATTTTGACGAATAATCATCTTTAAAGCTCCAGGACTCATAGCTAAAGCTTTAACTTCTTCTAAATTGGCACACGTAATCACGTAAGCATTGGCTTTAGCATCGGCATAGCCAAAATGCTCAAAAAAAACTTTTAAAAATATGCCTCCGACTGTCCCCATAAAGTGGGAGCATACCGTAGAATCGGCTCCATAAAGAGTGTAGCAAGAGCGATCGGTGGGCATTTCCAAAAAATTAGCTAGATCTGTAGCCCACAATTCTGAAACTTTTGGCAAACTTGAAGCCTCAAAATCACAGCGACGCAATTTGGAACGATCGATATTACGATCCGGACAGACTAAAATTTTTCCATCCTTAGGGCCGCTAAGTACTCTATAGCTAGTACCGCTAAAATAGAAAAAATCACCGACCAATAAAGTGCAACTTCCGGAAAGAGTACCGATTATGCGATTAGCATTTTTGTCAACAACGCTTACCTTGCCACGACCAGCCACAGTATGAGATATATTGTGGTGGATTTCTCCCTTTTCAAAGGCCTCTTTCAACTTTTCAGAACGTGAGTAGCCACCTTGACGGCGGACTTTGAGCAAATCGCTTTGTGCGGCTCCTTGCAAAATTTTTTCACAAATGTCCTCAGTGTAAACAGAACGCAAATAAGCTGGTAAGCGGTCGCGCAAGGAAGCCTTATTTATCATGTCAGAAGCGCTCTGGCATACAAGAGAAGCCGCTTGTTGAATAAGTACCGAGCTTAAAAAAGGTGGGTGATCGCTAAAAAGTTCCCCTGCTCTAGCAGCCTTTACTAAGTGTTCGTATTGAGCTTTTTCGAAATTATTTTCGTAAAGGCAAAGCACTCTGGGAGTTTGCCCACGCCTGCCGCTGCGGCCTACTCGTTGCAAGAAAGCATTTACATCCATGGGAGGTATAGTTAAAGCTACAGCATCAACATCACCAATATCTATGCCCACTTCTAAAGTTGAAGTAGCAAAGCAAATAGCTTTTTGATAAGAGGCGAAGTTTTTTTCCACTTTTTCGCGCTGCTCAGTGCCCAAACTACTATGGTGAGAGAAAACGGCATTACCAAAGGGATTGTCCGAAAGATAGCCCTTAGCCGAAGCCAAAAGTTCCGCTTCAGCTCGAGAGCGTACAAAAACCAGCATTTTCTGGCAATCGTTTTGGCGGCAATACTTTATGCAAGCTCGCAAAAAAGCTATAGCCCTGGCTTGCTTAGCATCGGTAGAATCGAGCGTTTCATAATCGTAAGGACGGCAGTAATCTACCTCAAAATTGACACCTTGTTTATTTTCTACAATAACAGCCTGACCAGCCAAATATTTTTGATTGATAATCTGAGCATTTCCCGGAGTGGCCGTTACTGCCAAGCGCTGAAGACTCAGCCCCAAATTGCCCAAAGTACCAGAAATTTGCTTGGCTTTAGCACAATGCAATAAAACGTCTAGGCGCTCAGCTAAAACGGCCAGTTGATCTCCTCGCGCCGTTCCCTCAGCTACATGCAATTCTTCGAAGACAATAGCTTTCACGTCAAGAAGTTGTACAGCCCAGCGACAGAGCAAAGAATCGAGGGATTCTAAAGTTGTGACCAAAACGCCCACTTTTTTATCCCTGAGAGGGTTGGGGTGATCACCTGTGCGCAATAAAACATTGACCGAGCAACGATTCAAAGGCACGGAAATACGCTTAACCAAATCATTAGCCAAAGCTCTAGTTGGACAAATAATCAAAATACACAATTTGCCAGCCCGCATAGGCTCCAACCAGCGCTCAGTTAAAGGCGCCAAGTAAGCTTCAGTTTTTCCCGAAGCAGTACAGGAGCTGAGTACAATATTGCGCCCTTGCATAATAGGCTCAATAGCATCGAATTGAATTTGGCGCGGTTTGTAAAAACCGCCATAAAAAGCGCCTTTAACTCGATTGAGCCGTTCGAGCATACGGCGATATTTAGCTCTATATAAAGCAGTAGCAGAATCCATCTTTATTTTCCGTCAGCCGCGCTATATGCTAAAGCATTTTTTGCAAAATATCTTCATTAAGCGGAGTCTGTCCGTTTTCGTACCAGTTGTGCAAAAGGGCGATCCAAAACTTGACAAACATGCGATATCCGCCCGTAAAGACATGTTCCAGCATAAAGTCGGCAAAAGTATTTAAATCAACTCGACAGCGCTCAGTATCAAAATCTTGCCAATCCCAGGCGATAACGGCTACATCAGCCAATTTTTGGCCTAAAGTTTTGAAGAAAGTGCCATCATCATCCATAGCTCTTTCCAAATCGATCACCACAGATTGGGGACTAGACTTGGACATGTGCAAAGGACGCTCCAAACGCTGTTGCAAGGCCGGATAAGAAGTTACATTTAAGCTCATAAACTCCGGAGGTACGGCATAAAAGAACATAACTTTAGGCAACCTAGAACTGGCACACAAATCGATCAACTGACGCAAATTGTCGCCAATAGCTTGTAAATGGCGTTGCGATACACTAGAGATATGCATATCGACTTCGTCGAAAAGGAAAATCACTCCAGGGAAGCCTAAAGCGGTCAGAATGCTTACCATAGAGCGCATGACCGGAAAAGCGTTGTCAGAAGCGATATCGTCAAAAACTCCGAAATTGCGCAAAACGTCTCTATCGAATCCAGCATCTCCCCCTAGCCAGCGATCTAACACTAGCTCTTCTTCCTCGTCACCGGAACGACAAGCGGAAAGAAAGCGCTGACAAACCCGTCTGAAAGTGTAATTCTCTACGGGAACATCTTCCAATTTTCCTGAAAAAGTAAAAGGCAACTGTCCGTGAGAAGCCAAACGCAGAATGTTAGTAAAACCGACTATCTGACCACAGGGTTCATCTTCGTCAGCTCCGTCTTTTTTTTCTAAGTGTAAAGCGATATTAGCAAAAGCGGCCTTATAAACACGCAAAGCGTCCTCGTAGGGACACTCGGAAGGAGACAAATTGACTGAGCAAGTCAAAAAGCCCAAACGCTGGGCTATTGAACGTATGCATCCTAGAAAGTGAGTTTTACCAGCTTGCACTAAGCGAAATGCCGATCCACCAGCCTGGCCCAGCAAGCGTTGCAAATACTCTTTTTCTATAATGTCTAAATAAGGAGTCAAGCCTACAGTAACGAATTCCAAGCCGCGCTCCGGCGGTTGGCCATTTTCCCCCATACAGTCAATTATTTCCCTGGCTAAACTTGGGGAAAGAGAAACTTTACTGCTGGGGAAAAACATGGTTTAGACTCCTCTTTTCGCACATTTTCCGCTCTAGGTGAGCTTTAGAAATTGTAATCATCGTCAGCCATTTCCTCGTCTGCGCCATAGTCGTCTACTGCAGCAGCAGAATCATTAGCTTCACGCTCGGCTTCGTTGACATTATCCTCGTTAGTCTCAGCGCCATTTTCAACTTCACCTTCAGGTTGAACTGATACATTATTGGCAGCGGCTCCAAGTTTAATATGCTCCATCATTTCATGAACATAAGCGCCTATATCTTCACGGCATAAACGCGAATAGTCTAAGAGCTCCAAAATACAACGCAACAACTGGCGAGAGCCATTGATAGCTCCCCGCTCCATAGCCGTATAGACTACTTGTCCCATATAATTAGCCGCTTTATCGTCACAACTAAAGCTGGGATAAGCTCGGCGGTATAAATCGATAATAACAGAGCATAAACGCTGATAGTCACTATTGCTCAGCGGATTCAATTCTATAAAAGCATCCTCATGGAGCTGATCTTTAAGGGTAACTAGGCCACCACCATTGTCCATAGTCATGGCGAAGACACAATAGACACCGCTTCTGTAAGTGCCGCCGTCTGGATTATACGTAACAGGAATATTCCTATGGTTAAGGTGGCCGCCGCGGGGGAATTTTTGTACACTGCGTACTTTCTGAGTGCCTAAAGCCAAAGCAGAATAGTAGCCAAACAATTGATCGGCATAGGTGCGATCCCGACTGGAAAGGATATTGTACATCTCAGCTTCATCGAGAAGTAATACCAAGCCACTATAGCCAACTTGACGGGCCAAATAAGCAATACCGCTCAAAATGTTGGCATAGATATGGCCAAAAGTACGATAGTCTTTTAGGGCAGGAAACTTATAAATAGAAGGCGTGCCAGGAAAAGCTTTTTGCAATGACAAGTTAAATTTGTCAGTCAGTTCGCGGGCTTCTTGGCCTTCAAGCCAATCAATCATATGACGGACGACGGCCTCTTGAATATTGAGCTCGTTTTGCTTGTCGGGATCGCCAGCCCAAGCTTCTAAGTTTTCGGAGTAACGATTAAAATAGTAAAGAGCTGGACTAAGGTAAGTATGGAAGCGCTCATTGCGCAGCCAACCTTCGATAAGGTTGAGGCGACGAGCCTCGCGAAAGAGAGGTAATAAACCATATTTGCCATCGTGATCGGGATAATTCAAATTAAGAATTAGAGCACGATAAACTCGCTGAGGGTTACCAGGGCTAACATCTTTGCTATTTAGAGCAACTCTAGCAGTTAAGCATTTTTTACTTAAAGCCTTAGCCTCGATACACTCGAGCATATGCGTTTTTCCGGCACCATAATCGCCCAAAAATACGCGCACAGCTCCATCAGCGATATTGGTTAAGTCGTAGCTAACCATCTCCATTTCCAAGCCGCGCCCTATAGTATAAAGCTCGACTCGCTCGCCTACTACGCCTGTGCGCATAGCTTCCAAAATGCGCAAAGCCACAAACTGGCCCTCTTCACCTTTGGGCAAAGCCTCGATACCACGCGGTCCTCTGCCTTCCCAAAGCTGGCGTCCATAGCGGGAAAAACGCAAGCGCGGCGGAGCTACCGACATGGTCATACCGTTAGGCGATAAATACTTCAGTTCATCAAAGCGGCAGCATTGGTTGGCATTAGTAATAAAAAAATTGACAAAATAGCTACCGTTTTCCAAAAGACGTACGACCCTGCCCGTGCCGTAACACTCATGAGAAACGTTATCGCCGACAACCAACACTCTGGCGCCGCTATTTTCAGGCCCGCTCTTAGAAGTCTGCAAAATCTTCGCTCTCCATTACCTCTGCGCTATCTTGTTGTTTACACAAAGCTTCAATATCGGTAGTACCTTCGCCACAACTATACTCAGATTGCAAAAAAGCGATCCATTGCTTGACAAAATTGCGGCGCTGACCGGCATCAAAGTTCATGGATAAATATTCTGTAACTAAATCGTCCAAGTTTTTGTCTTGTACGGAGGCTGTATAATTCCAATTCCAAGCAATAGCAGCCACTCGAAGAATTTTTTGACCTAAAGCTTTGAAAAACTCGTGTGGTTTAAGTTCGGAAGAGGAAACATCGATAGTCGGCACTTGAGGACTAGCTGGAGAGAAAGGCAAAGGACTATTCAAGCGTTGTTGTAAAGCCGGATATTCGGCAATAACGTCACTAATAAATTCCGGAGGTACAGCAAAAGCCCAGAAGAATCCAGGCAAACGTCTGCTACCACACATATCGACAATCTGGCGCATATTATCGACAACATTTTTTTTCTCTCTTTTACTGCCCGAAGCAATGCGATCTACTTCGTCGAAAAGAGCAGCGATTCCCGAAAAGCCCAATAAAGTAACAGCTTTAATTAAGCTAGCCAACATAGAGGAAGCATTTTGCTCACAAATATTTTCCGGGATAGTAATAATGCCCAATTTGAGCTTTTTGGTCGAGCTGCCCAACAACCACATTTCACAAGCGTCGGCCAATTCTTCTTCGTCTTCCCATAAGCTCTTGATAAAGCGCAAAAAGACCATCTTGTAATTGTTGTTGGCGAAGTTGCTCATTTTGGCTTTGGCCAGCCATTTTTTGCGTTCTTCCGCATCGTCAAAGTTTAGAGCCCAGCAGCGAATGATATTACCTAAGCCAGAAACAGTCTCAAAACTCTCACAATCTTCAGGAGCTTGAGCCATGCTATTGGCTAAAGCGCGATAAACAGCCGAAGCGTCTCCTAAGTTGCAACCTTTTAAGGAAAGCTCCACAAGAGAAGCTAAAAAGCCACGTTTCCAAGCCAAATTGCGCAAACAAGTAAGAAAGTGGGTCTTTCCTGCTCCAAAGGATCCTCTAATAAGCTTAAAAGCGGAGCCGCGGCCACCCTTTTCCATGGCTTTCAAGTAATGCTCATCTAAAATTTTTAGTGGTTCGTCGAGCCCAACAGTGACAAACTCGATGCCATGCTCGGGAGGGAGTCCCAAAGATCCCATACGTTCAATTATTTCGGAAGCTAGAAACTCAGAAGGCTGAGCTTCAGGTTCAGTCATAAAACTGTTAGGCAAAGCAATTACTCCTTATTTTGGAACCAAAGCGATAAATAATATTGACCGCTGCCGACACCATCATCAAGCCAGAAAACTTGTTCTTTATTTTTGGTGGTGCCTATGGTAGCTGTGCTTAAATTTAAGCGTAAGCCACGACGCTGCAACCCTCCGCAACGGCGCAAACGCACTATATCCCAACAGAACTGAGCTCGCGAATATTCTTTAAAAGCGGAAGCCGATCCATTTTCGGTAAATTCACGATTTTGGCGTAAAACAGCCAAAACAGCCCAAATATCATGCAAGGGAACGCGATCTCCAACACCTTTGCGACGACAGCGCAGCATAATTTTGTAAGCAGTCCAAATATCATCGAACATTTCCCGGCAGAAAAGTTCTTGTCCCTGCTCACTTTCCGCCAACACTCCCTCAGCTAAAGGCGTCTTGTAACCGTTGTTATTGAAAAGAGCCGTTTGCTCTTCTAAAGTGCGAAAAAGCAAGTCGGAGTCAAGCGGCAAATTGTCAGCCAGCAAAACTCGTGCATAAGCTAAGCTGAAAGTACCACTAGCAAATTGGGGACGCACGGCAAAGGGGCCAACTTTAAACTCCAGTGGCTCCGAACCCACACAACGAACTTCCCAGCGACTTTGAGCCGCTTTGGACTTAAAATTTTTGCGAAAAGCGACTTCGGCTTCCTTCAAGGCCCAAGTTCTAACTTGGCTTACTTTTTCGCTGTAAAGGGGCCAATTTTTAGCTACGCGACGTTCTTGCCAAAAGCGGAAAGCTTGGGCTAAACGAGCCAAATTAGCTAAGTTGCGATTGCGTTTGCAACGCCCCAAAGCTTCCAATAGTGCCTTACCAGCTTCAATATCAGCAGCCGACTCAGCACGAACTTCTTTTATAATCAGCTCTGCTTCTTCCCAAGAGCCGGAAAATTTTGAGCTGAGGCCATTATTTGCCATTAGATGCTCCATTGCGCACAATTTTGACTTTGCTCTCGAGGCTGAGACTCTCTAAGCAATCTTCCAAAACGACAATACTGCCTTCAGTTCCTTTTTGATACGCTTCTTTAAAAGCTGAAGCAGTATCATACATAAACTGAGCTTTAGTATAGCAACTTACATTATTTTTGCTTGGGTGACGACCGAAATTGCCAGCCACTAAGCCTATGCTATGAACGATAGGCCAGAGCTGAGCCAAAGTAAAATCGGTACGTTCTGACGACAGAACTGAAGCAGCCGTCACTAGACGCATTAAAGCTAAACGAGACACAGTTTGCTTTTCTTTCAGTTCCGACTCCGCTTTGCATAAATTTTCAATAACGGAAGACGGAGCTAAAGTGCAAGGCTTGGCTACAGGCACTCCACCGATAGAGAGGCTAACACTGTCGGAAGCGAAATCTACAGTTATACAAAAGACGCCCACAGCAACAGAAACAGGAGCTGTGCAATCGTGAATTTCTGCAGCCCAAGAAGCAGCAATATCTTGCAAAGAGGAGCATTCTAAACCTCTGGCAGCAGCTTCGTGGGCCAATTCTTGCCAAAAGGCGGCAGCCAATTCATGCATTTCGCGTTCCAAAGGCGCACTCAAGGCTCGCCAAGGTAACTCCACTTCGAGACCGACTTCCAAACTAGCCAAACAAGCCGAGGCTTTGTTGACACTATCGACATCAGGCAAAGATGCTTGCTGACGACGCATAAATTTAAGCTGAGCTTCTAGCCTAGCGGCAGTCTCATCTAGCAATTCAGTGAAAGTATCTGTGCGTTTTTCAGCCATAACCTTAACAAGAGCAACACTCAGCCACTACCTGGCAAATGCTATCTACTAATCCTTTCAATTCAGGCAACGAAGGCCCCTCAGCCATAACTCGAATTAAATTTTCAGTTCCGGAAGGACGAACTAATAATCGGCCTTTGCCCTTAAGACTCTCTTCTACCGCTTTTACGGCCTCATTGACACGTTTATGTGAATTCCAAGTATGTTTGTCTTTCACTTTAACGTTAACCATATATTGAGGCTTTTTCTCGACCGCTTTGGCAAGCTCAGAGAGAGGCTTACCGCTATCTTTGATAACTTGGCTGAGCATTACGCCAGTAACTAAGCCATCGCCAGTAGTAGCATAATCTAAGAAGATAATATGACCAGATTGTTCTCCACCCAAAACCGAACCAGATCGGCGCATCTCTTCCAATACATAGCGATCGCCAACGGCTGTACGAGCCATTTCAAAGCCATTAGCTTGGCAAGCTTCTTCCAAACCCAAGTTGGCCATGACAGTAGTGACGATACGCTTGCCGGAGAGCTTGCCATCTTTGTCGAGCCATTTACCAAAGAGCAGCAGCATATGATCGCCGTCAATCATCTGGCCTTTTTCATCACAGGCTAAGCATCGATCGGCATCACCATCGAAGCAAAGGCCGAAATCGGCGCCCAAGCTGACCACCACGCTTTGCAAAGACTCGGGATGAGTCGAACCGCACTGGTTGTTTATGTTTGTACCATTAGGGTGGCTATGCAATACAGTAACGTGGGCTCCGAGGTTGTGGAAAATATTTTCAGCTAAAGCCGAAGAAGCGCCATTGGCGCAATCCAAAACGATATTCAAACCGTCTAAACGTATTTTAGCGATTCCAGCTACATAATTGGCATACTCGTGCTGAGCTTCCTGGCCATCGATAATAGCGCCAATATTGCCCTCAATTGCGCGGGGTAACTCTTCGGCTTTAGCAATTAACTCTTCTAATTCGTCCTCTTGCTCGTCGCTAAGCTTGTAACCATCAGCTCCAATCAATTTTAAGCCATTATCATAGAAAGGATTATGGCTAGCGGAAATAACACAACCGCCTTGAGTGTTGTAACGGCGAATAGCCCAAGCAACTCCGGGAGTAGGAATAACCTCCAAACACAAAGCATTGACTCCAGAGCTAATCAAGCCACAAACATAACTATATTGTAAAAGCTGACCACTGATACGGGTATCCCTACCGACTGCGATTACTGGTCTTTTACAAATTTGCTCGGAATTGCCATCCTGAAACTGTTCTTTTACCAAGCAACCATGAGCTCTGCCCACTTTAAAAGCCAATTCGGGAGTAAGAGTATCGTTTGCCCGACCACGAATTCCGTCTGTACCAAATAAACGCGCCATAACTAAAATATTCTCACATTTCTTTGCTTTGAAGAAGCACGAATGTCCATTTGCAACCGCCTTTCGTCCATTCCCCAAGGAAAAAGGCCAATTCTAAAATGGTCTCTGCCACCCCTCAAATTTGAAGCCAGCGTCTTCAATATTTTGTTGATTTATCCCTGCCCCCAAGGGCGATTGAGCCTTTATAAGACCGAATAACCTAAGGAGCGCTTAACTAAAAAAAGTTAAGCGCTCCTTAGCTCAGTTTGCATAAAGCAACTAAAAACGGTATTCATCTTCTTGGCCTGGAGGCTCAATCGCTTCAGGCTTTACCTTCGGAGCGACAGTAACGGTCACGCTATTTTGAGGTAATTCTGGTACTCGATATTTGCTAGGCAAAATAAGCTTAACTTTTTTGCTAATAGTCTTACCTTCATACTTAAAGACATAGTGCTCAACTTCAAGTGAATCGAAAGTTATTTTGTCAATGTCGTCACCACTGAGGTAGACTTCTTCAGGCGAAACTAGCACCTGGTAATCTTCACCGCTGCGGCTTTTGACAGAGACATTACTTAAATCTACCTTCACTTTGCGTACTGGATAAGCAGGCACGGTTACAAAAACGCTATTGGTATATATTTCTACATCATTAACCTTATTGCCATTGACATCAATAGCATTTAGAGTAACGGCTTTGGTACTAAAACTAGAGTTGATACCAGAAATAGAAATAGGTACCGAGACACAAGAAACTTTATCTACATCTTCCATGCTGCCCACGATGCGCACTTTAGAAGGCTCTACCATAGGAGCTTCCAAACGACAACTATCGCTGGGTTTGCCAACTAAATTTATCTTTACAGGAACACTAGCGAAAGTACGCTGTGAAATTGAAGCCCAAACATGACTAGGCTCAACTTGAGAAACTTCCGCTCCTCCGGGAGCCATAGCGTCAACAGCTTCTAAACTGGTGCCCGGCTTATTGCGTTTGCTTAGATCGACTACTACTGATATAAGCTTGGGATCGATGCGATCGATCACGTTTTTAGTACCGCTGATAGTGACGGTAACTTCACGAGGATTTATCGAGCTTATCAACTCATTGTTGCTGGGAGCCAAAATATCGATAGGCTTAGTGTAAACGCGCTGAGCAGGCAATTCACTAATGGGCTTAGCCAAAGTCTTGACTAGCATAGCCGTAACTATAGCCAAAAGAAAAGCCAGCATTTTTAAGCCAAAGTTGTTGCGTAAGCGGGCCCACATTTAGTCATCACCTCCTATAGCGTCACCAATAGTGCGGAACAAATTGAAGGTAGTAAAACGTCTATGTTTTTCTTTGTTCCATTCACTCATAAGCTCTCGAGCCAAAGCTTTACGCACTTGAGCTTCTTCAATCATAGGTTGGCTAAAAGCACCATCTTTAGCGATACGTATTTCGCCAGTTTCCTCGGAGACAACAACAACGATAGCGTCACTTTGTTCGGTAATGCCGATAGCGGCCCGATGACGCGTACCAAAGCGCGAATCTACCACAGAATCAGTCAAAGGCAAATAGCAAGCTCCAGCCAAAAGACGACCGTCACGAATGACCACAGCTCCATCATGCAAGGGAGTTTTGGGACGAAAGATCGTTTGTAAAAGTTTGGCAGAAATGAAACCATCTACAATTTGGCCAGTCTCCACTACTTCTTGCAAGCCGGTCTCTTGTTCTAACACAATAAGAGCTCCGAAGCGAGTTGTGGACAAATTGTAAGCAGCCAGAGCTATCTCGTCGATAATGCGTTTTAATTCTTCTTGGCGGATTTCACTTATACCATTAGAAGAAATTAGACCACGCTGCCCAAGTCTAGTTAGAGCACGACGTAATTCAGGTTGAAAGACAACAGGCAAAGCCACCAAAGTGGAGACTAAGATGCCGTTCAGGATGTAGCTCAAAGTTTGCAATCTGGCAATATAAGCCAAACCTTGCAGCAACAGAAGAGCGCCGATTCCCTGCAAAATTTGCAGAGCACGCGTGCCTTTTATGAGTAGCAATATGTAGTAGAAAAATACTGAGACTAAGAGGACGTCGATAAAATCCCAATAGGTGACGTCACGCAATAGAGCATATACTCGTTCTAGCAATCTAAATCTACCCCGGGTGAAATGAAACCGCTACATAAAAAAACTGAGGCAGCTTCCTAGAGACATATTTGGCGGCTGATTGGCCGTATATTCTATTTATTTAGCGACTCAATAAAGAGCTGAAACGGCGCATACAAGCTCCGGCAGCCGCACAAGTAAAGAAGCATTTAAAGGCATTGAAAGGTAAAATTGCGCCGATTAAATAGCTGCCCATAGACATGGGAACGAATTCCGCAAAAAGTTCTCTGAGCAAAAAATAAATGCCAAAATTGACAGGCAACATAACAGCTACGGTGATCAGAGAACCGAGCACCATAGCTAGGCAAAGGCGTTTATAAGAGAAATCTTCACCTTTAGACAAATTGTAAAAGCTTGAAGAAGAACAAACTAACACCAAGCCTGTAATTAAATTAGCCGGCACGCCTATAAGTTCTAAAGGATGGAAATTAATAAGCATGAAAAGTGCACACTTAATAATTACAACCAAAGCTCCAACCCAAGGGCCGAGTGAAAAAGCCAAAACTAAAGCGGGTACTTCGGCAAAATCGAAAGTCAAAAATGGAGCGATAGGTATAATAGGCAGTCTGACAGCTAACATAAGTAAAAGCGACAGAGCAGCCATAATGGCAATTTTCATCCAAATGGATAAGCTAAAAGAGGTTGGAACTTGGTTATCACTCCCAGATAGAGAAACTTTATTGTCGTCAGCCATTCGTTTATCCATTCTGAGTTTGGGGCTTAGTCATAGAGGTATCAATCCAGCGCAAGTAATCTTCACTGCTTTTGCCCAGTGGCACAGAAATTATTTCCGGTATATCGTAAGAATGAAGTTGCTTGATAGAAGAAATCAATTCGTCTAACTTGTCTTGTCTGGTTTTCATAATCATAAGCGTCTCGCGACACTCTTCGATTTTGCCTTCCCACCAATATATAGAAGATATTTTGGGCACCAAATTTACACAGGCTGCCAAACGCTCTTCCAAGACATGATGAGCGATGGATTTTGCTTCTGAAGTAGACGAAACGGTGACCAAAACCACATGGTACGTAGAATCCATAAAAGTATCTTACCTCTCCTCTGTTTTCTTAACAAAAAAAATACCTAAGCACAGCCGCTTTTTGCTTAACGGTAGCGTCCCCTTTTTAATTTTTTGCGACTGCGTTTCTCTGATAAGTGGCCAGGCAAGTCTTGAGCATCAGCTATAACTATCACTGAAGGAGACTGAGAGTATTTCACAGCTTGATAAACCCAAGTATTTCCTTGAACGTGAACGGCTTGACCTAACTCTATAAGCTTGCATTGTTCATCAATAATAAGTACGCCTACTCCGCAAACCTTAACGGTATCGAAAGCGGTTATTTCAATTGAATCTCCCTTGCGACCATTATATCCAGATAAATCTATGCGAGTAATCTCTGGAGGCGTAAAGAAATCACGCGCCGCCAGTTCCAGAGGGCTCATTCCCAATCTAGTAGCAGCTTCGACATATACGGGTTCGCGTTGAGCTGATTCGGCATAGGCCAAAGCATCTTGAAAGCACTCCCAGCAGAGGCTGTCCGCTTCACAACTGGCCCCATTAGGATGGATTAGACGATGAATCTTATCCGGTGCCACCTCTAAAGGTAAAAAGTGCTCTGGATAGAGCTCATCTGTATACTCGGCTTCACCTTGGCCTTTAGACACAAAGCCTCCATCTTGCTGTTTCTGACTATTTAAATTGTTGGGCCAGTTGGCTGACAATATATTTGTACCCCTATGCAAAAATATCCAATTATAACCTAGCCTAGTCGCCAATACTTGCTTCCCTACCTACAGAAAGCAAAAAATGCCCCTTGATCTCCTTTTAACTCCCCTTGGTGACGGCGACAGTTGCTCCCCCAGGATGCTTTTAATCTAATTTTGCTAGAAGTCCTCCCCCTTTGAAGTGTAAACAAAAGAACGACGCAGCCAATTTATCTTGCCATCTCCCGCCCTCGTGAATGTGAGTAGGTTCACCGCCATAAAAAAAGGCTCCTGCCAAAGAAAAGGGCTACCTCTGCTCTCAGCCGGAGTGAAATTGCTACGAAAATGGCGAGATTTTTTGCAAGAGCCAAAAAAGGATTTTGTCAGTAGCACTAGAACAGAGCATACACCAGGCAGGGGAGTCGGTATTCTCCGGCTGAGATGGCGGTGTAAGCTGTCTACCCTTAGAACCTGATCCGGGTAATGCTGGCGAAGGGAGCTTGGTTTTTTCTTTTCTGGCACTTTGTTCGATTATCGAGCCAAAGCAAACAGAGAGTAAGATTATTTCTGTGTGGGAGAATTATGGCAGACAGTCCTGTTACCGGTCAGACCAATCCAGCAAATGGCAACGAAGACGTATTTGCTCAGTTGCGCAAACTTGCTGAAATAAGCCATCAAATCGAGCAGCACGCACGTATGCAAGCTTCGGCTTACAATTTCGTTCAAGCCGGCGAAATAAAACGCCGCATCGAAGAACTGACAGAAAATCAGAACAGATTAGTCATGGATATTGTCGGCCGTCATCCCGACGTAGAGGTTCGTGATCGATTTGTAAAATTGGCTCACAAAATAGATGATTACCGTCCTCAAATAAAATCTTGCGAAGATCCTCAAGAGCTTAAGAAGTTGCAAAAAGAAATTGACGAAGCTGTCGAGGAGTGGGTCTATCAATTCCAGGTAATCGTTTCTGAGATTGTAGGCGTCAAGCCTCCGGATTCACCTATTCAAGGGGAGAGTCCCTTCTAAAAAAACATTTGCACTTTTTCTTTATAAGCAAGGCCCCTGTCTTCTTTCAGAAGAGTAGGCGCCTTTTTTTATTTGTTCAGTTAATACATTTTGTAGATATTTTTCTCTAAATTTTCACGTTAAAAAAATCTTACCAGAAAACGGGATCGCTTCTAATGGGCATAGAAGTCTGCTCCTCCAGCAGCTTATTTATGAAAGGCGTGTTTATGGACTCTCTTCCCTCTGCACAAGAAAAAAGCAACGTTGCCGAATCCGGAGCCGTAAGCTTTAAGATATACGAACAGCTTCGTGCTGAAATTCAGCATCTCAAACAAGAACTCGTTTCTGTTTCCGAACAAAATGTTGACCTAGCCATTCAGTTAGGACAAATTGACGAATTAAATGGTGTTGTAGCCGAGCGTAACAGCCAGATAGAGCGCCTCAACCAAGAGGCCGTCGCTCTAAATAAGACTATTACAGATCTGACACAACAACTCAGCCACGAAACTGAGCATGCCCAAAAGTCAGACATGCGTATTGAAGAATTGCTCACTCTGGAAGCAGAATTGAGAGCAGATCTCAAACAATCTCAAGAAGAATGTCTCGATCTTAAAGCACAGATCGAGCGCCATTTAGCTTCTATCGCCACTTTACAAGAAGCCCTCGCTCAAGCTCAAGCTTCCAACGCCCGTCACGTGGCCGCTCTGGAATCTTTGGAAGCTTATATTAGCAAGCCGGACGAGCAAGAAGACAAAGAGGATACTCCTCCTCTGCTCCATTTAAAAAATGCTTTACACGAGATTTTGGGTACCGCAGGTCAGGTTATATTCAACCGTGCCTGTCGTTTAGTGGGTGCTGATGCTGACAATTTAGCTGCCGCTACATCCGAGCAATTACAAAAAGCAGCTATTTCCATTATTTCTCCCGCTTTGCGCTTGTGCCGTGGCGAGCAAATGATTAAAAATTTGCAAGAGCGCATTCGCTCCATTTGTGCTTCAGTGGGTGAAATTAGCCCCGAACTGGAGGCAGCTTTAAGTGGCTCTGCTAAAACAACTATAGCCACTTCAGCAAGTACTACTTCAGAAAATCAAGAACCTGTTGTGAGTACTCCAGCTGAGCAAACTGTCCAAGAGGTAAATGAAGATGAAAAGAAAGAGGAGATAACCACCCCCTCCTCTGCTATTTCTGAAGAAGAAGTAACTAAAGTAGACGCTTCTACCACCGACACTGAAGAAGTAACTTCTGCTGAGCAACCTTCTTCTGCTCAAGAAGATGAACAAGTCGACAAAAAAGGCGAAGAGCCAGACGAAGCTTCCTCCACCAAAGAAATAAAAGAAGAGGTAGCCATTGTTCAAAAAGATACAGAAGAAGAAGAAGAAGAGCCAGAATTAAGCATTTTTGCCAATTACGATTACGAAGATTCAGATATTAAAGAAGACGAACAAGCTTCCGAGGTTTCCTCTGCCGCCGAGCAAAAGGAAGCTGATCAAGAGTCAGTACAAGAAGTGGCCCTTGAAAAAGGGAGCGAAAGCACAGAAAATGCTGAAGCTGAGACACCCAAAGCAGACGAAATTGCTGAAGCCGAAAAAGATGAGGATAATGGCGATACTAAGGAAGAGCCTGTTCACGAGAGTGTAAAGAGCAGCCACTCCGTCGGCGATCAGTTGGTACGAAATACAGAAGTACCCAATCGCACATTGTCAGACAAGCGAGCTCAGGAGTTTAATGCTACTTTTAAAGCTATTTTGGACGGTACCCAGACCAAGTTCCAAGATCACGTAGTCGATCTTATTTATAAGATGATCTGGGCTCCCAAGCAAATTCCCGAGCGAGACCGCGCTTGCACACGTCCTAAGCAAATCAATAAATTATCCCAATCGATCATCCGTTCTTCGGTAGACTTTGATCTCGATCAAATAATCGAATGGCTCAATTATTTGGTTATGCCTAAACGAATCAATACTTATGTGCCCGAAGATCGCCTGGCTCAGTTGGGCAATATTCGCACTCGCCAAGATAGTGAAGTGCAAGATTTACTGAATGTAGTTGAGGCTTTAAATAAACGTATTTTCCGCAAAGATCGCTTGAAAGTCCACTTCTTTGACGGTCCTTACATGTATTTAAGCTATACCAAGTCTAAAGAACCGCATCTCTACTTTAATAATGCTATTGTCAGCAAATTCAACCAAGCCCAACAAACTTTCTTCGCTGCTAGAGCTTTATTTAGCTTACAACGCAGCTACTTTGAATTAGAAGCAGCTTGGCAAGCGGTTACTCGCCAGCCAGACTACGATCCTCTGGTTTTCGGTTCTACCTTATTGAAACGCTCTTTAGCTTTAGCTTCAGAGAAATCGATTGCCATTCCGGCCAACCTGGCAGATGAAATTCAAAATGCTTGGAATATAGAATCAAATCAAGAATTGCTTAACTTAGTAGATCGTTGCTACAAGTCCACTAAGTTTGCTCAATTCAGTTATATTAAGGAGTTGCTCTCTACTTCTACTCCTTTCCAACAAAGCATGAATATTGAAGGCGACGCTTTTACTCTGAAGTTCTGCAATGTCTATGATGCTTCTTTAGCTATCGTAACGCTTTTGAGCGGTAGCGAAGTGGCAGAGCAATATGCTCAAGAAGGCTTTAATGAGCTTTTCTCCGATCGCAGCTTGCCACAAACTTATTTGCAACAGCGCTTAAGCAACTTGTGGCTCAGCTACTATATAAATGGAGATGAGTTTGCTTTCTAAGTGAATTTATTCTGAATCGTGCGTCCATAAAAAGAGCGCTGCTTGGCAACAATTTTTCCCAGCAGCGTTCTTTTTTTAGACTATATAATTAGTATATTCTCGCCTAAGCCAGAGCTTTGGCACCTTTTAGTTAAAGAGCAAACTACTTAAGTAACGCTCACCGCAATCAGGCAATAAAGCCACAATTCTCTTACCTTTAAATTCCGGACGTTTGCTGAGCATTAAAGCAGCATGAAGTGCAGCTCCGGAGCTAATGCCTATAAGCAAACCTTCTTTAGAAGCGGCCAAACGAGCCACTCGGCCAGCATCTTCGGAAGTAACTTTAATAATCTCGTCAATAATTTTAGTATTTAAAACCGCAGGCACAAAACCGGCGCCAATACCCTGAATTTTGTGTGGGCCAGGCTTACCACCAGAAAGCACAGGAGAATCGGAAGGTTCTACGGCAAAGAGCTTAGCTTCAGGATTGTAGCCTTTGAGAACTTCACCTACACCAGTGAGTGTTCCACCGGTACCTACTCCAGCTACAAAAGCATCTACATGACCGTTGGTATCACGCAAAATTTCTAAAGCGGTAGAATGTTTATGAATTTCGGGGTTGGCCGAATTATTAAATTGCTGAGGCATAAAGGATCCAGGATTCTCACGCACCAACTCTTCAGCTTTTTCGATAGCTCCCTTCATACCCTTAGCGCCTTCAGTTAAAACCAACTCGGCACCATAAGCAGCTAAAAGCTTTCTGCGCTCGATACTCATGGTATCAGGCATAGTCAAAATTAAACGATAACCTTTAACAGCAGCCACCAGAGCCAGACCAATACCAGTATTACCACTGGTAGGCTCGATAATTAAAGATCCGGCCTTAAGCTTGCCTTCCTTTTCGGCTTTCTCGATCATGGCTAAGCCAACGCGATCTTTAACACTACCGCCAGGATTAAAATATTCTACCTTAACTAAAATTTCAGCGCCGCCTTCATTGAGCTTATTGATACGCACCAAAGGGGTGGAACCGATTTTTTCCAAAATACTGTCATAAATTTTTTCACTCACGATTAAAATACTCCTGACATTTTATTTTCTATCGAGACTTAGTGTAATAAAAGCTACTATTTTAGTCAACTTAATTTTTATTAAAAATTATAGCAAATTAGCTTAAATTTCCGAAAAATCAAAGTAAAAAAATATTTTTACTACTTAAAATACGACTAAAAAAGTAGTATATTTACTTAGTAATAAACTTAATTCAGAGGCTTTAATCAATTATGAAAATTTCTACCCGAGGACGCTACGGTCTGCGCATTTTAATAGATATAGCTTTATATGACTTGGCGTCCAAACCGCGCATGGTACGTGAAATTGCCGAAAGTCAAGACATATCGGAAAAGTATATCAGTCACTTAATTATTGACTTGCGCAAGGCCGGTTTTATCAAGTCTATTCGTGGAGCTGGTGGTGGCTATCGTTTAGCCAAATCTCCTGCGCAAATTAAGCTTCTGGATATTATAGAAGTGATGGAAGGACCAATCAATTTGGTCAATTGCGCAGACCAGAACCAACTCTGTCGGCGTTCAGTTTTGTGTCCGGCTAAAGATATTTGGCTGCAAATTTCTCAAGAATTTCGCACAGTTTTAGCTAAATACACTTTACAAGACTTCCTTAATCAATATATGACTAATGGGGAGCAATTTTTAGACTATTGCATTTAGGGCTCTCACCTATCTTAGCAACTATAAAAATAAAATAATCCTCGAAATGGCTTCTTGATAGAAGCATCTCGAGGATCGTAAAGGTAGCGTGATAGGAAACGGGCTACAAACTTTAACCCCAACCCAAACTTGCTTTACCACGGGAAGAGCATTAAAGCCACCGACTTAGTCCAATAAGCGACAGCCTGATCCCACTTGCCACGCTGGTAGTAAAGAGTGCCCAAGTTGTGATAGACATGCCAGAACTTAGGATTGAGCTGTACTACTTTATCCCACTCCAAGCAAGCCAATTCGATCTTGCCTTGTTCCAAATAAGCTTCACCCAAGTTGTAGTAGGCTTGCCAATAACGGCTGTTAATTCCAGCCACTCGCTGCCATTCGACTACAGCTGCTTCAATTTGAGCTCGCTGATAGTAGTAGGTATTACCTAAATTCCAGTGAGCAGGCCAATGTTGATCTTCAAATTGAACAGTCTTTTGCCATTGGTTGATAGCTTCATCAAATTGCGACAAGTAGAAATAGGCATTGCCAAGGTTGTAGTGAGCTTGCCAAAAACCGTATTTGGCTTGAGTAGCTTTTTCCCATTCGGGAATAGCCAGCTCTACTTCACCTCGATCGTAGTGTAAGTTGCCCAGGTTATATCGAGCCTCAGCAAAATCTGGGTTGACTTCCAAACACTTTTGCCATAATTCGACAGCACTGTCAACTTCGCCGTCCTCCATATGCATACTGCCAATATTGTAAAGAGCAATCGCAAACTGAGGATCGAGCTCCAAAGCCTTATTCCAATAGTCTTTAGCTTCTTCTTTGCGCCCCTTACGATAGTAGGCGTTGCCCAAATTGTAGAGGACTTCAGCAAATTGGGGGTTGAGAATTAAGGCTTTTTGCCATTCTTCGATAGCTGAATCGAGCTTACCTAAGCGGAAATAGCCATTACCTAAGTTGTAATAAGCGGGAGCGAACTTAGGATTTAAGACAGTAACTGTGCGGTATTCCTCGATTGATTCTTCGATTTCGCCATTGCGATAGTGAGCTGAACCTAAATTGTAGTGGGCCACAAAGTTGTTGGGGTTCAGATCGACAGCTTTACCATACTCGGTAATAGCGTCGCGCAAACGGCCCATACCATCTAAGGCTGTGCCTAAATTGTTGTGAGTTAAGGCATTGTAAGGATCGAGGCCGGTGGCTTTATTCCACTCCATAACGGCCAAGTCCAACTTGCCTTGCTTGTAATAGTTGTTACCTAAAATATTGTGTAAAGCCGCTTCAGAAGGGCTGATCTTACTGACGTTGCTGGATTCTTCGCTGACGCCCTCGATTTGCAAATCTTTAATCAAATCGGTGACGGTCTGGTAGCGCTCTGCCGGATCTTTCTTTAAGCAACGCAAAATGGCTTGTTCTACATTGCGCGGAATAGCCATATTGTAAGTTGTGGGCGGTTCTGGTTCTTTAGTAAGATGGAGCTGAATGACGGCAGGCAAGTTGTCTGCAATAAAAGGCACACGCCCAGCCATCATCTCGTAGAGCAAAATGCCTAAAGAATAGATATCGGCGCGACGGTCAACTTTTTCACCGCGTGCTTGCTCAGGAGAGAAATAGAAACACGAGCCTATAACTTGTCCTGGCTGGGTGAGAGTTTGGGAAGCCTCTACCCAAGCGATACCAAAGTCGCCAACTTTGACGTCGCCATTGTCGGTAACCATAATATTGCCCGGCTTAACGTCACGGTGGACAATACCATGCTGGTGGGCATAATCTAAAGCACGGGCGGCGGGTATGAAAATTTGCAAGGCCTCCTCTACACTGAGGTGACCATGCTCCTTCATATATTTATCTAAAGAAACGCCCTGGACAAACTCGAAGACTAGAAAATAGATGCCTTCGTGCTCGTTAATGTCATAAATTGCGGTAATGTTGGGATGATTTAAACGCGCCGCAGCCTGAGCTTCGCGAATGAAGCGATCTTTGCACTCAGGATTGCCAACTAGCTGTTGAGAGAGGATTTTAATAGCGACTGAACGGTTCAACAAAGGATCGTGTCCTTTGTAGACGACACCCATTCCGCCTCGTCCCAACTCTTCTATAATGTGGTAGCGACCGATAGTCGCACTGACCATTGTCATGTACTGCCAGGCTCCTTAGCAGAATTTAAGCCCGCTTACAGAACGAATCTGCCTTCTTTTCCAAAAGAACAAAAAAATACAAACGACAGCAAGCGCAGTAAGCCTTGTCTACATTCCACTAAGAAGCCATAACTTCCTACTATATAGAAAGTTGCCTCTTAGCTTCTCTCCATCTCTTCACGAGCTGGATTATGAGAGCCGATACGTAAATTAGGGCATTCTCGCTTTAAAGTCTCAATAAAAGAGGGAACTCCCATAGCTTTTTCGGTAGGTGAATCTATTTGAGTAAAGAGCCAATCGGGATCGATATTTAAGTTGCGCAATTGCACCATATTGACATCGAGCTCATTAAACATCTTCACCAAAGCTTCTACTTCTTTGGGAGTATCGGTTAAACCGGGAAGTAAAAGTAAATTGACAGAGATCCACACACCACGCTCACGCCCCAGCCTAATAGTTTGCAAAACGTCAGCGAATTTGTAGCCTCGAGGCTGATAATAGCCATTATAAGTCTCTTCTCTGGCCGAGCACATAGAAACACGCATAGAAGTAAGGCCAGCTTCAAAAAGCTTGAAAGCATTTTGAGGCAACGAACCATTGGAGTTCATATGTAAAGTGCCTTTATCGGTATGCTGACGGATAATTTTAATGGCTTCGGCAGCTCTAGCAGCTTGCAACAAAGGCTCACCTTCACACCCTTGACCGAAAGTAAAAATAGGGCGCTCCGATCGACCTATATGGAAAAGCCCGAGCTCGACAATTTCTTCTACTGAAGGAGTGAAGTTTAAGCGAATTTGGGGAGAAGGCGGCGCTCCATCAGGCTGCTTGGAAATACAACCGCGGCAGCCAGCATTGCATTGAGGCGAAATAGGCGAAGCCCCTTCCCAACGGCCATAGAAAATATTTTGCGCGTTATAGCAACCATACTCTTTAGCGCAAATTTCTAATTGGCCTAACAGACGATTGTGGGGAAAGCGCTCCTTTACTTCTTTAATGCAATCATCTAATTCGAGCAAAGCATACTTACAAGGATCCCAACGTGGATTATTCTCTGTTTGTACGGCTGCACACCAAAGCTGGCCATGATGGGAAAAAACAGCCGTATAGCCAAAAATTGGCAAAGTCTCGGAGCCAGCTTCGACTTCCCAAGCTGGCAACAAAGTTCTAGTCCAGCCAGAAGGCAACTGAGCGGCCAAAACATAGGCACTTTCACAAATTAAGGGTTCATTGTCAGTACTTTCGCCTACTTCCCAGGCCAAAGGCAAGCGGCCTGGCAAGTATTGCAATTGTGCATTTTCTGGTAATGGTGAAAGCTCATCTCGGTGCGGCGGACGTATAGTCATACCACTGCGAGCGGCTGCCCGCAGACTTGGTTCATCCCAAAACTGTCCTTCTTCATCGGAGCATACCAACGCCCAGGCTGCTTCGATAGGAGTGGCCACTTTTCTAGCTTGAGCCTGAGCATTTTTATGCTTGCCAAATGCAGACGAAGAATTATGTTTGTTGTTACTTTTGGAATTATGTGATTTGCTCATATTTATACCGTCCGCCCATTTTTTGCCGCTTTATCCAATATTCTGATTGGAATTGGCAGACGAAGATTCCTTAGTCTTATTCTTGGTGAAACGCCCTAAGAAGTCCTTATTGTCGCTAGTCTTCTTGAGGTTATCAAGCATAACGATAGTTGGGTCGCGCTCTCCAGCGTAAGTATCCAAAGTATGCCTTAAAAGCGTCATAGTTGAGAGAGTGGCCGCATCTTGCAAATACTCATCATGGCGTGTACTACTCTTCTTAACATCAATAGCAGGGAAAATACGTCTTTCAGCCAGTTTGCGGGAAAGGCAAATTTCGTTATTGCCCGTGCCTTTAAATTCTTCGAAAATAACTTCGTCCATACGTGAGCCAGTTTCAATTAAGGCCGTAGCCACAATAGTTAAACTGCCTCCGTTTTCGAATTTGCGAGCTGAACCGAAGAAATGCTTGGGAGTACGCAAAGCCGAAATATCTAAACCGCCAGATAAAGTACGTCCCGAATTGGGAGTAGCATTGTTGCAAGCACGTCCCAATCTAGTCAGGGAGTCAAAAAGAATAACGACATCTTTGCCCAGTTCGGTCAAGCGCCTAGCTCTTTCCAAAACTAATTGGGTAATATAAGCGTGATTTTCCGGTTCTTCATCAAAAGTTGAAGCCACAACTTCGCCCTTTATAGAGCGTTCCATGTCAGTTACCTCTTCAGGACGCTCATCGATTAAAAGGGCTATCAAAATAGTGTCAGGGTAGTTGGTGGCAATACCGGCAGCGATCTTCTTTAAGCAAATAGTCTTACCAGCTTTGGGAGGGGCCACAATTAAAGAACGCTGTCCCTTACCAATAGGAGCAAAAAGATCGATCATCCGAGCGGTCATATCGCCGCTGGAAGTTTCCAAGCTATAGCGTTCGTTGGGGAAAATAGGCACCAATTCATCAAAGGAAGGACGATGAATAGCCTTTTCTACAGGCAAATCGTTAATAGAAATGATTCGCTCCAAATCATAAGAACGTTCACCGCGCTTGGTAGATCTAACTATACCGCAAATTTTATCGCCGACACGTAAAGAATATTTCTTTATCATGGTATAGCCCACATGGACATCGTTGGCACTAGGCTTGTAGCTACAACCACGCAAGAAGCCATAATTTTGCTGACGAATATCTAAAATGCCAGTAACAATGGGGACATATTCCTCGTGCTCAGCAATAAAATCATCATATTGATCATCGGAATCATAGTCTTCGTAATAAGTATTGTCGTAACGGCCATAATTATTGTCATTGTTATAGCTAACTCGGCGAGGTTCGTACACATTATTTAACTCTCGACGACCGTAACGTGTATCATCCATGTAGCTAGATTTTACTTGGCGCTGCTGAGTGTAGCCATCATCTTCAAGATCATCGTAATCGTTTTCAGCTTCCAAATTGCGACGCATATCCGGCTGAGGCTGACGATTTTTACGACGCAAATCAGCTTGTCTTTCAATGCTTATGCGAGGAATAGAAGGACTCTGACGCAAACGGGCTGGCTGCCGCACTCCTTCTTCAAGAGAATCTTCAACTTCATTGACTTCGCTGTCGGCAGAACGACTATTGTAGAGGTCTCGTTGACGCACTGTGTATTGTTGCCGCTGCTTGCCACGTTCTCGACGAGGAGGTCTATTGACATATTTACTATCAGCGCTGGGAGCGGCAGCATAAGACTCCGGCTGACTTTCTTCTGTTTGAGACAAAACAGGCTCAGGATAAACGGTCTCGGCATGTTCTTCGGCAGCAGTATGTTCATTGTCAGCTTCAGCCTCACTAGCATATGGCTTACTCATAATAGCCTTATGCTCGGCAGAATATTGAGGGCGACGACCACGACGAACTTTGACTTCGGCAACTTCAGGTAGGACAGTAATGCGTTCCTGATTTTCTAAAATAATACCGATAAGATCTTCATGCTTTAAACGGCTTAATTTAGGGCACTTTATATTATTGTTGCGAATAATGTCTTGCAGTTGAGTCCTGTTGTAAGAAGTCAACATTTCGAACGTGAGATTACCCATATGCTATTTGTACGCTCCTTAGCTTAATCTTTTTTATTTAATAATACTGCAAGCTAATCTAGACCATTCTATAACTAAGAATGCCAATAATTCTGCCCACAATACACAATTGAAAACCAAAAAAAATGCCTATGTTTAGAAATATACTATTATTAGAAATACTCTACTATTGTTGGTTAGACGGTTTTTAATGCTTCATTTTTATTAAACTGTCAAACGTACTTTTTTTATAGCCACGATTCCAATCGCGGCGAATATTGTAAGTTCTATAAATAGATAAACAACATCAGGCATTATATTTGCCCAGGTTCCAGAAGTAAATATCAGCTTGCTAAATCCGTCATACAAGTACCAAGTCGGCAGAAAATAAGCGATTTTTTGCATTAAAGCATTATAATCGGCCATGGTAACCGGCATAATAAGTATCAAATAAATAAGCGAGTTGAGAGCTCCGCAAGCCGATTGGCTTTTGACGAAGGCACCCAAGATAATTCCGCCTATGGCAAAAATCAGTGATCCCAAGCAAATTAAAACGATAAGCGGAATAAATGAAGTTTTTACAACACAGCTAACCGCAGCTACCAGTATTGTAGATAAAGAAGCTAATATAAAACCACTGGCGATTTTACCTCCAAGAATTTCAGCCCAGCTAACTGGTGCCAAAAGTACAGCGCTCATAGTCTTATTTTCTAATTCTTCCGCAAAGGTGGAAGAAGTTACGGAAAGAGCGCCCAAACAAGTAAAAACCATCCATATGGGCAAAAACGCCAAGGCCATACTGCCACTACTATCGGAAGGGTTAATTTTTGTCACCCTAATATCGGCAGGAACTTCTTGTCCTACCATTTGACGCAAAGCAGTACGAACCAATTCGCGAGCAGTCAAAGATTTAGCCAGGCTGCTCTCATCGACGCATAATTCAAGGACAGGAAAAGAATCGCAGTGCAGCTCCTCATCAAAGTTGGCTGGTATATTGATAGCCAAGTCCAATTTTTTGTTGCGCACATCATTTTTTAATTCTTCCCAACTTTTTGAAGCTGAGACGATATCGCATCCTCCGTTGAATTTCATGCTGTTGACTAAACCGGAATTTACATTTCCGCAAACCCCGACTCTGACAAAAACAGGGTCTTCCACATTGAGTATGTTTGCAAAAAAAGCGACAACTAGAACTGGCCCTAGCAAAACAAACAAAAGACTATGGGAATGTAAAGCATCCTTCAAGTCTTTGCATAAAAAGGCAAAAACTGTACCACACATTTTTACAAACTAGAAATCGCTGTGAATGTTCAACAAGAAAGAAACAACAAACGGACAGATCAAAAATTTCCTGTACTCGTGCTGTTATAATACATTTCTAAATATAAAAAAGTCAAGTTTTCCCAAGATGCGTTTAATTAAAATACCGAACTTAATACAGATGTTTTTTCTCTGATTTTTCAACAAAAAAACGCCGACTACCTTTTACAACATAGCCGACGTTATAAATATTGCTTACAAATTTTTATCCTTCAATTTCGTTTCCACCCGTTTCAGGAGCAGTTACATTTTCATAAATAGAATCGACATCGACGAATTTATGCTGTTCCAAGTAACTGACCACATCTTCGGAATCGGCAGCTGGAATCGAAGCGATAGTGCATTGGAATCCCATCTTAGTTTTATCTTTAGTAGCCTCGATAACCTTAAAGTTGTAGCTGTCTTCCTTTTTAATCTTGGTGGCACACTTCTCGGCGACTTTCTTATCCGAGAATTTTTTACGAATTCTTAAGGCGGTACCGTTATTGATAATTTCTAATCCTAAGCTTCGGATATTATTTTTCTGAATTAAAGCTTGGCCTAAGGCTTTAACCATAGCATTATCCATGCCATCCATTACCAAATAGTAGCCATTGGGCACTTGGAAAGTATGTTTGACGCTAGAAGTGCTAATATCATAGCCGCGTTCGCTAAACTCTTTCTTCATCGCCGCAACGTCTTTCTGATTGGCCGTAAAAGCGGTAACTTGTACGGTGCGAGCATCGACGGCCGCTGTCTCCGAATTGACGTAATATATGGCTCCACCGGAAAGCAAAGCAATGACGAGGCTAAGTCCTAAAAGAAGCCTGCGAATCTGAGTAAGTTCTAAAGTCACCTTCCCACACCTCTACATAGAGTGTCGGCGGTTTTTCTCTGCACTATCCTCTCACTCCTGCCCTAAAGGAGGAGCAATTTAAGTATATAAAGTTACAGATCTTCAACTTGAGGTTCTCGTCCCACAAAGTGTCGAAATAATTGTTCCAATCCTGGCGCTTGCTTTACAAGTCGACCGCCTCGACGCACAGTAATTTCCCCAGGCAAGTATTGGCGACATAAATCTTGAGGATTGCCACAGCAAACCAAACGTCCATCATCCAAAATAGCTACTTGAGCGCACATTTCTTCAGCTTCCTCCAAATAATGGGTAGTCAAGAAGACTGTGCCTCCATTTTGGCAATATTTGTCTATTAGAAGGCGAACTTTAGCAGCAGCATTAGGATCAAGACCTGCAGTAGGTTCATCAAGAAAGAGAAGTTGAGGACGTCCTATTAAAGCTCTAGCTAAAGCCAAACGCTGGCGCATTCCTTTAGAAAGTGAAGCTACTCTAGAGTTTGCTTTGTCAGTTAAATTAACTAAATCTAAAAGTTCTTGCGCTCTCTTTTTAGGATCGTCAAGTCTAAATATCTGAGCAAAAAATAGTAAATTATCAACGACAGACAAACGCTCGTAATGACCAGCATTTTCCGGCATTACTCCAATTAAACGGCGCAACTGGGTTCCCTGAGCGCAAGGATCAAGCCCCAAAACTTCAACTTGGCCAGACGTTTTGGCTAATTGGCCACAAAGGATACGTACAGTAGTGGTTTTACCAGCTCCATTTACTCCCAGTAAACCAGTCACTACTCCCTTGGGAACGGTAAAAGTCAGTCCTTTCAAAACTTCTGATTTTCCATAATTAAAATGTAAATCTCGGACTGTGATCACCATTTCCAAACTTTGTTCTGCTGGTAAAGAATTTGTTTTATCCAACATTTTAAAGACCGACTTTCTGCAAAATAGACCACAATAAACCAGCACCGAATAAAAACCACGGCAAAAGTAAACGCCATAAACGCGGATAGTAGTTATAACTTTTGGCGCCTACACTCAGCTTAGATACGCAAAGGGCCAAAGTACAACCATTAAGCCAGCCTATACATTTAATAGAAGCTCCCTCGGCAGCTTGCCAGCCGACAAAAGATTCCAGACGCACCATTTTTTTATTTTCTTCCGAGAAGTCCAGCCAAGTATCATCCAGACCTGGTGTATCTTGGCGCCTAGCCACACCAGAAATAGATATAGGCACATATTTACATTTTTGCTCATATGTATCTACTTGTTTCCAAGATAGTGGACGTCCGCTAGCATATTCACTATTTATTTTTACTATGTAACCAAGCCCTAAAAACAATATGGGAGCTCCCCACAAACCTTGAGCAAAGACAGCCCATAAAACCATAACTAAAAACAGCAACCAAGGGAACCAAAGTCCAATAAAAGGCCTAGGAGGTGCAGGAGGAAGGCCTTCACGCCCGGCCCAAAACCAAGCGGCTTCTCGCTTAGCTTCCGCAAAATCTACTACAGAAATAATATCCAAATCGGCCATCCAGGCCGGCACGCGCACCGCTCTCCCCAATGGAGTAAGCAAAGCTTTCCTAATAAATTCAGCGTCAGAAGGCTCTACTAACTTGAGCGGCGGCTGTCCCCAGCGCAACGGACTTTCCAGCCTAGCGGCCAACCAACCAAAAATGCGTCCCAAATGCCAAAGCGGTCCCTGAGAAAAGTGCAAACGACCATAATCGGAAGTAAAAGATTCAAAAGCCCTCAGCAAAGCCGGGAAAGCCAATAAATTGCTATAAACCCAGCTGTAACTTTTGTTCCAACTGTTACGCAAAACAAGTTCTAAATGATTGTTTTCAGCTAAAATAGGGCGAGTAGCTTCAGTAGCGACCAACTGACCGTCTAACAGAAAAACAAAAGGGCAAGTGCCAGGAATAAAAAAAATAGCGTCAGCTTCTGCCTCTTTCACTCCCAACAATAGACGTAATACCTTTATACCGCCGATGAATTGAAGAGAGAAAGCCAATAAAGCACAAAAAGCCCCCCAGCTAAGCGGAAGGGCCGACAACACAGGTAAAAAAAGGAACAAAAACACAAATACCAACAGCCATAAGCCAGCCGACCAAAGGAAAGCCAGAGCCAGCTTACCGCTTTGGATCACTTTAGATAGTTCCCCACTGTTCTTCTAATTCTTTACGTCCGGAACGATTGATGCGCTTGGCTTCATTCAACATGTTGTTGCCTTCAACAATACGCTCCATACCCAAATCGAGGTGAGACAAGTCGCCGTCCTCAACATAGTAGGACATTTCTTGCATACCTTCTTCGAAAAGGTTCATACCATTCAAGCCATGTTCTACTTCCTCGGCAGCGTATTCGCCATATTCGTTTTGGGTAATAATTTCTTCTATCTCGCCACGTAAATTGCCAAGTTGCTCATAAACACCGCTAAGGAACTCATAAAATTCTTCAGGGCCCCACTCCTCAGAGCGTACTTTTTCAACGGCATCGGCAAATTGCTTAACGCGGCCAGACTGTTCCTCCACCTTAACCATGGCGGAGGTATCCATACGAGGAAGAATGGCGCCACAATTTTGGCACTTTTTCAAATTATTCCCTTCGTTTTGGTATCCACATTGCATACAAATAATCAATTTGCTTCCTCCCAAACGCTGCAGAGCTTATAAGCGAAATGCTGACCCGGCGGTCCGTCTGCAAAAAAATTCATATATCAAAAAGTTGAATTGGCACTTATCGTAGCGGAAGTAAATGCGATAGTTACAAAAAAAACAACACCTAAACTCCAGCTCCAGGCAAACAGAGAGCTCGCTTCTTCTCAAGCGACAGCTTCGGGCGCCCTTGCGGTACCAACCGACAACTCGGTTGCCTCGATACCACCTCCCGCCAATTCGTTCGCCGATCTGTACTTCCTGCCTCCCAAGTAAAAGCCGCTCCCCCCTAAAACTTAAAGAGAAGGTAAAAAAAACGACAGCCTCGCTGCCCATGAAGTGAACATAGCTGTCGCTCTTATCTTTAGCCGAAATTGCTAAATTAGTTTAAAATTTTATCAGACAAGTGGCCACCTTCAAGATGGAGCACACGCTTGGCGTAACCAGCGGCTTTGGCATCGTGAGTAACCATAACAGTAGTTATATGTTGGTTTTCATTGATAGCCCTAAATACATCTAACACTTCTCTGCTAGAGCGTTCATCTAAGTTTCCTGTCGGCTCGTCTGCTAAAATTAGACCCGGCAAGTTGGAAAGAGCTCTAGCAATAGCCACGCGCTGCTGCTGACCACCAGATAAACGCAATACAGAATCTTTGGCTCTAGCGTCAAGACGTACCAGACGCAGCAAAGTCATGGCCTGGTCAACTTGCTCTTTATAGCTCTTGCCTCCACACAATTGCATGGGTAGTTGGACATTTTCCAAAACCGTCAGAGTAGGCAACAAATTATAAGACTGGAAAACAAAACCGATATGGCGCAAGCGAATTTGCTCGCGAATATCTTCTCCAGCTCCGCTAGTATCGCGATCTCCCAAAAGCACCTTGCCATAGCTAGGCGTATCTAAACATCCAATCATGTTAAGCAAAGTTGTCTTGCCCGATCCGGATGGCCCCATAATCGAAACGAAATCACCATGCGGAATAACTAAGTTGACATTTTCGAGGATCTTGACTGGCCCGCTGCGAGCATCAAAATATTTGTGTACACCTTGAAGTTCGACTTTCACTACTCCCACCTCAATCCAGAAACGATATCAATGCGCCAAACCAATATTGAAGGTATAGCTGCTCCAACTAAGCCCACAAACAGAGAGAGAGCGAGAGCTTCAACTATCAGAGGTACCGTAATCGAAGCCAGAGGGAATGACAGTTGTAAAATAACTATCATAGCTCTGTTGAGCAAACCAGATCCCAACACTCCGAAGAAAATACCGATAAATCCACCCACAAAGGAAAGAATAATAGACTCGGTCAAAACCATAGCAATTACGGTAGTTCTGGCCGCTCCTATAGCCCTTAACGTGGCAAATTCACGCATACGCTCATAAGTAGACATAAGCATGGTGTTCATAGCTGCCGTGATGGCAATAAGAACACCGATAGCGGAAATAGCGAATTGTAAGTACCAAGCATACTCGATATAGTCGTTGGCAGCGCCTAAATAATCTTTGCGCGTGGCAATCTTAACACCAGGGATCTTGAAACCTTCCAATTTGCGCACGACCTCTTTGTCGCGGTGTGGGTCTTTTAAGCGCACCCACAACTCAGAAGCACCTTTACCATCGGTAGTGGAATTAGCCGAATCCCAGGAAATATAGGCAAAATAATCTTGAAAACCGGCTCCAGCTTCAACTATACCAGCCACTTTATAGGAAGTTTGACCATGCTTAATAGTATCGCCGACAGAAAAGCCTTCAGCTTCAGCTAGTCCTTTACCAAGAACAACTTGTCCGGGCTTCAAACTGGTCTCCCCCTCGACGGTTTTTAAAGATGGCATGAAAGTGCGCCACTTCATAGGCTCTACTCCCAAGGCCATAATCATGCCTTTTTTGCCAGTCCATTGAGCTCTGATAATAGGACAAACATCAGCCACATTATCGACAGCTTCTATACGGCTAATCCAACCAGTGTTAATTGTATCGGAAGTCATACCGATAGTACCGACAGGACCCGTAGGTAAAGGGGCAGCGGTATTAGGCACAACATACACGTCAACAGCTCTTCCGTCTAATTCTAGCGACACCCTCTGGTACATACCTTCCGCCAGTGAAACCATAGCCACAAAAGTGCCTACAGCCAGAAGTACGCCCACCAGAGTTAGGAGGCTGCGCTCACGCCTACGCCATACGTTGCGTATAGCCAGAGTGATAGCTACCATACTTGCCCCTTTCCTTAATTGTCTAAAGACCCTTAATTTTCAATGACTTTGTTGCCAAATAATTGATTAAAAAATATCACCTAATAAAGCAAAACAGCGAGTCTTGCCAAGCTCAACCTCGCAGCCGAAAAAATAGCTTGACAAGACAACACGAAGCGGCTGCAGAGATTTCTGCAGCCGCAGCTATGCAAACTATCGATATTTTAGAAAGTCTGCAATTTACTGAATGGAAGGCCTGCTGCGGCGACGGTAGGCAGACTCGTAATAATCTTGAGAATCATTTACAGGAGTCTGCTGAGGAGCGAAAGTGACTTCTTCGGCGGAATTGCCAAAGCTGAAGTCTTCTTCTACTCCCTGATCGCTGTCATTCATAGTGGGGAATTTAGTAGCCACTACGGTAACACGCACTTCATTTTCCATATTTTCGTCGGTAACAGAACCGAAAATAATGTTGGCGTCGGGATCGACAGCTTCATAAATAACGTTAGCAGCATCTTGCAACTCTTTCATAGTGAAATTGCTGGAAGCTACTACATTGAAGAGCACACCTTTGGCACCGTGGATATTGCCTTCCCAAAGAGGGCTATCAATAGCCTGACGAGCCGCATTTTCAGCACGGTTTTCACCTTCAGCCGAACCAATACCCAACAGAGCGGAACCGGCGTCAGTCATAATGGTACGAACATCGGCGAAGTCTACATTTTGCTCACCACAAGCGGTAATGATCTCAGAAATGCCTTGTACGCCACTGCGCAATACATCATCGGAGAGATTGAAAGCTTCGGCGCGGCTTTCGTTGTCGATAACTTCGAGAATCTTATCGTTAGGCACGACAATAATGGCGTCAACGTTTTCTCTGAGCTTCTCGATGCCTTCTTCGGCTCTTCTCATACGCATACGACCTTCAAAGGAGAAGGGCTTAGTAACAATAGCAACCGTTAAAGCTCCGGACTGTTTGGCGATAGAAGCGACAACAGGAGCAGCTCCAGTACCGGTACCACCACCCATACCGGCAGTAATGAAGATCATATCAGCGCCTCTGATAGCATCTTCAACTTTTTCTCTGCTCTCCTCGACGGCTTTGCACCCCATCTCAGGGTTGGCTCCAGCGCCCAAACCGCGCGTAGCTTGCTCACCGATTTGGATACGCACATCGGCGTCACACTTATTCAAGGCTTGTTTGTCAGTATTGATAACAATGAATTCGACATTGGCTGCACCGTCTTCTACCATGCTATTTACAGCATTACAGCCTCCGCCACCGACACCGACAACTTTTATCTTGGCGCCGCCTTCTTCGTCTTCGATATCCTCAGCGAAGCCGTTGCCCTGGGCAACCCCATTCGTCCGAGGATAGGAAGCGGAGCCGATCAAAGAACCGGAATTATCGTCAAACTCTAAACCAGAACCGGCAGCAGCCTTTTTGGTTTTATCTCTTGTAGAATCCACTGCGTAAACCTCTTGCATATAAAATAAACAGCCGAACGCTTAAAAGAACGGGTGAACCTAATCCCGCCGAACACACTCCCGACCATAGCGGCAGGAGCTTCCTGTTTCGCGAAAATAGCCTCGCAACTCCACCAGGAATTGCAACGACTTGCACTCCCTCCACAGGCGTAGATTCCGTGCGAGCCACGGTACTTTCGCCAGGCAAGTTCGCCACGCCCCCCTTTATCCCCCACCTAATAGGCAGAAGACTTATGGCGGGACTGGGTTTAAAAAACAAATCGCGCCTTTTTTTTCTAAAAAAGGCGCTTTTTCCTCTAAAATCTACAGATATTTTTCAGTCCCAAATATCACGCTTCATAAGGAGGAAAAAGAGCACTAAGCCCTCAAAGCGCCAGCTTTGGCTTTATTTAGCTACGGAGTTGCAACTTCGTCAGCAGAAATTTTACTCCAAGCTTCAAATACTTTTACGGCTACTGGAGCAGCGACCGCTCCGCCATACCCTCCAGACTTTTCTACAAAGACAGTAACTACTAAAGGTTCGGCTGTCCAATTGCCGGTATATCCGTAGGGAGCATAGCCTGTAAACCAGCAGTGATTTAATCCATTGGGATTATCAACCGTAGGCACATTTTCCACTGTGCCGGTTTTGCCAGCCACTCCCAAAGCATAGCCTCCGCTAGAAGCGGCCGTTCCCTCTTGCATAGCAAAGCGCATACCAGCTTTTATACACTCAAAGTATTTGGATTTTACTTTTACTTGGCGAGACTTAGAAACATATTTTTCTAAATTGGTGGGAGAATTTTCTCTTCGGCGCCATTCTACTAAACGAGGCCGGAAAATGGTGCCGTCGGTAACTACAGCGGAAGTAGCTACAGCCATTTGCAACGGCGAAGCGGTTACAAAGCCCTGACCTATTGCAGAATTAGCGTCGTCTCCAGGGAACCACTTTTCTTTAAAAACAGCCTCTTTCCACTCTGCTGTAGGGATATTGCCAGATGTTTCTCCCGGCAAATCGATACCAGTTTTTTGGCCCAATCCAAAATCGTGAGCATAGGCACTCAAACGTTTTATACCCAGTTCTACTCCTAACTTATAATAAACAACGTCACAAGAGTGGCCCAAGCATTCAGTTAAATCGATAGAGCCATGACCTGTGCGCACAAAGCAATTGAAAGGCAAACCGGCAACGATATAACTGCCCGTACAATAGAAACGCGACAGTGGAGAAATTAAGCCTTCGTTTAAAGCGGCGGCCGTAGTAATAAGCTTAAAAGTGGAACCTGGAGGATAGTCGCCGTGTACTGCCCTATTTAGTAAAGGAGAACAAGGATCGTCAAGTAAGGCCGCAAATTTTTTCTGACTGATGCCTTCAGCAAATTCGTTGGGATCATAATGCGGAAGGCTAACTAAAGCCCTAACGTATCCAGTATAAGGCTCGATGGCTACGACGGCTCCTCCAGAACGCTCACCATTTTTGGCCGCCAACATATCTAGAACATCACTCAAAGCCTTCTGAGCTTCGGCCTGCAAGTCCAGATCTATGGACGAAAAAATGTCGTCACCAGGAACAGCAGGTTCTTTTTCCACATCGCCTAAGAAGCGGCCTTCTGAGTCTAGCATTTCGGTTCTGAGACCAGCACGTCCATGCAAAACATCTTCATAGCCAAGCTCTAAGCCTTCTTTACCTATCCATTCTCCAGCTATATACCCTTTGTGCCTCAATTTGGCCAATTTTTCAGCGTCAATTTCACCGACATAACCTAAAATATGAGAAGCCAGCTCTCGATTAGGATAAACTCTTTTGAATTTTACTTCCGTTTTTAGTCCATCCATTTTATTCTCAGCTTCAGCAAAGCGAGCTAAGTCTTCTTGATTTAAATTGTCAGCGATAATAATGGCTTCTCCGTCATTAGTTTTGAGCTGTGCTAACAATTTAGCAAGTTTGGCCTCGGACAAGTGAAGCACATGAGCAGCTTTGCGCAATAACTCCTCAGAGTTATCGTGCATGTAAGGTAACATTCTTAAGGTAAAAAGGGCTTCGTTGCGAGCCAAAATTCGGCCGCGACGATCATAAATAAGTCCACGTCCAGTCATAATTGGTGAATTGAGACGCAAATTTTCGGCAGCGCATTCACGATAATAGTTAACGTGGATAATTTGCATATACACCAGACGTGCCACTAGAATCGAAGCACAAACTAAGGCAAAAGCGGCAAATATGGAAAGGACGACTACGCAAGGCTACTCGCAATCCAATTCAAGCGGAATAAAAGCATAAGTTCCCAAAATTTTGTTAGCCAACCATAACATAGGCCATAAGAAAATAGCATTCCATAGCAAAGCGCTCCACAGCCAAGATCGAGAAATAATCTGGCTGGGCACATCGGCTCCGAATATCGATAGCAAAGTGAGCTCTGCAACAAAGATAACCGTAGCCGTTACAACCGTAAATATATAAATAAAAGGTCGGTCGCTGTATGGCTTCAGAAAAGTACCTACAGCTCCGCCCAAAATTGCGTAAGCTAGAGCCAACCATCCAGGAGAGCAATCACTAAAGAGACCAACCATAGCGCCACATAAAAGTCCAAAGATAACTCCGGGCTCTTTTCCGTAACGCAAAGCCATTACAGATAAACAAAGAATAGCCAATTCGGGACGTGGCCAACCAACAGGAAGCGCTGATTCAAGCAGTAGGCCCAAAGCCAGCAAAGGCAAAACAAAAATGAGAGCTGAGCGGAAATGTTTGATCATGGTTCCAACTCCACTGCATTGGGGGTAGGCACACTTTCAAGGGCTGCTTCTTCGGCGGGAGGCTCTTCGGGAGCACTCTCTTCACTCTCTTCGACAGTAATATAGTGGCTTTCAGCTCCTTGAGCAGGAGCTTCGAAAGATGGACTGTTGCTAACTTCCGCAGGCGCTTCATAGCTATGCTCAGAGGGAACAGAAGCGGCAGGTTCACTTCTATCCTCAGCAACTTTTTCAGAAGCGACGTCACTACTAGAAGTAGAACTGACCGAGGGAGACGGAGGTGCCTCGAGAGGAGCTGATAATTCGGCAGGAGCGGAATCTGCTGGAGCGATACTGGGCACACTTTCAGCTGCTGGCTCCGAAGAAGCAGCTTCAGTGGAAGGTTCTTGAACAGATGCTCTATTTAAATCGCTCCAATTATTATCAGGTGTTTCTCCCAAGTTGCTAGCTCTCAAGGCAGCTTCAGCGCTCTCTTTAGCAGCTTGCTTAGCTTCTTGTTCGGCTCGCAAAATGGCATCTTTGAAGATATTAGGATCGGCTGAGCTATCACCTTTAGTTATTAAAATAACCTCACGCAAACGCGGCAATTCGGCGCTAAGCTTGACCAAAACATCTTGGTACATAGCCTCCTGACTGACATAAGCTCGCTCTACACGCCCTACAGCTAAGCCGCCAGGATAGACGTCGCCCAATCCGGAGGTAACGACCAATTGTCCGGGCTTAATGGGCACATCAAAACGAATATACTTTATGACGCTGCGCATCATTTTATTAGTGCGCATAATTCCATAAATTTCAGAATCAACTAAAGCTACAGGTACAGCCAAACTTTCACTGCCTACTAAAGAAAGAGTGCAAGAACGGCTCCCAACTTGACTTACTCTTCCTACTAAGCCTTCAGGGGTAACAGCGACCATATTTTCTGTCACTCCATCGTTGCGACCGCGATCTAGAACTACTTTTTCTCCCCAATTGTTGGGATCACGAGCAATTACGCGAGCGCTAATTTTAACTTTACCTGGCAACTGAGCTTTTAACTCAAGCAAAGATTGTAAACGTAAATTTTGCACTTTATAGGCCAAAAGACGGCTTCTTTCATCTCTGAGAGCTTTAATTTCAGCTTCAAGTTGATCGTTTTTTTCACTTAAAGCTTTAAACTGAGTAAAGCCACGCAGCCAATCATCAATCTGAGAAGAAAAATTGGCAACAACTTTTTGCACAGGAGACAAAGCTAAAGCAGAAGTTTTTACCCAAGCGATACTGCCAATTGCTTCCAAAACAACACAGACAAAGACCAGCAAAAAAAGCATTTTTAGCCAATATTTGATCTGCCGCATCGTTTGTAAATCTCCAGACTATTTGAGAAAGTTTGTCTATCCTATTTTGCTAGCCTCAGCCCCCAGAGGCCTTAGTGCATATATTTTGACAAAAAGGCTAATTGCTTTTACCAGAAATTGCGTGTTTCTACTCCTTCTACAGACCTCATTATACGTGGATCATGATAAAGTTGTTCTAAACCAAGTAAAGTGCAATCTTCAGGTTTTTCAGCTACTTGGCAAAACACTCCAGTTTCGGCAGCCAAATATTGAGCTAATCCGCTCAAGCGACTGCCTCCACCACACAACATCATACCCGAATTGACTATATCGTTGGTAAAGCCTGGAGGTGTGAGCTGAATAACACGCTGTAACATATGGGAAATTCGCTCTAACTTGGGTTTTAATATTTTTAAGATCTGTGCCGCAGTCAGTTTCATTTTTCTAGGGAAGCCGGTTTTTAAGTCGCGCCCTTTTATTTCAAAACTCAAAGCCCCATTTTCTGTGTAGGCGCATCCGCCTTCTATTTTCAATTGCTCGGCACTGCCCATACCTACAACTAAATTTTGGCGACGGCAATAGTCCACAATAGCTTTATCAAGGGCTGCTCCAGCTACAGGCACAGAATCGGCCACCACAATAGCTCCCATACATATCACGGCTGCTTGGGTTATTTCAGCTCCGACGTTGACAACTAAACAAGCTTTACTTTGAGTAATTGATAATCCACAGCCCAAAGCTGAGGCCAAAGGAGCAGCCACTAAAGAAATACCTCTGGCGCCAGCCGAGCGACAAAGATCGGAAATGATACGCACATCAGCTTCGGAAGCTCCCACTGGTACAGATAGCAAAATTCTAGGGCCAAATAGTCCTAGATTGGAGCAGCGACTTAAACAGAAGCACAGCAATTCCAGAGCTTTGTCATAATCGCAAACGCATCCCTCTTTTATGGGAGCGCTCAATATCTTTTCCTTATTTAGGCGTCCAGCCATAAGTTTGGCCTGAGAGCCGACAGCCACAAGTTTATCGCTTTTAACCTCGTAGATAAGACGAGCATATTCACGCCAGTAGTTTTTTCCACACTCTGCCACACCTACGGAAGAGCTTCCTAGATCAACCCCCAGATCAGGAGAGAACTTGGAAATCAATTTATCGAAAAAATCTAACACGCCTATCCTACCCTACAAAGTCTAATCTCGCAAAGAAAATAGATTAAAACCGAAAGCTGTACTTAAACTATTTAACACAGTTAAAGGCAATCCCACCACATTAAAATAACATCCATCTATTTTTTCCACTAAAAGCGAGCCTAACTCTTGAATGCCATAGGCTCCAGCTTTATCCAGAGGATGGCCAGTTTCTACGTATGCTTTTATTTCTTGCTCTATAGAGGAGCGGAATTTGACGGCTGTAACAGCGCACGATTTTATAAATTGCCCCGACGGCAAAGCTTGCACAGCAACGCCAGTAACTACGTGATGCCAACGTCCAGCCAAACCGGAAAGCATCTCCGCAGCTTCAGCCTTGGAGCCAGGTTTGCCCAAAACAGCTTTGCCACAAACCACTACTGTATCAGATCCTATGACCAAAGCTTGAGAGGTGTGATCTATTACTACTTGAGAAGCAGAAGAACGAGCTTTGGCCAAGGCGGAATTTTGCACTTCTTTGATAACTTCAGCTAAAACTTCAGTTTCGCAGGCTTTATGCAAACGTAAACTCAAATTGGCATAAGGGCCGACACAATCTAAAATAGGTTGCACTTGAGGGATTGAACTAACCTTACTTTTGTCTTTTCCCAAAAATGCCGAATATTCAGCATACATGTTGGCGTTAGCGCTGCCGAAATCGTCTCGGACGTTTTCTCTAAGCTCAGTTAAACCGCAACCAGAGCGGGAACAAGGAGGTTCGGCTTCAGGACTAGGCTTCAGAACTGTGAAATCGAGCCCTAACATTTCTAGTAATTCGCGGCGACGCGGCGAAGCGGAGGCCAAAATTATTTTAGGCTTATTTTCTTTTTGCATATGGGGCGAATTATAGCACGAAAAGAGCGAATAACGATACACTGAGCTTAAAAAAGAACACTATCCGATAGATAGGGAGCTACACATGAAAATAGTCACTAAAACAGGCGATAAAGGCGAAACATCTTTAATTGGAGGGGAACGTGTTTCTAAGGATGATCCACATTTAGCTGCTTGCGGCTCAATAGACGAATTAAGTGCCATCCTGGGTGTATGCCTAAGCCTAGCTCCACCTTCTCCTTGGTGCGAAGAGCTAGAAGAAATACAGCGTACTTTGTTTCTGCTAGCCGCCGATTTAGCTTCTCCTGAGTTGTCAACTAATTTTCATTTAACAGCAAATCATGTC
>ERZ808258.111-NODE-111-length-43011-cov-43.173387_pt1 | contig 43011 bp, 55 predicted proteins | sample MGYA00521280_ERZ808258 | MGnify/ENA primary metagenome ERZ808258 (study PRJEB31516, sample SAMN03275585) | gut metagenome | biome: mammalia-associated habitat; material: feces | host: Papio cynocephalus | place: Kenya | collected 2012-07-19 ...
AAGAGAAGAGCCCGTGTAAAACGAGCTCAACTCTCCAAGATTATTCATACTTTTGTCGTGAGACATTAATACGAAATCATTCTTCAACGTCCTCGAAGTCAGCATCGACCGCATCAACATTCACGGGCACCGTCTTTTTGGTGACGTGAGAAACCAGCTTGCCGATCAGCTTCTTGCCAACCGTAACAGCAGCAATACCCAGACCGGCACCAACAAGCATCGCCACGCCAGCATTCATCCCAGTGCTCTCGATCACGTCCATACAAGTATCAGCATTTTCCTCGACTGCGTTGGTAACATTCATGTTTTCGTTCATAATTAAATCTCCTTTTAAAAATATATTGGGGTCTTATCCCATAATATACTTTGCTTTTTTCGCGTGCTCTCAGATATACAGATACTCCGGACGCGGAAGGTCCTTGAAGCTCAATACAATGCACGGCTTCCCATCGCTCGTAATCTGGGAACTGAATTTGGCTTCAATCTGCCCTCTGTCGATATGCCAGCACAGTTTGTCGCCAAGAGCAGTCCCGTCAAGCCCAAGCTCATAATATAGCTCATTCAATGTAACTGAGTTTTCGTTAAGCATCGTATAATTCAAGTCGAGAATCGTCTGTTTGATTGCGTCAATGGACGACAAGAAACGTCTGCCCGTCGTAGCATCGATCACCAAGTCGTCACCTTTGCCCGTCTTGAAAATATAATCGCTCTCGGTCGACACTCGTGCTGCCTTATCCTTGGCGATACTCTCCTGAATCTTAGCCTCCTGCTTCTCGCCAATCGTGTTAACAACCTTGTTGTGATACTCACGTGCAGAACTCTCGAGCAGACTATATGCAGCGACCAATGCAGCATGCTTGCGAGACTCCTGCATTGTACCAGCGATGATAAGACCAGCGGATGCGACTGAAATAACGGCGGTTGGGATATACGTCTTCCAAGTGACTTTGACAATCTCTTTGACGGTGAGCTCTTCACCTTTCTCTTCCCGCGCCGCTTCGACGAGCTTAGTCGCCTTAGGGGTGTCCTTTACTGCGGTGCCGATCGCGATGAACATACCCGAGATGCCAGCGCCGATCATCATTTTCGAGCTGTTTCGTTTGAGTTCCCGTGTTACCGTTCGTAAAATAAGATTAGCTTTCATTTTTCATTCTCCTTTACAGTGTTCTGTCAAAAATGAAAAGGGCTTGTAATAAGCCCCTTTCAGGTTAGCGATGAGTTGCTTCTTGAACCTTCTTAGCAACCTCCGCTGCGATCTTACGGTTCTGCGACTTAGTGCTAAGCACCGCAGCAACAGCGCTCAGTGCAATACCACCATACGTAAACAGTTTGTCGACAGTAGCAGGACTAATATTCATTATAACATTCACCTCCATAACATAGTATGTTTTTTTCGCGTGAAAAAGAGAAGAGCCCTTGTCGGACTCAACTCTTAGAGTTTCACTGCTCGTTCTGCAGGTTCTGAATAGTTTCTTTCAGCTTCTCGTTTTCGTCAATCAGTTCACTACTGAACTGATTCATAATGTTCAGCGGCGTAATCATGCTCTTCCTACCAAGGTTATAAGAATTATTAGCAAGAAACCAACACGCCACTCCAAGACTGACCAGACCAATAGTATACTCCTTAGTGAAAACTGCAGACATAACTTCTTTAAACATAACTATACCTCCAAAATATAATAGTGGATCACTCCCATAATAGAAGTTGTAAATTTCGCGTGCTTAAAAGGGCAGATAATCGAGCGTAGGTTCGTTATCGATCTTGATAATATAGCATTCCATACCGTCATTAAGCCGGACAAGTCGATGGTCGAATTCTATCCACTTCGTTTCAGTACCCCATCCAAGCTTGTCGGTTATGGACGTCGGTTCGATTCGGAGCAGTTGGAATACGTCGCTAAGGCTTAAGCAACCGTTTATTGTCAGCATTCTGTTCGCATCGTACTCGGCCGCCATCACGTCGTAGACCGATCTCTCGAAGAACTTGTTGTAGTGATCGATGTAGAAGGTCTTGGTCTCATCGGACGAAAATATAACGGGGACGTCCGTGCGAGGTGTTGCAAGTTCCGCGTCGTTCTTGTCAGGGTCTGTGAAGCGTCGCTTGTACTCCTTGAAGCGGTTGTCCAAGAGAAAATATGATGCCTTGAGCGCCGCGATCTCGTTCGACATGACCTTGTAGTTGACACCCATTAGAGCGACTGTGCTAGCAGCAAATATGATCGTATGCACGTTGTCCTTAGCAAATATCTTCACTCGCTGAGTCGTTGAGAGTGACTTACCAGTGTACTTCTCAGAAAAATAGTCCGCCTCCTCGATGTCAGCTTGTGTCTTAGGGAAACTTTTCCACGCCGAGTGGAGCGTTAAACCGAAACTGATTATGGAAGCAGCCGCAATTATTTTAGACGAATGCTCCTTAAGTAGTTTCGTTATGAGTTGAGTATTCACGGTCTTACCTCCGTACTTTCACCCATTTGTGGGTTTTCTTCTCGTCGATGAGAATATCAATCTGCTTCTGCAGCTCAGCGTTCTTTTTCTTCTCCATCCAGTACATTACCCCGAAGTAAATCGCGCTCATCAACGATGCACTCAGTATCAAACGAGTAGCCATTCTGTTTACCTCCATTGATTCTTTGTGTCTCCATGATCATGAAATCACGCATCATTTTATCATTTCGTTCACGTTTTTTTCGTTTGAGCTCATTCTCTATAAGTTTTCTAATCGTAACAAGCTCTTCGTAGATTTTCTCTTCCGTTGTCTTTGCCATGACAATACCTCCTTAAAAATAAAAAAAGAAGAGAGCTTAAAGCCCTCTTCTCGTAGTAATCACCGTTTAAACTTTTCACCAAGCCCCGTCACAAGATCGAGAATCTTAGCAGTACCAAGTGGATCAACATAATACATAGCAGATGCCATCATACTAGTGCCCGATTTCTGTCCGAGCTGATAACTCTTAGTAAGCCCAAGACCAAAAACAGCACAAAGACCAATGGCACGAACACAGCGCCTATCCTTATCGTCCAGCTTAATCTTCTCCATAATCTTCATAACAATACCTCCAAAAAATATAAATGTGGATTACTCCCATAATAGTCACTGTTTTTTTCGCGCAGGTCAAAAAGAAGAGTCCTTGTATAAAAGACTCCTCTTTGATTCCCTTACTTAGGGAGTGCTTTTGTGATGAGATTCTTCACCCATGGACTCACGACAGAACCGGTCTGCTCAAAGATAAGACCTCTCTTCTGCCAAGCATCATAAGTGACCCATCCGCCGATCGCGACACCCATCGTGGCTGTAAACGTGAGAATGCGGTCGAGCATTCGTTCAGTCTTGCGCTTATCCTCCTGTTCGAGTTTCACATTTTCCTGACGAATCTTCTCTTCTTCGATTCTCATGTTGTGCAGCTTAACGACGTTGTCGACTGCAACAGACAATTCCTCCTGATCCTGGATCGAATCGAGTTCCACAATAGCAGACTCCAACTTCGTGTCCAACAGCTTCTTAACCTCGCTCATAAGCGATTCTCCTTTCTGGATAAGGTTATCCATAATAGAATCTGTTTTTTATGCGTCGATGTTGGTTACTCGAATATTAACTTTCGCCTTGTCGAGCTTTTCGATGGTTTCGACGGAAGTTTCCAACTCAAGGAACATGTACGGCCCATCAGGATCTGACGTCTCAACTCGGATGGTTCCGATGTTCGTCATGGAATTTCTCTCTACAAAACGATAAATAAGAGCTCCAAGAATAAGACAAACCACTGCTACTGCCACAAAAGAAATAACGATGGTAGGCATGTTTTCACCTCCTTTCAGAAAAATAAAAAGAAGAGGGCTTGTTAGCCCTCGTCCTCTTTGTTTTCGGGTTCGTCCTTCTTTCTAGTTTTGTCGTTAGAAATGACGAATTTGTTACAAAGAACCAATAAGTCATTAGCAGCCTTGGTGACAATCTCATTGACTTTCTTACATCTGTTCTTGTAATAAGCAGCTTCAATGCCGAAAATCGTGCAGCTAGCACCAAGAATACCAATGGCCAGATCCTTGTTGTTAATCTTCATAATTAATACCTCCAAAAATAGTAAATATGGATTACTCCATAATAGAGGTTGTCAGTTTCGCGTAAAAAAGAAGAGTCCTTGTTAGAGACTCCTCTTTTAAACTCCACGTCAATGTCTTTTAGTTCGACCATTAATCAAATCAATTACCGCGTTTACGTCCGATACCCAAGTATCTTTATTCTTGTAGCTAGTCCAATAATTAATATGTTTCCCCTCAGATAAGATAAGACAAACATTAAGGCCTTTTCGTGCAAGAACAGAATTGGTTGTACGAAGCACAAACTTAGCAAGACGATATTTCATAATTAATACCTCCAAAAAATATAAATGTGGATTACTCCATAATACACCTTGTCTAATTCGCGTAAAAAAGAAGAGCCCTTGTTTAAAGGGCGGTCTTCTCGCAGATAATAGGAACCCAGTCCAATGTCTCTTTCTCAGTTTGCATAGACATACCTTTACGAAGTTCGTTGATCTCTTTCTTCAGCTCCATAAGTTCTTCCTTCGTTTCTGAAAGCTCCTTAACGAGTGCTTCAAGATCCTTCAAACTCTTAATGATAATCATAACAATACCTCCAAAAATAATTGTAGTGGATTACTCCATAATATACTTTGTCTAATTCGCGTGAAAAGAAGAGGCCTTGTTAAGCCTGCTCCTTTTTGGCGAGTTCCTGAGCAACTATCTGATTAGTAAGATCTCTGCAAAGCTTATCATTTTCTTCCATCATCTTAGCGATTTCTTCGTGTCTTTCGTGTTCTCTCTTTTCTTCTTCCTTTTTCTGCTCTCTTTTGTTAACAACCTCGATAACTTTGTGGGCAGTATAAGCGATAGAAAGGGCAGAGAGGCCCACGGCGTTGACAGCGTAAACACCAGCCTTGAGAATGTAATTCATAATAATACCTCCAAAAATATAATAATTTATAGTTCTTTCTCTCCCATAATAGATGATGTTTTTTTCGCGTAAAAAGGAAGAGGCCTTGTTAGGCCTGCTCCTTTGTCACGTTCCAAATAGGCTCATTCCACAAAATGTTGTTGATGATCCTGTTCTGCTTATTTACCTTTTTCCAATATTTATTACGCTTAGCTTCAGCTCGCTCAAGTTTTCTACAATAAGTGGCCTTACGCATATCTTCTCTAAACCATCTAAAAGCTCTAAACATAACAATACCTCCAAAAATATAATTCTGAAATGGTCCTATTTCCTCCCATAAGAGTAATTGTAAATTTCGCGCATCTAAAAACGTTTTCAAAAATTTTCTTCCCGGGAAAATTTACAACTCGAAAAAAGAAAAGTAATTGTAAAGAAAACGGAAGGGAGCCCTGCCAACTAAGGCAGAGCCCCCTCAAATATAGGCGTTAACCCACTTCTGTCTTCTTGTAAGACGACGTGCTAATGCCGAGAATAACACCAAGGAAAGTGTCAACTGCGGTAATAGTACCGACAACCTGCTCGCCATACGGGAAATTCCAAATACCAGCCAATGCAAAGTACAGGGTACCAACCGCCGGGAGCAGATACATAGCGATCCACTTCAAGATGTCATAAACCTTATTCGACATGGTCATGCTTGCTTAACGCCTCCTTTGCTTCAATATGTGTGCGGTACATCGACAACGTGCTAACCGAGTCTATGACATGTTTAGCAGTGCCGTTACCACCAAGTTTAGCGTACGGCTTGAATAGGTAATCGTACAGGTTCTCGTATTCGTCCTGCGTGACGTATCCGCGATTGATGTACTTCATACCAAGCTCCATGATTCTATCATGCGCAAGCCCACGCAGCATTTCTGACTTAAGGTCGTGCTTTTCTCCTTTCCTCTGGAGATAAGCCCAAAAGCCGGACGACGCTATTACAGCGCCTACAATTGTGATAATACACTGCAGCCAAGGCGGCATACACGTTCCTCCTCAAGCTAGCAACCGATCCATTTCATAAGGAACTTCTAAGATATCACCCGCAACCAGAAATATCTCGCGTCCGTAGTCAGCTATAAAGTTGCAAATCCACTCTTCCGCTTCTACCCAGTCTTCGGGATCGACTACCGACTGAATATAACGGTCGAGACCATAACTGATGATCGCGCAATGCCCCAACTCGTGCAAACTTACCCTGATGAGCATATCTCCGGCTAGCTCATTGGACAAATATACACTGTGAGACACTGGGTCTGTCGTGGCTAACCGCAAGCCACCAGAACGATCAACCAGCATTCTACTACGAGGATTAACAAACCTTACTCGCCAAAAGACGCCGTTCATCATGAAACTGTCTCTAGCAAACATAGTATTAAGTCATGCTATTCATGAGAGCAGTGACGTCATTTTTCATACGTTCGCGCATCTCAGGTTCTGCATGACGCCAGATCTCTTTGACGGATGCAATCGCCTCGGCCATGTGCTTGTTGGCGTGCATCTCCATCTCTTCACGATCCTTCGTTTCGTGGGTCTGAGTGTAGTGCCTACGGGAGTCGTTATACATCTCATACGCAGACTTGGGGTTCTTCGTATGATTGTAGTCCTCGCCTCTCATGTAGGCATCATTGTAATCCCAGTCGTTATAGTCAACCGTCGGGACGTAACCGCGACGCATCTTGTAACGACTGAGCCCTCTATTGATCATCGCCTTCGGAGTAGAATCGGGGTTATAATATCTACGCTGATCATAAGTCTCGGTGTCGTCTTCTTCCACAAGCAGCTTGTAGTAGCAGGACTTCCAGCACTTCTCTTCTGCCTCGAAGAGATCCTTGATCATGTCGATGACTTCGCCCATCTCGTGCGTGTCAATGCACTCCTTGGACTTGGAGAGTTCCTCCTTGGTCCAGTCGATGAGCTTTTCTTTCATCTCGCAAATATCATTCATGTGTTCCATGTAATTGGCCATGATGTATCCCTCCTACGTCAAGACATGCGGCGAACACGGAAATTCATGTTAGCAGCCAGGAGCACCGGCACAGTACCAGTGTTGATGACAGTAACGCGGTCATAGTCACCGCAAGTGTTCTGGATAAACGTACCGGACGAAACGTTATTAAAGGCGTTCGCAGCAGCGGGCGTAGACACCATAACAGTCTCGGGAAGACCAATGCCACCAAGGGCGATTGCGAGCTGTACGGATGTGCCTGCCGTGGTACCGGAGACGTTACCGGAGAAAGACACCTCGTAGATGCCATTAGCACGGAGCTTCACCGAAGGGGTGTTTCGTCTGTAGCATTCCCCACAACCCGTATGGAGAACGACAGTGTCGAAGGTAACAGACTGGCCGGGCTGAATCGTCTGCGCTGCGGAGTTAGTCAGTTCAATCATTGAGAATACCTTCTTTCATAGAGAGTGTGGATTGGTTGGAAATATCAATAAGGGCGGGAGAAGCCCTTAGACCTCCCCCGCCTGAAAGTTAGCGATTAGCCACAGCAGTTGTTGTAGCCAGCGCTGTTGATCCCGCAGCAACTACCGTACTGAGTAGTGGCCCAGGGATTCTGGACGGTGTAAGCAGGGACGGGAGACGGACGCAGCGTGGCGACCAGATACTGATTCTGATTCGCCTGAGACTGCGCCAGATTGAGGCTGTTAATGAGGGACGCCTGCTCCTGGATCTTAGCGTCCTTAGCCTGCATCTGAATCGCGACCTGCTCATCGTGAAGCTGTCTGTAGTTGGCGTTGTCGTTCTGCATAATCTGCTGAGCGGCCTGGTTAATAGCAGTGGTGATTGCGCAGGTGTCAGTAGCCATGGCGTACTTGATGTCAGCCTGACCCTGACGATTCTCGCAGCAGCACTGAGCGAGCTGAGTCGAGAGCGCGTTCGTATCCTGCATGTTCGCAATGCCCATCTGAGTGATGGCATTCTGGATGCCGTAACCGGTCTGCATGATGTTGGTGTTGATACCGTTCATCTGAGTCAGCTGGTCGTAACCGAGGCTGCAGATGCCATTGGACAGACCGTCGAGCTTGGTGATGACAGCGCTGTTGTCGAACCCACGCTGAACCTCGGCACCGAGGCCGCCGTTCATGCCGCCATTAGGGACATAGACGACGTTGGGCATGGAGTCGTTCGCACCACCATATCCTCCACGGCCCCAGCCGAAGAGAGCGAACAGAATAATAAGGATCCACCAGCCGTTATTGCCGTCAAACCCGGAGTTGCCATTGCGATTGTCAGTAACTGCTGCGATGTCTGCGAGACTCGGAGATGCAAAATTACTACCGAACATAATGTTTCCTCCTTAAAAGGTCGTCCGCGCCAACGGTAGCATGCGTCAACGCGGAAGGTTGAAGAACGTACTAGCCTGGGTTACAGCCTGCTGGGGTGTAATGCCGTAAGACTGGCAAAGGTTGTTGGCGATCTCTTCTCCACGTTTGGCATCTCCGGATTGAAGAATCTGAATCATTGCCTGTGCCTGAGGATTACTAGCAACTCTTGGGTTGCGGTTAAGCATACCGAGTGCGAAGTTCATCAGTGCGTTAGGTGTCATTGATAGATGCCTCCTTAGAAGTAGTCGCCTTGGTCTTCGTGTTGGGCTTCAGACCCTCGAGAATAGACTCGAGCCGGTCAAGTCGTGCGATGACCTCTTCGTTGAAAGGAACAGACTCCGCCTGGGCAGACTCAGGAGGACGCTCCGGAATATATCTGACCGTGTCGATCAGTCCATTTTGATTCCACTGCTTTGCAACGATGAACGAGTTGTCGTTTGCAAGGAATAAGCTGACACGACCATCCATCGGGATCTCGTTCGGCGTAATGTCATTGGGGTTAGAAATAACCCTACAGGGAATCTGGAGCGAGGGCTGCTGAGGCTGCGGGATCAAGGGCGGAGAAGGGTTAGGCACAGACGGATTCATTGCCCACTGCTGCTGAGGATTAGAAAAACCTACGTTAGGGTTTCCGAACATCGGGTTGCCAAATCTAGGATCGTACATAGCTGCCATAACAGGAGTCTCCTTTCGTTATAAGGTATTCAGTTTTTAAGTATTACGCGTTTTCAGCAGTGCCGCCATATTCAATGGGGACCAGCTCGGGCAGACCGGAGTCGATGAGGACCTCGGCGACGCCCTTCTTCAGAGCCTTGGGCACATCCTTGAATTCGGTCTTGCCGAGGATGACCCGCTGAGCGAAGAACATAGCCATCATGATTTTCCCTCCTTTCGTCATGGTAGTCAGCAGTGTGTTTATGACAAAGCGCGAAAAGCGCTGAGCCAACGTAAGTTTTCGGGAGGTTGACTTCATATGATTGGAAATATCAACGCCCGAACATGGATAAGCAGTAATATAGTCAGGAACGTCTTTTTTCATGAAAGCCAACCTCTCTGTGAAAATCTTACTTAAAGAGGTCGGCCAGGGTGAGCGTCTTATGCTGGACGTAATACTTGCAGAGCTCGTTGAACTCGTCAAGCTCAGCCTGGTAGTCCTTGAAGCCATTCGCAATAGCGTAGAGCGTTGCGAGCGTGTCAGTCTGGAAAGTCGGGAAGGCCTTCTGCATGGAGAGGATGGTCATGCGACCCTGGTAGAAGCGGTTGTTAGCATAAAGTGCGAGATTCATAGTGTTTGCTCCTTTCTGTTTTAGGTGGTGGTGTCGGTAGCATAGACAACGCCGGCCATTTCGGCAATGCAGTCTTCAACAAAGTCCGCTCGGTCTGCCTGTGCCTGTATCTGGGCCTTAAGGAGTTTGTTCTCCGCCTTAAGGGATTCCAGTGTAACTGGCTCTTCGGGTTCTTCGCCCGTATCAGGATGCTCCGCCTTGTAAGCATCCAGCGCCTCCTGATCGACAGCAAGGGCGGTCACGGTGTTGCCGTCAAGGGTGAGCGTAACGAAGCCCATAGCCGCGAGGTAGTCGCTCAAGAGGTCGTCCGGCAGCATCACGCAGCCGGGAAAAGGCTGGCCCATGGGGTTGCCGTGGTAGGGGCCTGTTGGGTTGATGTAGTACATTTGCGCCTCCTTTAAACGACAAGAAACACATAAACGCTGCCTGCTGCATTTAGCTGGTATATATCGGGGCTCTTTCCTAATGAATACCAAAAAATAGATTTCTTATCTGCCGATCTCTTACCATAATGTGAATATTGAGTATTAGCTGAGAACCCTTCATTAGAAACAAAATTCTCGGTAAGTTCGTCCATCCTAACGACATTAGTTACATATGATGAAGTGTCTCCTAACAAATCAAGTGCGTATGCTTGTGTTATCGGAAACGTTGCCGTTATGCTGCATGGGTTGCTTTCGCCGCTCGTCCCCGTCCCCACATAACTCAGGACGTGTGTTCTCGCCTTATCCCCCAAACACCCCAAATACTCCATAGTATCCCCATGCACCACGGGAGTGGATGAGATGAGATAGGCACCGGAGGTTATGGTGGCAGTGAGTTTGTAGGTACCAGACGTTTGCTCGACGGTTGTCACCGCATCTTCTGCGACATAGCCGATATTCCCGTCTCCAGGGAAGAACGACGTTACTTTGGTTTTGTCGTCGCTCTTATGTTTGATGTACTTACCCTTATAATCCCCACCAGTAGAAGTGATTGTATAGTTACCCTGAATGGTAAAATACAAAACTAAATCTTGCGGGTTTACAAGCGAGGGGTTGCCAGAACTATCAAACGTGATAGAATCAGCGGTTTCAAAAGTGACTGTATACGTCGAATCGGCCCCGGTAGTCTCTTTGAGGATGATGCGAGATTCCGTCACCTCCGTCCTCTTCTCGACATAATCGACGATATTGCCGCCGATGGCGGGGTAGCCGGTGACGGGTTGCATCTTGTCGCAATAAAGCCCTGTGGCACCATTCTCTTGTTTGTTTGAAAACGCTGCGTCGGATGGAATAAAGTATACGCCAGAGATAGCAGCTCCAGACGTGCGTGGCGTTATGAACTTCCCCTTGATTTGACTAACATAGTCAAGCTGATAGTTATACAGCAACACTATGTTGGTTCCGGTAACAGAAACAACACCGGCATCAGAAACAGAAACAGTGTCAGACAAGTAGAACTCGACATTATTTGAACTCGATATCAAATATCCACTCACCACATCCCCCAGCACGTAACCCGCCGGTTTTGCATTCGAACCCTCCTGATAGGCATTGCGGTTGGTGGAGACGGGGTAGGTGACAGAGGTGCCTGCGGGGATGGCGGGGGTGTAGGGGTAGCCGGTGACGGATTGAATTTTGTTTGTATACCAAATGTTTGGTATATAGCTCCCTGGCGTATACTTATCAAACGTTGCGTCATTTGGGATGAAAAAAATAGTCCCATCTAGAAAACGAGTATTAATCGTTTCTGGGTTATTTGACGAGACTTCCAAGCTAACAAACTTACCCTTCAGAACATCAACGTCGGATTGACCAGATGCAGATTCTAACAGTTTACCATCGCCAGCATTATCTAGTGATACCTCGCCGCTGCCGGACACTGTGATCGATACTGAGTAATACCAACGTACACGAACGCTAGATGTACTTGCACCGGTTATTGCAAATGTCCCAGTCTCCACATCCCCCAACGTATACCCCGCTGGAACTGCCGGGACTTCCTCGGTAGTTGTGACGGTCTTGCGCCAGACGTGGAGGTTGCCGACGTCGGCGAGGACATCGAACATATCAGCCGGAGTCGCCGTACTTGCAAGCCCGATCTTAGGCGGGGTAGTCTCGCGCAGAGTCTTCCTCCAATTCGCATCGATCTGGTTCTGCAGGTTAAGCGCTACGTCGCCATCGAGGGTGCTACGGACGGTGGAGAACCAGGTCTGGAAGTCGTTCTCCCACTTCTCGAAGAGGTTCGTGATGTCCGTGGTCTGGAGGATAGCTGTCACGAAGGGGCAATCCGTCTTACCAACCACGATCTCGATCATGCTCGCGGTGATGGCGGTCGTGTTCTTCACCACGGTGATATGTGCCAGGGGGTGCTGGTGCACAGTAGCCGTATTGATCAGGGTAGGCTTAGCGGGGGTAGACGCCGCCGTACCCTTAACGACCTTGATACTGTTCGCTCTGGTGGCCTGCTCGGAGTTGACCTCCAGTACCACCGTATCGATACGACCAAGCAGAGAGTCAGCCGCGTCGATCGTAAGGTCAATATCAGAGTCGTTCAGGGTCCAGGTGCTGTTGAACCACGCACGCCCAGACTTGACCAGCACGTGCATACCAGTCCCAGGAACAACAGAGAAGTGCGAACCAACGCTCGCAAAGACACCATCATTGATGATGCCGTCAAATATTGCAGACATCTGCTGCGCATTATACAGCCTATCGTGATTCAGGCTGTCATAAAACCCGAAGGTCAATGCCATTACACATACCTCCTTAATCTCTAACGATCACCGGGACTCTACGGATGACCTTCTCGTCAGCGATGTTCACTTCACACTGAAGAGAGTAGTGGCCAGTCTTAAGAGGCTCGATGACCATAGTAAGCTTATGACCCTCGACCACCGGCTCACCAGAAGCCTCGACCTCGTCGTCATAGCATAATTTATAAGACGCGTTCCTAATCGTGAATTCCGCGTCGTCGCAAGTGGAAAATTCAACGGCGACAACTCTTCGTTCGCCCTTAAATATCGTAATTGTCGAGCATCCCAAACATGTCACCTCCGCAGATCTCGCATCGTACTACATCCATTTTGAACTCACGGACTGAGCCAACGCACTCGATGTTGCTCACCTGAGCGTCAGCTTCTCTACAGGCCACCTTGCCGACCGCCTCCAGCTCACGCATCGCCGGATCAGCGCTGAACCGAAGCCAGCGGATCTCCGTTATAATGTGCTTGGCGTTGACGATGAACAATATAGTGGCCGCGTATCCGATGTTACCAGCGTCGTCCTCAGCGTACAGGTCACACACGTACTCTCCGCCGGGGAGCTTAGGGACTGCTACGTCCCATAAGTCATCCCCAAGCGAAGTGAATACTACGTCAGACCCGTTTACGCTACCGTAAACTCTGATGACCATTAGTCCGTGACCTTAACGCGGATAACGTAAGTAGCCCCGGCGTCAACAGGATTCGGGGTGATGGTGATGGACTGGAAGACAGGAGCGCCGGTATCCAGCGTAACCGTACGAGTAACGGTCGTGGTAAGGCCTGCACCGTCGGTCGCAATGATCGTGATGGTGTTCTCGCCATTCTCCAGCTCAAGCTCGTAGGAGAAGCTACCGTCGTCGTCAACAGGCACGCTGACACCATTGACGGTGATAGTAACACTGGTAGAGGTGGCATCGTTGGTGGTACCCGCAACCGTGACCTTGTTGACATTGGTCTTGAGACCATCCTCGGGAGAGGTGATGGTCAGCGCAGGAGGTACGGTATCGACGGTGAAAGTGGTCGTAGTCGAGGTGGTAGTATTACCATCATAATCCGAGGCTTCCACAACGAAAGTGTGAGTGCCATTCGACAAAGCCGTTGCGACCTCGTAGATGCAGGTGTAGCCGCCAGTCATCGTTGTCTTCTTGATGGATGTACCAGTAATCGGGGTGCCGTCGTCGATAGTGAGCTTGATGCTCGCGGGATCCACACCAGAATCGTCATCCGTGATCTGCCACTGGATGGTAGGCGTAGCGGAAGTGATGGTCGAATCTGCGGTGGGCTTGAGGATCTTAATGACCGGCGCGACCTTCTCCTTAACCTTCAGCTTAAGGTCATCACCAAAGCTTGCGTGCGTGTCATTGACGGTCGTAGTGTTGCCAGCATCGTCCGTAGCCGTAACACTAACAGGATAATAATGACCGACATTGATCGTATAGGACGACTTGGTAGGCGCCGAGATAGTTGCTGTATAGGTCTGAGTTGTAGAGTCGTACGTAAGGTCGTAAGATTGTCCGTTAATAGTGGCTTTTACGGTCTGTACAGACATTGAATTCCCTCCTTCATGTTTACATGTGAGCCACGATCGTAGGCGTCATGGTCTCTTCTATTCCGACTGAGAGCTGGAAGAGCTCTCCAGTATATACAGGATTTGGTTTGATTACAGCCGACTTGAAGTCTAAGCTGGTGGTATACGACATGCTTATCTTTGGTGTAGACGATGTAATCGGGTTCTCGTAAGTGGAATTGTACGAGACGATCGCGAAAGTGTACTGAACTCGAGGTCTAAGCTGATATGAGAATTGCGCGTCAACCCATTCGCTAAGCTCTAGTAAGTTTTGAGTAAGGGATTCGTTGGAGAAAGCGAACTCAAATAACGGCTGCCCGTAAGGAGAAGTACCAACATGCTTCTGGTCTGGTGCCGTCATGTAGATCTTATAACCAAGGACGTTCGAGCTTGTAGACTTAGTCCAGGTGATCGTAGCTAGTCCATTTTGATCAATTGAGCCTGCAAGATTAGTCGGGTTGTTGCTCGACTCGATCGTAAAGCTGACCGTGTTGGACGCCGACGACTGGATCGTGTTTAGGACAGCTACGACGCTGAATGAATAGCTCGCGGGGGTAATATCGGCGTAGTACGTCGTGTCTTCCAGCGCCTGGGTAAGGTAGGTAGTACCTGCTTTCTTACCCGTGAGGATATAGGTGGAGCCTTCTGTCGTCGACGGATCCCAACTGAGCTTGACAGAGCGACCTTGGAGCTCGTATGTGAGATTCGTGGGTGCTTCCGGCCCTACGATGGTGAACGTCGTCGTTGCTGTCTGCGAGTATTTACCACTCTTTACTGCTTCGATTCTGAAGGTGTACGTACCAGCTTCGTAAGCATTGTAGGTGTACGATGTTCTGGTAGACGCGAGCGTAGATTCGAGCAACGCTATGGAGCCTAAGGACAGTCGAACGCGATACCCTGTAACACCAGATGTAGGCGACGCTGCCCAAGTGATCGTTGCCTTGCGAGTATCTGTGACAGTGGCCTTGACATTCGTAGGCGGCTGAAGATTTTCGGCTTGGATAACCGTAATTCTAACAGCGCCGTTGCCAGCATGACCGGTGGTAGTAGTACCATCATAGTCGGTGAAAGATGAGGTGCCGATCGTAGTGGAGGCGTCAGTCAGGTAGTAGATCGAGTTAAGGAGACATCCGGACGGGTAGTTGCTAGCAGTCGTGCTCGTATAGACGTAGCCCGAACCACCGCCGCCGCCTTTATCATCATCACCAGAAGAATCGGGATAAACGCCGCAACCGCCATACCAGCCGCCGCCGCCAGCGCCACCGTAACCGGACTTTCGGTAAGAACCGTAACCACCGAAACCAAAACCGCTATAGATATAATTATTATCTGGGCTAGCAGCAACGCTATCATATCCGTTACCAGTCTGGGTGCCGCCCTGGCCGTAATCGCCGTAGCCACCCTGTGAGGCTTGAGTAACTGATTCACCGCTTTCACCGCCGCCAGCACCACCTGCATAATTAGCAGCTCCACAGGAACCACCGCCACCAGCAACGATGACACGAGCATAGTAGCTGTCTTGGCCAATACGAATGTCGGAGCCACCACCACCGCCGTTATAGCTAGATCGTTTGCCGCCGCCGTTAAAGCCGCCGCCAGTCCCACCTGTATCACCGGAACCGCCAGCATATAGGTAGAGAGTAGTGGTCTCTGCAGTAAGCGTCAAGGTACCTTTCGAGTAACCGCCTTTGCCGCCCTTGTTAGCAGTTCCTCTGTTACCGCCCTCAGCGCCCCAGCACTCGAGTAAAAATTTGCCTTTCGGAAGGGCGATCGTGATTGCCGCTCCGCTATAGGGACAGTTTAGAATATCGCCATCAGATAGCGAATCTGCAGCGGGTATAGTTTTGGTGAGATCGTATGGTTCTCCCGCGCCACCAATAAACGTTCCGGTTCCAGCATTCGTAAGAAATTCGTTTGTGGCAGTATTATACATGCCTATGGTACCAGACGAGTTCTTACAGGGAATTAAATCACATACCGTCGCACTGCTTTTCTTTACAACACACGAATAAATTTTGGCTTTCTGGTTGTCGCCACCCGTCCACCAAACGTCACCAGCGTCACCTAGTCTAAAAAGACCAAGCTTAACATTGCCGCCAGAATAGTCGCTCGTCCAATCTTTTGTGGACTTCTGAACGTCGTTTACATAGATAGTTTCGATATGGGTCGATCCATCATAACTAACTTTTAAGGTGCACTTAGTCGAGCCAGGAACATTTCCTGTGAACTGCATATAGCCGTTTGCACCAGCATAATTGCTATCATACCAAGCACCAACTATCGTCATTTCGTAACTTAGCGATTTATTAACAATAACCCCAGTATCAATATACTGCGTACCAGTAGATTCGATGTACAAGAGTTCAGTATAACCGCTAGGCAATGTGCTCAACCTATCACCTCCAAAAATTAATCGTCATAAACAGCGGCTGTGAACGTGGGTGTGAACAATTCTCCGTTAATGTCCCAAGACCACATGACCTCGCTAAGTCTCACTTTTAGTGTGAGCCCCCTGTCGTCCTCGACCTGGAGAATATCGCCGATGAGAAAGTCTTCCCCATAAACGAACTGACGAGAGACGTCCACGTCCGCGTCGATCGCCTCATCGATGTCAAGATCAGCAAGGGCCTCCAAACCCTTCTGAGTAAGAGCAGCCTGATACTGAGCCTCGGTAAGATCTTTGCCCTCTTCATCCTTGCTAGTAACAGATGCATCCGTATAAGTCTCACGGCGAGCTAAGCCGCTGCCAGCACCGTCGCTAACAGCAGCCGTGCCTAACCGTTTGTCATACCCCTCTCCATCGCCACCAACCCGGATAACGGTCTTGTAGTTCTGGTAAGAGAGGTAGTAATTGGAACTCTTCAGGTTGTCGTAGGAAGGCGAGAAAACCACGTAAGGGTAATTCGTCTGGTCATAGGAGTAGTTCTTACCCCTGTACAGCTTGAACTCGAAGCCCCCAGCCCCGTAGGGAAGGATCTTCCAACCAAACTCCTGCTCTTGACAGAGCTCAACGACGGCGTCATAGAGGTTCTCACCAAGATACTGAGTCTCCAGTGAAGTTCCATTAATGACACTGTCTGTGATTTCAGTAAACTTGAAGTTGGGAATTGCTCTGGCGGTCACAGTAGGAGAGATAACGTTGTTCGTGATGAGCGTTTTCAATCCATTTTGAACATTCACGCCAGAGAAAGAGGTAAAGTCCCAGATAACTCTACGATCGAGGATGGACTCGAGAGTTCGGCCTTTGAAAGTCGCAGTAGCGCCTTCAACATCGGTGTTGATCTCCTTAGACTCGATCACCATGTAGCGTTCAGACTGATCGATGCTAAGATAGCGACCGAGTTGAAGCTCCTCAAGATTGTTAGCACTAAGCGGAGCGTAGAGCTCGAACTCACCCGCCTCAGTGTACCGTTCAGTCCAGATGAAGGACTCGTAGGTGTCAAAGATGCAGACGGGTGAATAATCGGCGTCTAGGACGTAGATGATTGCGTTGTCTGCGGGAGTCTTCAGCGGTAGCATAGCATCAGACCCCCTCATAAGCAACGTAGTAGTTAAAGGTCACAGAGACGTTCTCATCATTGTCGCCATCGTCAGCAGCATAGGAGAAAATATTGTCCCCAGGAGTGAGTTGGAACCACTCGGGGTTACGTTGCAGACATGTGATAGCATTGTTACGGACGCCGCTTCGTATCAGAGTAACGTACTTATCACCCTTCTTGGTAGAGATTTCAAGAATATCACCCTTCTTGAAGGTCGTACCCAAGCTAGAAGGAAGTTTGGATCCTACGAATTTCATACTACCGTTTGTGAAGGTGTTGTACATGTCGAACTTAGCGACGTCGGCGTACATCTGAATTGTAATGATGAGACCAGTATCTCCATCGCCGGGGTAGACGATGAGCGAACGCATGTCCACTCTAATCTCGGACATTTCGATTTTGTTCTCCGTCAGAGAAGGATTCTCAAACGCAAACTCGAACTTCGGGATAACGTCAGAGAAATTGATAATCGTCTTGTCGGCGTCGTAGAAGTACGGGTCGAGACAAACGATCGAGATCTTGGTCTCCTCCTGCTCAGAGAAAATCTCAGGCTCGTTGGATTCAACATAGCCCTGGATCTGAGCAGTCTTCGTGTCAGTCTCGATCTGCAACGTGATGGGTCGCTTAGTCGGGAAATACTGATAGGTCTTCAGGCGATTAACCTCTACGGATGGGGTCTCGCCCATGAGGAACGTAATAACAATGTTACGGATCTCAAGACGAGAACCAACGTAGAGAGCCCCGTCCATCGTAGCGATTTCAGAGCTACTAATAGAGGCCGTAGGAGGCCCGAGCCCATCAATGGACTTGATAATAAGCCCAGAGAGCTCAGGCCTCAACAGCTCAATCTTCAACGACTCTCCCTTGGGATTGGTCACTGTCAAAGATTTGATCATCGATTAGTCACCATTCCTTTCTCACTTGTTCTTAGCTTTGTTGGCAATCGACGAGAACAGATTCTTCGTATTACGATAGATTGTAGACTTATCGAGAGCCTTGGGAGAGTAGTTATTCTGGACGAAGCTTATCGCTGCAGAGCCAAGCGGTGTCCTAGAAGCAATAGAAGCCACAGGGGCAAGAGCAGCCGCCGCAACGGTCTTCTGCGTCTTAGATGCCACATTATAGGTCTTACCACCACCGCCAAATATACGATTGATGGAATCTGCCTTGGCTTCCACATCGCTCATGTCAACAACCGGAGTGATGGTCGGGGTATAATTCATCAGTTCATCCGTGTTCGACATGGCGCTCTGAATGGCCTTCATGAAGTTCTTCACCGTCTCAGAAGCAGCTTCAGATAGTTCTTCAGGATTAAGCGTCATCAGGTTCTGAATAACGTTTACGAGAGTCTGTCTACTGTTCTTGAGGCCGTCGCCGATCGAGAAGGAGAAGTTCTTACCGACCTCATTCATCTCTGTCTTGGACGCAGTAGCGGATTCGACGACAGTGTTCGTGACGTTCTTGACTGCATCCTGGGCCGCCTGGGATCCATTTTGAACACCCTGAGCCATTGCAGCGATGTAGCCTTCGCCACCCTTAACGTAAGCAAACTGCGTGTCCTTGTTGGCTTTCTCAATGAAGGACGCATACGTGCCGTTTGCCGCAGCAAGGGCTGCTTGGTAGATCTCCTTGGCAGACTGAGATGTAGTCTTGCCAGCATCCAACATAGACATGTTAGGATCCCAACCGTACTCCTCCTGGGCGTACTTCATGATCTCTTCTTCAGTCATGCCGATCTTCTTGAGGCTCTCCATCTGAGCAGTGAGGAACTCGTTGACCTTAATGTAAGCATCCTTGTTAGCTTGAATCGCATCCGTCTGCGAATTAGCGATCTCGCTAGCCATATCAAAGAGATCGATCTGAGCCTGGAGATACTTGTTGTACGCTTCCTGAGCTTCCTCAGAAGAAACGCCACACTCCCTAGCGATGGTCTCGTACTCACCTTCTGCAAGCATTGTTTGCTCGGCGAGGATGGCTAATTTCTTGTTACGAAGCTCAGTCTCCTTTTGAGACTTCTGAGTAGTAGTGGCGTCACCGTTAAGCGCCTGCCAGAACTTGTACTCGAGATCGGCCGTCGTGGTATCAAGCTCGAACTTGTCAAGCTCTTCCTTGAAAGCATTGACGATGTTAGAGGCCTTGGTCTTAGCCGCTTCCTCAGCAGAAGTATTGGCTTCGATACCTTCAGCGATACCGTCCACGATGTAGCGACCAACTTCGTCTCTGGTGACTTTCGACGGGGAGTTGATCTGAAGAGCAGATTGGTAAGCCTTAACGACTGCGTTGGCCGACTTGACAGAGCTGTCCTCTGCCTCCGGGGTGTTCTTCGTGATGCCGATAGCAAGACCTTCGACGATATAACGACCAGTCTTCATGAAGACTTTGGAAGGAGAGTCGATATCCAGTTCCGTATTGGCAGCGTTACTCGCCGCTTGAGCGAGCTTGCGAGCAGCCTCAGAAACTCGAGTGGTTTTGTTCTCGATGCCCTTCGCCATACCTTCGGCGATATATTCACCGGCCAACTGGAAGTTGGTGTACTTGGCTCTAATCTCAGTAACGCCGGAAGACAGCGTTGTAGAGATTGTAGAGTTTATGGTGGTGACCGACTGGCTAATCCCGGAGGAAAGCGATGTCATCAGCTCTGCGCCAGCAGCTGAAATAGGACCATTTTGAGCAGATATGGCCGAAGGAACCTGACCGACAGCATTAGTAAGGGCCGTGGTCAAGCTACTGCCAATATTGGCGCCTATCGTAGAAAATGCACTCGTTTGACGATTCAAAGATGCTACAATAGATGATAGTTGCCCTGAAAGTGTTGTTGTAATACCACTTAAAGACTGGTTGATCCCATCTATTATAGATGTTCCTATGTTGTTACCCAACGATATAGTGTTCATCGTAAGATTGGGGATCGAACTTGTAAACGACGTTACAATCGAATTGACAAGGCCCTTGGCTGCTTCGCTGACACGTTCTGTACCAGAACTGAGTCTTTCGGTGAGAGTGTCAACCGCAATATCGCCAATCTGATTCAGAATGTTTTGGAAATTGGTTACCCCATCTTGGTTAAAGGTAGTAAGTTTTTCAAGCGCCGAGGTAAGTTTGCTAATGTTTTCAACACTCGTGCCAACTTCTTCGCCTTGAAAAGCCGTCACGAGAGTCCGAATAGAGTCTAAAGTATCAGACTCTATTTTAACAGACGAAAAGTCTTTGAATACCATAGATGTCGCGCCAAGTTTTGTAGAAATAGTAGCAATATCAATCTCGGCGAGTCTTTGCATTCCATTAGCTAACGAATCGATGGAGCTTGTGACGCTCGCGAACGTTCCTGCTGTAAAGAAGTCTTGACCAAAAGACTTGATCCCAGTTGCTAGAGTTTCAAAATCATCTCCTATGGTTGCCGGGACAGTTACGTCCTTCCATTTGGTCATGGCGTCTGCAAGTTGTCCGATAGGACCGACGACATCAGCAAGTGTCCAACCACCAACGAAACCAGTCGTGAACGATTTAACACCAGTCGAGATACTAGTCAGATCGGATTCTATGGTTTCAGGAACCTTGACATCAGCCCATTTCATTACTGACTCGGCAAGTATACCGAGAGGTTCGGCAACGGTTTTAACGGTCATGGCGCCAATGCCACTGAAGGTAAAGCTCCGAATACTACCAGCAAAAGAGCTGATCTTTTCCGAGAGTCCTTCAGGAATGGTAACGGTAGACCAACGATCAATCGAGTCTGCCATATCACCAAGAGGTTTAGCAACGGTAGCAATCGCAGACGCACCAAAGCCACTCAGAGTAAATTTCATGATGCCGCCCGCCAGCGACCCGATCTGATCTCCAAGCTTCTCGGGGACACTGACGTTTTTCCACTTAGCCATGGAGTCAGCCAGATCACCAAGCGGTTCCGCAACGATACTTATCGAAAGAGAGCCTAAGATGGACAAGGTGTTAAGGATACCACCGATGGCTGTTTCGCCGAGAGCAGCACCCATAGCAGTCAAACCAGCCTTGACCTCATCCCAACTCATAGAAGCAAATTTCATGAGAGCATTGGCAAGATCGTCAAGGGCATATATTCCGACGGCCAAACTAGCACTGCCTAAGAGACCGAAGACATTTGCTAAATATCCATAAAGACCGGAAACGGTGGCAAGCTCAGCGAGAGCGCCCCCCATACCGACGAGACCTCTAGCGATCGCGTCCCAATCCATGGCACCGAACATCTGAAGCGCGGTTGCAAGTTCAGAAAGAGGAGCAACGATGACATTGATAGCAGCGCCACCAATGATGGAACCGAGACCGCCAAAATATCCAAGACCCGCGGCTATGGCAGATAGCTCAGTCAAAGCACCGCCCATTGAAAGCAGCCCTTGTGCAATACCATCCCAGGATATCCAGGAGAACTTTGTGAACGCATCGGCCAACTCATTCAGAGGGTCCACGATGATGTTGATCGAAACGCCTCCGAGTAGGGAAGTGATTCCGCCTAGGTTGCCGAGAAGCCCAGCTACGACTGCCAGTTCAGTGAGCGCACCGCCCATTCCGATGAGACCGCGACCAATCTCGCTCCAATGAAGCGATCCGAACTTCTCAAGAGCCAGGGCAATGTCCATCAGGTCGTCGCTTAAGAGACCTATAGATACAGATCCTATAATTGCAGAAAAGCCTGCTAACTTGCCAAGGGCACCAGAAGCCACAGAAAGTTCAGTAAGTGCGCCGCCCATAGCTACTAACCCGCGCTTAATCTCGTCCCAGTCAAGGCTTGCAAATTCTTTGAGCGCTTTCGCGATGGTTTTGAGAGTCGTGCTTAACAACGCGATAGATACCGAACCAACAAAAGACCATCCCTTGGAGAAGTTACCGAGGATAGTAGTAACAGCGGTCAACTCACCAAGAGCTGCGCCCATGCCGATAAGGCCTTTAATAATATCAGCCCAGCTTAAGGAAGCGAATTTGGACAATGCGGAGGCCATGGCGTTAGCTACTCCTGCTAACATGAGCATGACGACTACATTCTTAACAGAGCTGGTCATGTTTTCCATCGCGCGCATAGCAGCGACTAGCATAAACATGCCGGTTGCAAATCCGGCTATGCCCTTCGCTAACGAACCCCAGGATAGACTTCCGAACTTAGCGGTGGCGTTAGCAAGAATGTTCATTGCTGTTGCCATCGCTATTAACATCACGGAAGAAGATAGCACTTTTGTTGGGTCGTTTTTGGTAAGGATCCTTGTTATACTAGAAAATGCGAGCGACATCTCCGTGAACAAGACGCCCATCGCAAACGAGGCCTTTGTTAAGCCTTTCGCATCGATTTTAGACAGATTACTTATTGCGATCGTTAAAATAAGAAGCGAAGTAGCTATGACCGCAAGCTGACCAATGTTTATACTGGCTGCAAAGGCATCGAGTGTACCCGCAAGACTGGACAACGTTTCTTTAATCGAGTTGAGCACGGAGCTATCATCAAACGTCTTCCGCAAATTCTTACCGAAATCGGAAATTGCCTTTGTAATTGAGGTGACACCTTTACTAATTTTATCGATTAAGAAAATTGTTTCAGTCCCAATAAGAGCAGCAAAGACGTCTCCAAGACTAATATTATTACCAAGCCAACTAAAGAATTTTCCTATTAATGAGAACAGCCCATTAAATATAGATGCAATCGCTTTACCTGCATTGCTTGCTACGCCGTCGACGGTTCGTATACTATCGACAAAAGAAGCTAGGGACTCGGATGTGTTATACAGCGCATCGTGAATGGCGTTAGTAACCGACGAAAAGCCTTGACCAGCAGAAATTCCCTTATCAACGGCTATTAAAAAAGACCCAATAGAAGCGGTTAAACTTAACAGCCCAGAGCCCAAAATACCAATAATATGAAGGCCTGGCTCCAAGGCTTCAAGTAAAGACTTAACAGCTGTAGCAACAATATGAAGAACCGAGAAAATGCCTTTAAGCGTTGTTTTTAGATTTTCGGCATTCTTCCCGCTTATTATAAGACTCTTTGAAAATTCGTCTACCGATTTCAGGGCACCAAGTATAACATCAGAAGAAGGGGCCGGGAACACCTCAACCCAAGCTGTTTTAAACAAACTGGCGATTTCTATGATTCCCTTAAGACCATTCAGAAGGGTGTCAAGTACATACTCTCTACCGCTCATTTGGTCTAGGCTGTTCGACAAGATGTTTATAGAGTTACCGGATTCTTTGACCTTTTCCGACAGATTAGAAACAACGAGTATCTCTTCCGCCGTCAGACCGAGACTCTTCATCTGAGCAATCGAAAGATCCTCAAACGCAAGCGACTGGTCTTTAAGAAGTTCGTTCACGACCTCCTGAACATCGGAATACTGATAACCAGCTGTAGCAAGTGCTCGAATGTGATTCTCGTTTGTCTGAGTAGCTCCACCCCAAACTTCGTCAACGACTTTCTTAAAGTCTTCAAACTTCTTAGTCGCAGAGCTCGTAACTTTCGTTACGTCTTTTATATTTTTGGTATAAGATGCAAGCGCTTCAGAAACGATGTCGCTGCTCATCCATCCGCTCTTAAGCGAATTATAGAAGCTACCAGCATCTGTTATCATCTTATCAGTTACGACGCCATGCTCCTTACCGACGGCAACCAGCTTATCCTGGAATTCATTCATATCGAGACCCGTCTTATAGATCTCATCCTGAAGCTTCTTCCAGTTTGAAGATAAGAATCCTCTCAGGAAAGTATTCCGAGCCTCGGAAGATTGTGAAATGACCCCGGTCAGCAGATCAGAGATACCAGTAAGACTCTCACTAGCTTCCTCGAAGTTACCAATCAGAAGTTCCCAGGTTTCAGCCCAGCCAGACTGTGCAGACTCCTGAAGGACATCCCAAAGCTGAGTAAAGGTTTTAACCTTAGTTGCGGCGTTCTCCATAGACTGAGCCTCAGCGATAAGAGCATTCGCCATCTCCTTGGTATACTTACCAGCAGCGACCATGGATCTTGCATAATCGGTGGCACCTTCGACTGTGAATTTCTTAAGAGTCGTGTTGAGGACTTCTGCGCTAAGCCAGCCTTCGCTCAATGACTCTCGAAAACTACCCTGTTTTTTAATAATGTCGTCAACCGCGATGCCCATTTCTCTAGCGGTGGCTTTGAGCGCCGTTTGGAACTTATCACCGCCCATGCCGGCGTTAACAACAGAGTTCCAGTCCATAAGTCTAATGGTTCCTGCCGCAATTGCTTGCGATAACTGATACATCGCGGTGGATGCTTGTTGGCTAGTAGAACCCGAGGTAGCAGCCAAGTTAGCGATACCCTGAATTGCCGAAACCGCCGTGTCCAGCTCAACACCAGCCGCGGTAAACGTACCGACGTTGCGGGTCATCTCGGTAAAGTTATAGATAGTAAGATCGGCATATCGATTCAGCTCGTCCAACGCTTTTGTGACGTCAGTCATCGTCGTGCCCTTACTAGCAGTATTTGCCATGATGGTCTGAATAGACTTCATCTTGGTTTCATACTCTTGGAAACCGGTGTAGATTGGCTTAATCGTTAAGGCCGACGAAATACGTTTACCAGCGTTAACAGCAGAATTAGTAATATTTGCCAGAGCAGTCACGCCGATGATCTGCATCGCCGAGAATCTAGCTCGAACAGTGTCAGCAGCGGTACCAATAGAGCCTAATGTACTACTCGTAGTCCTGGCGGCTCGTATTAGATTCTCTAAGCCTTTATGCTCGTTCTTGAAGTCTAAGGACTTATCGAGCTTTTCAATAGTAGACAGACTTTGCTTTACGTTCTTTTCAAACTCGCCATTTTCAAACTTCATTTCAACGACGCGTTCATCTACGACCTTAGCCAACTGCTGTCACCTCCCCCCAAAGATCCTTCGCCATTTGATCAAAGATTGGCTGAATAGCGGGATTTATGTAATCCCTGCCCTGAACATACCCTCCAGTACCTGTTCCATGGCCATACTGAAGTATAAGGGCGATTGGGACTCCTTTGTTTCTGTTGGAGTTCATAAAATTTATCGAAAGAGTGGTAGCGGTCCTGTGGATCTCATAGTACCACGAACTTGCAGTCAAACCGGTATCTATAGGCGTCGCTTTGGCTAGTGCAGCAACGCCCATTTGACCATATTTGTCCAACTGGCCCTTTTTTATTATCTCTAAAAATTTCTCTAACATCTTATTAGTTTTAGAGAAGTCGCCTTTGGCCTGAAGTGTGATACCTAACTGAACAGCCACAGGATCACTCCTTTGTGTTTAAAGTCTCTTTACATAGTCAAGGCTGATCCAGCCAGCACCAGACTTGAGACGACCCCAGCCACTCTTCGAGCCGGTGCCGGACTTAGTTTCAACGATCGTATATACGCCGGGTATGGCCTTTGTAGCACTCTTGGCGTAATTAGTGCCAGGGCCACTTCTAATGTTTAGGTTGGCAACCTCGACGCGGACCTTAAAAGAGCCCGTTACAGATCCATTTTGATCATTTGCGATGTTACCGAGTCTTCTATTGACTTCATTGGCAATCTGACCCATTCTGGAATAGAGATACTCGCCAGGACACGCCTTCGCAGCAAACCAACGATGGACAGTCATGTTCTGTTTCTCGGTAACACCGATAAGAGACTTATCATCCTTCCACCGAAGCTGCTTAAGTTCGGGATTACGACGGCAAATGTCTACACAAAGCTGAATCATCTTTTCATAAGCAATCGAAGAGACCACGTACGGGTGCTTGTTCGAGCTAGAAACCTCAATGGTGATCGCTCGGTTGTCGTTGTTATAATTCGAGGAGCACATAGATGTACAACTCTCGTCGACATATAGCCCAACAGAACCGTCATAACCAATGCCATAATTTGAGGACGCTTTACGAGCTTTTCTGGCGAACATATTGCCCAACGACCTGGCGGTGCAGTTGCCTGCGGTACAGTGAATCGTCAGGGTGTCGATCTTATGGGTACGTTTGCCCCAGTTATTGGGGCTAAGAATTTTACAAGTAACAAGGGAACTATTACTAGACATTGTATCGCCTCCTTATCCCCTAGATTTCATGGCAGCTCTTCGTTTTGCGTTAAGAGCAGCGTTACGCTGTGCGAGCGCAGTTTTAGACATCTTCTTCGGCGGAGAGTTCTTCTTACCGCAAACGTGAATGAGGGCCATGAGCCTGTTGATGTGCCACTTCTGGAACTCAGAAGGGATGCGATAGCTAACCATCCAGTAGTAGATAAGCTCAGAAGTTACTGTGTCTTTAGGGCCTTGACTTTCGGAATCATTGTCCATATAAGTAGCGGTCATCGAATCCGAAATGTATGCCTCGATTGCTCTAATGTTTTCGCCAGTAAGCCGGGAGAAGACAGAAGGATCCGAGACTTTGTTTATCGTCATGCAACGAAAATAGTCGTCCATCTCTTCCTTTGTCTTGGCGCGCTTACTCAAGAACGCTTTATGATGCTTAGCTTCCCATTTGGAGATAGATATGAGAGAATGCTCCATCTGAAGTTTCACATCTTTGCCAACCGAGATAAATTCCTGAGTTGCTTCGTTGTAGCACTCAGAAGCAGGTACTACTATTTCGAGCATCCTTCTTCACCTTTAATTTGTAACAGAAGAAATCCTATTAAGATCTGCTTCCAGGTTCTGAGGGATAATGCCGTTAATAAATTCAGCAGCCTTACTAGCGTTAAGCGTCAGCTCCATGTAAAGCTGCGAGTACGCCTCCGTCTGGGAGAACTCCTCAAAGAGCTCATCAGACTTAACAAAACGACGACCGTCTTCACTCTTGACACCATAAGACTTCTTGATAAGATCCTTGAATACTCGAATAAGCGCGCTGGTATCCTTAGCGTCGATAATTCTCTGAACAGTTTCGGCATAGCCGCCACTGGTGGTCATCTCCATATCGAGGAGCTCGGCCTTAGAGAGATGGAACCAGAAGATTTCTTTTCTTTCAACGCCGTTGTAGTCGGTATAAACGATTTCCTTCTTGAGCATAGTTATTCTCCTTTCAGTTTAAAAGATGGGGCCAGCCGAACTGAATACCCCATTTTGAACATTTTAACGATTATTCCGTTGCCAGAGTAGACTTGACCTCGTCAGGAAGCGGGAGACGAGGCTCGGTCGCAGACTCACTGCCACCGGCAGCAGCGTCAGTACCATACAGAATGTCCTCAAGCGCCTTCAGCTTAGTAGCATCGACCTTGGTAGAATCGATGGTGAGAGAAGCAGTAGGCTTGAAGCCGGTAACGTTGACCGGAGTGGTATTGATTTCCCAACTAAAGGTGATCGCCTCGGGGGAATCGTTGATGGTGGTGTAGCCCTTCTCAGAGGGGGAGGCCTTAGCGCCATAGATAATGTGCAGCTTGTAGCCATAGTCAGAGCCCTTAACATCGTTACCGAGCTGAGTGCGATAGCACAGGCCGAAAGCGCCACGAGCCTGCTGACCAATCATGACACCATCCAGCAGCTCACCCGAGCCGTCCAGAACGGCGAACTCATCGGGATAGGTGTAAGCCTCGATAGTAGCGCCAAAGGTCTCAGCGGAGAGCAGAGACAGGTACTTGATGTTGTCGGCGTACAGGTCAGTAGCTTCCGCGCCAGAGGGAGATTCAGTGATAGAAGTCAGACCGTTCCAAGCGACACCCTTGTCATAGGAGCCGTCAGCCTTCTGAGGATAGAGAACGCCGTGATCGACACCAGTTTCGTAAAAGTGTTCCGCGGCCTTGTCCCATATGATCTTAGCCATGTAGAGTAATCCTCCTTAGAAGTAAATAGTAAACACATCGTGGTGTAAATTATCGACCGTGTAATGACGATCAAAGCTACAATAAGGCAGCTTAGAGACATTCATGACATGCTCGCTATCAGGGTTCTTGTCGATCACCGTGATGGTGTATCTAAGGAATTGAAGATAGGCGAGGTTGTCAGCGGGGTACTTGTCAATGTCATAACGTTCATATACGATCGCTGGGTATTTCATTTTAACGCTAGCCGGAGGCTGGAAGTAGACGTTTCGGCTCCCTAAGACGCTCTCCAAGAGCGACTGGAGTTCAACGCGACTCCTCGCCATTGTAAACACCTCCGATAGACAGAATAAGTCTGGGCGGCTGGACATCAACAGTCGTGACTTTCCATTTGCTGCCCATAAATGTAACATAGCGAATGGAGTGGAAGGAATGATAGGCCACTTCGTCAGCAATGATGCTGATTTCGTTGTTGACACTAACGTTATCATTAATGCTGCCCCCCTGCTCCATACGTCTATAGTTCTTAATCAGGTCTCCACAATACGGGTGTTCCTCGATCTTTTCAACGTAGACACCAGGAACGGTTTCAACGGTCTTTTCGTAACCGATCATTCCGAACCATTTCATTCAACTTCCGCTCCTAAGTATAGTCCATTTTGAGCTTAGCCAGCAACTGCAGCAGCACCAGCAATAGCCGGAGAAGTGGTACCGGTAGCATAATAAACGCTGCCAACCTTGGACGCCTCGGAATAACTGGTAGGCACGTACAGAGCGCCAGAGACGTTGATCAGGCAGCCCTTAAGAAAAACTTCCTTAAGCTCGCTGGTCTTATACTGCTGAGCGTGCGCGGAGTCCTTATAGGCCTTGCTGTCATCGACATAGACCATGGTGGCCTTGACATGCAGATCCTTCAGATCCTCATAGATTCTATCCATATGTTAAACTCCTTTCTATTAGGTGGAAGCAACGGCTTCGACCGCGATGGCAGCGTAGGGCTTGACCATAGCGCCGGAGCAACGAGTCTCAATCAGATACTTCTGAGCATTGTAGTCGATGTCGAAGTCATCGAACATGCTGACAGCACCGCCCTTATCAGCACCAACGTTGTAATCGTTCAGGTTTACGAGCAGAGCCATCAGAGTACGGGTCTTGGAGTCCTCGTCAGTACGAGTCAGATTCTCCATGATGGGGACAGTAACAATCCGACTAACGCGCAGAACGGTACGCAGCTTCTCCTCGGAATCATAGATCAGACGACCAGTGGTATCCTCGAGCAGCAGGCAGTTAGTGATAATGTCCTCGGTGGTGAACAGGGTCGGATTACCAGAACCACGATAATCCTTGCGAGACTTAATAACAGTACGGATGAACTGCTTAGCCATCTCATCATCGGTCATGTTGGCAGTCTTGTCAAAAGTCGCCTTAATGGTGTACAGATCAGCATCAGTCCAAATCGGGCGAATGTTCTGCTCATTGATCTTGTCGTCGGAAGAGCCGTCGCGGCCATCGCCAACCAGGATAGCACGAGCAATTTCCTCGTCCAGCATGAAGCGCATCTCGGTCTTCAGCCAGGAGACAACGTCGAAATCAGTGATGTCGATGATATCATCACGATCAAGCTTCTGCTTCTTGTAGATGGTCGTCGGGGTGGTGGAGCGCTTCAGCAGAGTGAAGACCTGCTCCTTCTTGAGCTTACCCTTAATGTAACCCTTAGCACGAGCTTCGTCGGCAGTCAGGTCAGCAAACATGCTCTTGATACGGGAGAACGGGGTGTGGTGAACACCATTCATGACGGTAGACACCCAGTCCATCTTCCGAGTCAGGAACTCAGGAGGAACATTCTGGTTCTTGGGCTCGGGGAACAGATAGTCAATGTCAGAAATGCCGTGAGCGAGGACACTCTCCTTCAGACTGCCGTAGCGCTTACCATCAGCCAGGATGGCGTCCATATCGGCGTGCTGCAGAACATCCTCGCGCTCTTCCTTAGTATTGTCAAACAGATTGTGCTTCACTTCGTTTTCTCCTTTACCATTTTGATCAGTTTCAGCCGGAGCAGAGTTAGAAGCTCCATCTTCCAACGCCTGGCCGACAATTGCGTAAACGGCGTTAAGCTGCTTCTCATTAAGAGTGTTCAGAATATCGCCAATAGTTTCGCCGTCACTGTTAGATTCAGATGCGTTGTCAGCAAGAGCCTCTTCGCTATCTGCATGAGTGAGATTATACGCTTCGTCTTTCATGTCAGTATTCTCCTCTACGTTTTCATTATCGTCACCGTGTTTAAGTTCAATCATGAATTCGCCCGCGGTGTAAAGAACGGCTTCGTCATCACAAGCTTCGCCATGTTTAATAACGTTCTGGATGAACGCAGCCGGATTAGCACCAGCGGTAACAAGACTAACTTCCTTAATGTCGCCGTGAAGAACATCCCCGCCAGACTGACGAAGATGAGTCGCAAAAATCGAGAGCGCGCGAATGTCGCCATGCTCAACAAGCTCTCTAGCCTGCTTACCAGATTCGCTCTCATTGAACGAGCAGTAAGCATAGACACCCTCATCTCTGTTTTCAAGATCGGCGTGACCGAGATAATTAAAAGGACTATCATGCTGGTGGTTCCAAACGAGAGGAACTCTTTCGCCATCATTACCGACAAAAGCATTATGTCTAATTGTTCTTCCGTCAGTGCATCTGATGTCATTTCGGGTTGCCCAACCAGCGAAATCATATTTTGTCATGCTAGGCATTCCTCCTTATTGTCGATTCCGACCAGCACTTCTTATCTGATCAACAAACTCTTGGCCTGGAGAAACAGCCGGAACTTCGGTGTCCTCACTTCCGGAAGGTTGATTGTTCTCTTTCGGTTGGCTCAGGTTCTTGTTTCTCAACTCATCAGCGCTGGGGTCATCGGAAGGTTTGAGACCGACAACCTGTCTAAACTCGTTAGAGGTCATGATCTCATTTCGAGTAAATTTATCAGCCATTTCAGCAACTTCCGTAACCGGAACAAGGCGGAACGGGTCGCTGAAATACATGATCGTTTGTCGTTGACTCCTCGCCGTTCTGGTAAGGAAACTAATTTTCATAGCATCGACAATAGCAGCCGCTATTGGCTCTACAATTCGATTGTTATAATTAAGAAGTGCTTTCTCATCGGCAGTGCCATCGAGTATCTCCTGAGTAACGCCAAGTTGACTAAACATAAGTTTAGTAAGATACTCAATCTGACTCAGGAGGTTGTTCTCGAGAGACCGATTCAATTGCGTGATCTTCTCGGTACCATCGGTATATGCAATACCATACTTCGAGTTCTCAAGCTGATCTTCGATGTCTTGGCGACGTTTCTCAGCCTGCTGACGTCTAGCATCTGTCTTAATAACGTACGGAAGCTGAATGATCATGTTCAGCTTATTGGAATTAGTCTGTTCATCAACGACGTCCAACAAGGTAAGCTTCCGGAGAAGTCTTTGAACTGTCGAGTTAGGTTCATTCATGACCGCATAAAATGGATTCTCGACGATTGCAACAAGCTCCTTAGGGAGTGTCATCTCTTCTTTTTCTCCATTTTGATCATTGTACATCCTAACACGAATGTGCCTCGGATACCACTCAACAATTTGTGCAGTGCGCATCGCAATAATGTCATACGACGAAGTTACATAAGGATTTTCTGTCGTTAGATATGGTACTACTGCCACAACGCCCTCATCCATCATAGACAATGCAATATCCTGAATGAAAGCACGAGCCGTTTGATCTATGTTAGCTTGGAGGGTCAAGCATTCATTTAATCTAGAAGCAATGTTTTCTATATAACGTCCGTTCTCGTCCAACCTAGCATGATTGTACTTAAGAGCGGCGACATCTAGCGAAATCCGATTGTAAATAGGGGTTACAATTGAACGCTCGTTACCTCTAGTAAGTCTGGGGCGATCAGGCCGATAATAAGATCCGCCACCATAGTTCTTCTGGTAAGTTTCTTTAGATAAGAAAGCATTCCAAGCGGACTTTATTCTGGATCCAAAACTTAAAGCCAATTTGGTCCCTCACTTTCTTATCTATAGTAATCTCTGGTACGTTTCTTTACATAATCACTATACTCAGAGGCTCTAACACTTCTAACAGCATTAACAAAGGCCTTCGTGTTCGCGGGGATCTCTTTCGCAATTCTTTCAGCGTTGTATTTCTTGTACAACGAATCGACGAGTTTTGGGTCTGCTTCACTAATAGCCTGAAGTTTAACCGACGCGATGTCGAAGACAATCATCGGTCGCTGCGCATGATAGCTAGAAAAGTCTTTATCGTTATAATCGAGAAGCGCATTATAACCCTTCTTCTTAAGCTCCGAATAGAAACGCTCTTGAGCAGCAATTTCAGCTTCGTTATGGTTTGTTAGCGACAAGTTCAAAGCTTTATATAGATTGACTTTGTCAGTAGCTGTAAGACGACTCGGGTCTTTTCGTAAAGCTCGATCAGCATTCTTAAAAAGAACTTGCTGACTTGGACGCTTCATTTTACTTTTGCTATCATCAATGGAGGCTTGGAAGTTCTCCCTAAATTCACGTTCTTTCAAAAGATTAGACACAATGTGTCCTGCGTTTTCATCAGAAGGAACTTTTAACTTCTTAGTTGCCCGAATCTTAACCTGATAAACTTTCAAGTTATCAGCATACTCTCTAGCCTCTTTAGCGGCAAACAGATCTTCTTCATCCCCACTTTGCTTTGCCTTCTTTTCAGCAGCTCTAGCAGCGGCGTTAGCTCGCTTAGTGAGATTGTTACCAAACAGACCTAAATATTTATCAACATCCTGCTTCTTATAGGTAGCATAGAAGGCGTGATTTTCAAACTCGTTTGCCGTCTGCACTCTAGAGAAGGTCGTCCCCTTCTTTATGTAGCCGTCAACATATTGCCTACCAGTCACCACAGTTCGAGCAGTTTTCTGTAAGTCATCAACACGAAGAGCAGCCAACTTCATAGCTTTTTCGGCTCGACCATATCGATCACTAACACCTATGTCATAACGTTTCATTCCTGCGGGCGTATAGGTACCATCCGCATACTGAAATCTTCGTACGCCCCATCGCATGCCTTTGATACCATAGTGCGCCAGGTAATCATTGGTATATTCAGAAGCTGCGTAGACCCACATTTATTCACCTTCTCTCATTCAAAAGCATCTTTATTCATTTTGTAAGCAATGAAAGCGTCCATTAACGCAGCAACAGCGTCAATTTTTGCTTCGTATCTACGTTTAAGCAACTTACGGTTTCCATTCGTATCTTCAATTGTTATGCAATTACCCATCGTAAACTTCATGATCTCTTCGTCAAAGAGAAGGAGTCTAGATTCAGCAAGATTCTTAAGTTCGCCAAGAGGAACAGATTCAGTACGAACACCCTGAATAACTTTCTCAATACCAAATGGTCCATTTTCACTAGACCATCTTTCGATAAAGTCTTTAGCGTTGTACGGGTCATAACCAACTGCTCTGACATCGTAATTGCAGTCGGTAATGTGACGATCCAGATCATCGTAAATATCGATTGTATCAAGGATACTACCTTCCATTACGATCAACGATCCTTCTCTGATAAAGTCTTCATATTTAGATCGCATGGCTCCTGGTAACTTCATTAGAGTAAGTTCTGAGATATAGTTTCTAGTCTTAACACCAAACTTACCATCTGGCCTCGGGAATAAAAACGTGAACGAACAAAAGTCGTTACCTTGTGAAAGGTCACAACCAAGTGCGCATGGAAGATCGTAGAATTGTCTCGGACGATGAAGCTCAGTTTCTTCGTAAGTGAAGAAGTAGGTGAAGCCTTCCATGGGAAGCCCAAAACGCTTCGCAAGAATGTCATTACGAGCAGCAGGTGCTTTCTCCGCACGTTCTACGTCCAGCTGGTAAGTATCATAACTTACTGTCTTACCAAGATTTGGATTGGCTTTTAGCCACATCTCTGGCATACCGACTTCGTCGATAGAATCGAGTTTATACCACCAGATGGAAACATGCGGGTTAATGTACTCGCCCTTAAGGATGTTCATCAACTCCATTTTGATCGTATCACCGCTACCATTACGTACTGTACCTTCTGAACTAGTCGCAATGATCAACCAATCGTCAACTTTGGATGCACCCTGCTCAATAGCACCGACGACGTCCTCTCGAATATCGCCAGAAAGCCACTCGTCAATCGTAGCGATCTTGCACCTAAGGCCTTGAAGTTTGTTGATCGACATGGGTCTAATCTCAATGAGACTTCCAGTTAAGAAATTCTCAATGCCATTCTTCGTGGAGGCGAGCTTTACTCGATTAGCCTTGGAGCCAGTTGTGTTCTGAATAGAGCCTTCGGTTAAGAACTTGAACAACGGTCCACGCGAACGTGTGATGGCAGTTCTTATAGGAGACATAACTTCTTCCGCTAGCTTCATAGTCGGAGCAGTTGTGATTTGATGAGTAGTTGTGGTATCGATATTTTCAAAATATGATTGAATCGATGAGTCGTATAGCGATTTTGCTGCACCTCGACCAACGATGAGATATTGCTTGTTAACGAGTCGCTTCTTAATCAACCTATTAACGTAGTGACCGCCCGGCCCATTCTCATAGGGTTCAAACACGCTTCGCTCTACAAACTCGTACCAACCGAAGATTTGTTCTCCCCATAACTTGAAAGAGTCAAGAAGATACAGATCTGAACCGTCGGTCAATGTTAACTCATTTTCACAATACGAGATCCATCCTTCTATAGCATCTTCATCATAGTAATAGTTAGGATCTTCTATAAGAGCGTCTATGCGATTCATCTCCATAGAGACTTCTCGACAGACTGGGATCTCGCCTCTAATAACAGCGTCACGAAACATGCCATAGTATTTAGGAATCGCTGTATTCGATAAGCCCACTAGATCACCAACTTATTTCTTCTTCGACCGGCCAAGCCGAGAATTGATTTCCTCCTTAAGAAGCTCTTTAGTCACCTCTTTAACAACCGGTTTCACAATCTCAGTGTTAACTGTCTTTGCAGATTCGCTCTGGGATTTCAGCAACGAATCTGCCATCCGGCGAGCAAAACTTTTACCGCTGTCAACGTCCTTCTTAGAAAGGGTCAAATACTGCTGCTCAAGCTGAAGTCTGGCGATACGCTGTTTCAGCTCTTCGTCAGTCATCTCTTTAGCCTTTTTGTACTCTTCTACGTTTCGATCTCTAAATAGTTTGCCTTTTAAACCATAGCGCTTTCGGCCTTCATCAGTAAGACTCCCATCCTGATTCTGGTAACGTCGAATGCCCCATTTCATGCCCTTAATTCCGGTATGTGCAATAACATACTCCATGTTAGACCTCCTCTTCTCCAGGATCAACAGCCACATTCAATCTCCACTCAAGCTCTTTAATACATGTTTCTGTTGCAGATATACCTGCCGAACTAGAGGGTGGATCAAAAATAAGCCGAACTTTCATATACATATATGTCTTCACCATATCAAGTTTCACACTATTCGGAAGATAGTCTGTCCAAAGATCGTTAGCATCATGGATAGTAAAACCATTCTTTGGACCAACGCCGAGCTGTGTTAAGATAGAGAAGACCGAGTTAATATGCATAATGATGTCAAGATCGTAATAGTTATAGGCATCCATAATACCTAGAGCCTTCTTGACAGAAGACAAAATGCTATTGTCCATACGAGTCACCTCTTAGATTCGTTTCCAAGGACAAGTATCATTCCTAGTCCTAGTAATTAATTGATAACCCTTAACTATGCTGTCATCACTATAATGAATGGCGTTATGGGTTCTATGGACAGTTGTAATCAAGAATTCCGGATTTAATAATAGACTGCTTGTATCCAAAATATCGCTCGACGTTATCGGGTTCATATGATGTATTACTATTGTATCTCCGTTGATCTCGAAACCCTCTAATGCTAGGTCTCGTCCGAGGTCTCTAGCAATAATATGATTTCTGAGGTCTTTCCATTCCTTAGATCGCTTATAGAACCACTGATTCAGAAGTCGTTCCGATCCAAAAGTCTCATCTCCAACGCGAGCTCCTATCTTAAGGTAGTTGAAGCGTTCTTCAAAAGATGGAAGACGAATAAGCTCAGTATAAGTACGAAGATTACTCATCCTTACCCGACCTTTCACCAGAATACGTTCGCATGGCCTTAAGTGCATCGGCATAGAGCGTCTCCATACGCTCGCTAGATTCGAGCGCTTTGGTTTTTGCGATGATAAGGTCTCTCTGACGTTCCAGAATGTCCTTTGTCAGGCGTTCTTTTGAAGAACCGAGTTTCAAATAATGCACAATGACCTGAGAAGATGCCGTGCCTTCTCGCATTTGCCTTTCCGCAGCGTCCATAGCAAGTGAAATCATCTGATTCTCTCTTGCCTCGTTAGTCAAAGCAGTTCTAGAACGAGAAACAGTCCTAGGTTCAGGGTCTCTTGGCACCCGTTTAGGCATACTATCGAGCTCCTTTCTAAGAATATTAACTTAATTCTGTAGTAGAATGTGTTCACTTCTAATCAGTTCGGCGCCATTTAAGCTATAGTTTTAGGAGGTGATTGGAGGTTGTTAATGAACACTGAAAGGAGAATACCATAGAAGAATACTCTGAGCAAAGAGGTATGGCTTAAATGGCGCTGAACTGACTAGAATTGTTTTTCCAAAAATTCCCTCCGGAGAAAATATCAAGAGATCGGCGATGCAGAGGGGGTGCTTGTTTTTTTGACTCCCCCCTATACTTTAACATTTAAGGAATTCCGATTCAAAAAGATTATTTTTATTTAAATTAAACATTTTTCTTTATTCCTTTCGATAAAATTAGTAGTAAGAAAGACAAAAAGAGAACGCGAAGCAACAGATAGCATAAAATTTTTAGCAAAACTAAGCAATGAAGAATCGATTAAACAAGGGATTCTAAAAACAAAGCTTTTATTGTTCTAAAAATTTAGAGCAATATGAGTAGTTCCGCGTTCTCTTCTACTTTAAACAAACAAAAGCTAAAGCTTAAACAAACAAAAGCTAAAGTTTAAACAAACAAAAGCTAAAGTTTAAACAAACAAAAGCTAAAGTTTAAACAAACAAAAGCTAAAGCTTAAACAAACAAAAGCTAAAGTTCTATTTTGTAACTTTAATGAAGTTGTTTGTTGGATCATATTTAATTATTTCGTCAATGGCTCGCTCTATCTCGTAATTGTTTTCTTCTTCAGTTAAAGCATCGGAAGTTACAGCAATACGATCTAAGTAACCGCACGAATTATACCCCATATCCGTATCGTAGACGAACCAGTCGTCGAAGTTCTCAAAGGGATTGTAGGGGTTGTCCTTTGTACTAAGCATCACAGTGGCCATAAATCGTATTCACCTCTTTTACTCGTTAAGATACTTAGAGACAGTGCTTGTAGAAACGCCAAGAGACTTAGCAATCTCAGCTAAAGTATAACCAGAATTCTTCATCGAATCGATCTTATTTCGTTTAGCCTGTGAGAGCTCCATCGTACGCTTAGGCATAGCATAGGCACGCACTTGATCGGCGTCAGCGTATCTAAGAATTTGCATTAGTTTACTGTCACTAATAGCGCCTGCTTGAATGGCCTCCCATTCTTTGGGGGTTATGTCGATACGACTGCCCTTACTATCCGCCCCCACCACTTGCCTTGCGTAGTTAATCGCTAATTGTTTCTGCCTTTTATACTCTTTTTTATCGTTAGCTAATTCAGGATTGGCCTGTACCTTGGCCCTCACCTGGGAGTTGGCCATGGCCTGGGCCCTCCGCTCCCGGGGGGCGTTCTTGGCCGAAATATCGTACTTAGACGAAAGAGATGCTACTTCCTGCGCATACTCCTTAGCTGCCTCGGGATTTCTCTGCAGTTTGCCCACCTGGAGGGATTGCTTGCGAGCTTCATTAGCCAACGCCCTAGTCTTATTAACGTACCGAGCATACGCTTCCTCCTGTCTTGTACCAGAGGAGACCTCCATAGCATCATCAACAGAGAGAAGAAGCTTAACCTCTTTAGTTGCCTCGACAACCTTACCTGTCTTAGGGTCAATATAAGTTCTACCGGACTTCTTATAGACAACTTCGCCAGTCTCTGGGTCGATTCTACCAGAGCCTTTGGTCTCGGGGACAGCCACTGTTTGCTTACGTCTAGAGATAAGTGTTGAAGCACCACCAACATAGGCACCAGTCACGGGGTCAATGCGACCTTGATACTTATCCTTAAGCTCCTGTATGCCATTCTCTTGTTCCGACCTAACATAATCGAGCTTATGCTTAGCGGCGTCAATGACAACCATGCTATGACGAACAGCTCTAGCAATCTCGCTAGGGTCTGCATTCTTAAGGGTCATGTCAGTTATCAGATTGGAGACCGAACCCATCTGCTTCTGCTTAAGCTTTTCAGACATAACCTTCATGCCTTCACGATAAGGGTACTCTGTTTTTGGGTCAAACCCCTCCAGACCATCAAGAGGTTTGCTAGACTTTATTTTAACTTTATCGTTAGTCGGTATAACGATGACCTGATCGCCATCAAAATCAGCACCAGAGAGTCTTTCAGCAACATTGGGATGAATGCCAACAGCGTCTTTAATTGTTTTACCAAGAACAGCGATAGCCTCTGGATTCTTATTATTGACTCTAAGAACTGGGATCTCAAAAGTACCGCCGTGAGGATATCTTATAAGAGCAACTTCCTGACCGTCTTCGTAACTAGGTGCGTAGATTTCATTCTCTTTGATCTTAGTTAACGGCAATATCACCTGCGTGCTTTGACCAGGTAGAGCAGCGGCCTTTAAGTGTGTAGCAGCACCATCACATTCAGTAGCAAACTCCAACAGTAATTTACGTTTTACTGTCGGATTCTCCAACGTCATAATATCATCAAACTCAGAAACACGATCTTTGTAAGTAAGATCAAGTTGCTGATTAATAAGCTTTAACGGCTGCTTAGAAAGAAACTGAGAAGAAAGATTCTTACTCATACGGTCCCAGTCGCCTTCTTCTTTCAGTTTATTGATGACGCTAAGATGCTCTTTTCCGTCTTCGCCAATATAAAAACTTTGGCCATTAGCTTTTATGACCGCCCCGAACGGATTGTTCTCGTCATCTTTAATTTCCTTCATCACCTTTTCTTTCGGTGTGCCCTTAGGTTTGTTGGTATTAAACATAATATCAACACCATCAGGAAGATCATCGGAATACATTGCCATTCCCTTAAGGTAATGAGTACCATCAACAAGAATTCTCACCTGAGCATAGTGAGAGTTGCCAAGACTAATATCATCCACACCTCGACGAAGCTCGATAACGCCGTCTTTTAAACGTCCGCCTTCATCGCCGTACCGAATACCGACCCGATTGCCATCTATACTAGCTGGATACTGAAGTTTTTTGTAGCTAGTTCCGCCATCTTTGGAATGATAGTCAATAACAGACTCTATTTCGCCAGGATGGTTATAAGCATACTTCTGATCGTATCCTTCTTTTGCTAAAACAGTCATTATTGTCTGTTGCTTATTGTTCGTAACTTGAGACATGCCTACTGGGTAAATATCATAACCTCTAGTATTCATGATAAACAGTGCTTCATCGAGAACGCCTTTTGTTACGCCAAGCTCTTGCTCAACGCCGGCGCCAACGTCGAGCATGTTTTTGGTCTGAAGTTCCTTCTCCAAAATATCAGCAGTAACATAAGCTCGATTCTTATTGATAGCGGTACTCTCATTCAGAAGAGAACGAATCGACGAATCATTAGCGTAGCCCATCTTTTGAGCGATCTCAGCAAGACTAAGACCATCTTCTCTGAGAGACTTAGCTCTTGCCACCTCAAGATCTCGACGTTCATGTTTAGCTACTCGAATCTGGCGGCGAAGATCAGTGCTAGTGATCTTAAAATATTCCATCAGATCTTTCTCAGTCATGCCTTCAGCCTTTAACTGTTCGACACGAGCCAAGAAATCTTCGCTTCGCTGATAAGGACGTTCGCCAGAACCCCAAGGATATCTTCCAGAACGACGCTTAACTCCGATATGAGCAATTGCTTTGGGGTCATCAACTGACCCAACATAAAGTTTCATTTCCTCAACAATATGATTCACGGTCAGTCCTCCTCAAGTTTCAATCGAGTTATGATTTCATCGAACTCACCAATCTTACACATAATATCTTTGATTGCAGCAGGATCTGCATGTTCACCAAATATCTCGTCAGACTGGTAAATACGAAGTTCGTTTTCGATCTTGTACGGATCGACATTATATTCCAAACAGAACAAAGCCATGTAAATACGAAGCTGTTCCATATGGGCAGGAGTTACTCCAGATTTGTAATCGTGGATGCGAAGAACATTGTTTCTGAACATGATAGCATCAGCGGTGCCAAAGCAGTTCTCAGAATATACCAAAGGCTGTTCAGGAGTCATCGCATATCCAATAGCGTCGTTGACGTACATGTTCAGTGTCTTCTTAGAACGTGGAAGCTTCTGACCAAGACGAATACAAGTAGCTGCAAAATCATGCATCATAGTTCCACGTTCTGCTGCCTTCTGATTTCGGTAAAAATCAACAAGTCGATTCTCGTCATAGTTTAACCAATGATACTTACTTGCTCCGAGAAGCGCGTGCTTTCCGACGAGGTCGTAATGCTTGAAAAAGTTCATCGAGAACCTCCTGTCTATTTTCTGGATATATAAAACTTGAGAACGACATTTCGTTCATACGTTCAACATAGTAATCTTGGTTGGGCTGATGATGAGCATCTTTACTTTTCTTACACTCAAGACTCGCCCAGCGATCACCATGCAAGACCAAAATATCAGGTATGCCCTGACGTTGCTCCATCTTAAATATCATACATCCGGGAAGGGCTTTCTTAACGTCAGCAATAAGACCATCTTGAAATCCGCTTTCAAGTCTTTTAGATCTAGCCATCAAGAAGCCTCCTTTTAGTTAAGAATAAAGAGAAAAGAGCTTGTTAACAAAGTGTTACCACCCTGTCACAGGCCATCTCTCCCCATAAAAGGGCTTGTATTCTGCGCGTGGACAGGGTGGTAACAGATTCTTAAGTCGTCAAAATATAATCTTTAATAACTACTAACTTATAAAAATCTATACCCAAAGTTTTGCAAAGATTCATGATCAACCAAAGCTCCGGAAAACGATCACCATTCAAATATCTGTACAAGCTAATTCGACTTAATCCGCTTTTATCAGCAAGTTCAACCATTGTCATAGAACGTCTTCTAATTCTCCAATTCAAACTTCGCATTATAAGCTCTTTGATTTGATCAGCGTTATTGTATCGAGCCATTGCTGAAACATATCGATAAGGATACTGACCAAAAGATAATGTCAAATCAGTTACATCACGATCATATACACCGCCATCTCCAGTTTCGTAAATATCAGTCAGACTATCGGAAATGATATAAGAATCCCAAAATATCAGATCTCTCAACTCAACCCCAAGCGCAACGGCGACGTTGTTAACGATCGGAAGTGTTGGCATATACAAACCATTACGATATCTATAGATTGTTCTCTGAGTAAGACCAGATTCGTAAGCAAGTTTATTTGTTGCTATCCCATGGGTCATCAAAATATCTTCCAGCCTCTGACCAAGAACGCAAAGAAATCTATCGAGTGAAATCCTCTTTATGTACGGATTAAGAATGCTCATAACAGGACGACCATCAGAGGTCAATAGACTTGTCTTTTCCATAACCAATCTCCTCTCTCAAATCATAATTAGCTCTAACAAATCTCGTAGCGGGCACAACATCGGCGATCGTCTCACCAAGGGCGTAGCACATATTAACGACTCGTTCCAAACTAGGAATCTGCCAAATATTTGTATAGCGGCTCATCGCTGAAATTGGAACTAACGACGATGTAGCCAAATATTGCTGCGACGCACGACCATCATTGCGAATCCGATTTAATTCGTTAGACAAATATAATCTAAACGTGTCAAGAGGAACAATATTGTTCCTACCCGCGATCCTTGCATCGCCGGGAGGAAACACAAAAATATCTTCATCGTTCTCCTCGTAAGTAAACTCGTACACATTGGGTCTCAAAGCATACTCGTAAGGAACGATAAATGCTTTATCATAAATAAGACTATTCAATTTAATACCAAGTGCCTTACAAATATTGACCGCAGAGGGAAGACTAATAATATTCTCAACTGCTAAGATCCGATAAAGCTCTCTTCTCGAAATTCCTGCTCGTCTAGCGAGATCTGACTTTGTGACATCAGCAAGTCTCATAATATAAGAAAGTCTATTTGCTGTCTCTTCCATAAAGGTAGTCTTATAAACTCGTGCCGATTCTGTATGGCTTACTCCTCGTAATTGTCCATGTTGAGTTTTCCTCTTAAGAAGCGGTCTATACATCGAAAAACCTCCAATCGATCGTTTTGCTTCAAAATTTGTCAAAAAGTAACAAGTGTGACATAAAGCGCAAGCTATTTACTCGTATTAATATAGGGAAGAAAAACGTATATTAATATTTTTTTCGTACGCATTAATAATAAATAGTATCTTGTAATTTATGTCACACTTTTGTGCACTTTGTACCACGTTTATGTCACACTTTTGACACTTTTTGCAACCTCGAGTGTTACCAGGTTTCGTTTATGTCACAAAAAAGAAGACCAAAAAAGTGTGACATATTTAAAACCTGGTAACACTTAGTTACAAATATCACTCAAAAAAGTGTGACATGAATGCAACAAGTGTTACCAGGTTTTTGTGACATAAACTGAAAGTTTTAGGTCTTACTTCTCCGTACTAGCAAGCTCGAAAAGCTCCCCAAACATCGAATAAGCGGTGCT